>ENA-UOUE01001004-UOUE01001004.1-compost-metagenome-genome-assembly--contig:-NODE-1004-length-20208-cov-16.172172_pt1 | contig 20208 bp, 19 predicted proteins | sample MGYA00238146_ERZ747223 | MGnify/ENA primary metagenome ERZ747223 (study PRJEB28781, sample SAMN06268865) | compost metagenome | isolation source: single cell | place: USA: California, Emeryville, Joint...
TATAGGTGTTGATCCAGCTCATATGTCTCGTTGATGGTTTGGAGCTCTGGAATCTTAGTTGATGATAAAATGCTATGCCCCCAACTCCTATTCGTGTGATGTTTCGAAACTTGGTCGCTGTATTTTTGATAAAAATCTCTATAGAACTGCAATGAACTGTAAACCTTCTGCCATTTCCTTTCATAGGATTGATTACTCTTGATAAGCGTGCTATTTGCGTTGTCTAAATTCGCGTTTCGGCGTTGGAGATCCATGACCTGCTCGGAGAGCAGCTTGGTATTGAATAGTTCCTTGTCCAGCAGTTTTTTCAGGTCCTCAATTTCTTTTTCATAACTAGTAATGAAAAATGTTGACAAATCCTGAAATCTTTCAGTTACCTTTTTAGCTTTTCTAAGAGCTGAGGATCAGGTTGTGGTTGTTGTTTCTGAGCTGGGGCCTTGTTTTGCTGCTTGTTGGCCTGGTCATTCACGATAATTTCTTGAATTTTCATCGCTTTTGTGAGATCGAGCTTGGGAACCAGCTGCTTTGGCCCGGTGCTTTTCCCAGGTTTCGCCTGAAGTTGCTCGGGCATGATCATCGACATCTCATCCATTTCTCCTCCCAATTGCGATTCATTTACTCCTTCTAAACAGATTCAGCGATATCCAAATGAGAGATATTACGTTTTAGCATGGCAAAATTGATATTGCCAGCGTAACTGGATTGCGCCACTAAAGGATTGAAAGACAGCGCAGCGATCTTCTGCAATTCAATTTGTAAATTCTAATGGGCAAATTCTCGCAATCAAGCCTCAATAGCGGTCATTACCGAATTTAAATTCCGCAGCTCTTGGTTTTCAATGGTCAGTTTACTCAGCTCCTGGGTCTTGTTCATGATTACTCCTCTTGCTATCTCAAGCTCGTTGAACAGTTTGAGATTTTGCTCATTCGGGGCCACTATCTATTCATATTGTCAATGGTGCATATGAGGTGATTGATACTTGTTTAAATCTGATAATAATCCCCTCGCCGTCAGGAATCGGCTTCAATTTTTCCAAGGATTGGATCACGTACTCCTTATCTTGCAAAATCTTCCTCAACTCATTGATTTTCTCCTCGAGCTCAGCCGTTGCTTGGATTTCATGCCGCTGAGCCTCCTCAGAGATTTGCTCGGAAATAAGCGCCTAGCACTTTATCATTTATCATCATCACATAACTATTTACTTTGCTCTGCGCAAGATCGCGGTCTTTTCTCAGTTTCTCAATAATCCCATGCAGTTTCATGTTCTCTTGTTGAAGTTTCTCTAGAATTAGGTAGTAGTTCTTGACCCCAGGGATTGATTGATCTTTGGAATATTGCGTTGATACTGAAACCCTCAAAGCATCTTTATTCAACCGGATCATTTGCTCGAGGTCGGCGATATGCTCGTTCAGCTGACGGTTCTCTTGCTGCAGATAGCTGACTTTCGTTGACTGCTTATGGTGATGGAGGTCAACTGGTTCTGTTTGGAGGATAAAATCACCCATTTCAAGTTTGAGTTAAACAACCAAAAATTAATTTTTTATCCAGTCATTCCATTCTCCACTCATTATTTTGAAATTGCCCTGTAATTGAATTCGGGTAATTTCTCCATTAATCCATCATTACACCATCCGACACCCTTAAACGCAGGAAATGCTTCAAATATTAAGCCTCAAACCCTTTGAAAATAATTTTTGGTTTTTTTTTTAAAATCAATTTGAACCATTTTCTCACTTTTTATATATTTAAAGGTTACGATTCAGTGGTATATAAGCTGAAGCTAAGTAATATTTTTCGTGTATAATTGTTTTCCTCGATGTCTAGAAGCGGAAAGTAATTATCTGATATTCATCCTGCTAGTTGTTATTAGAAGTATCAGGAATTTCCTCTCCAATCTGATTTTCTGGTTGCTTCTGCGGTTCTTCTTGCTTAATCTCTCCAGAAGTGGGTTTCTGCTCGGTGTTGTTACCGTTAGCGTTTTCTTGCACTGCATCTTGGGTCTTTGGTTCCTCATTAGCAGGCGCTTTCTCTTCCTGAGGTTTCGTTTCTTTGATCTCTTGCAGTTTATTCTCCTTTGGTGATTGAAGAGTAGTCATGTCCCTCGATAAACTACTCTTGTGGCCTGGGCTAGTTGGAAGCTTGATCCCCAACTTACTCTGATTATGACTAGAAGGGCTTACGAGTCCTCTCGGTGTCAGCGTAACTATTCCAACGAATTAGCAAAGCTCACGATTAAAATTGCTTACTTGATGGTTCTTTTCGTGGGTATTTGTTCTCCAAAGGAAAGCTAGTCTATTTCGTTGAAAAAGCTATTAATACCAAAGAGATTTGAGGAACTTACGATAAACTCTTTCTGTGGTTTATGCTCAGTGTTGATGGAAGGAAGCTTCGTATCCCTTGGAAGAATTTTAAGCATGTGATGGTGTCGATTCAAATTACCCTCGAGGCGAGTATCCATCAAGCTTCTGCATTTGCTTTATCAGTTTGTTATGTTTTTCGAATTCCTTAACGATCTTTTTCCGGTCGAACTGTGGTTTTCTATATATTGGTTGATGAGGGCTTTTTTTAAACAAAATTTACTGAGACGTGAGTCTCTTCGCAAATGTCGCGTTCTCTTGCGCGATTCTCTCTTGCTCCTTCTTACGGTAGGGCAAATGGAGTATTTTCGCCTGTTTTTGCTCTGATTTCCCAGGGAGAAGATCCGGCTATGATGATTTATCAGTCTTTTCTAATGGTGAAGGTAAATTACATTGGATTTCTTCGAGATCAGCACGAGTCGCTCCAGCAAAATTTGGTTTTCGCGATCGATTGCATTAAGTCTTTCTATACAAAGAGTGTCAATATCATCAGTGGTTATTTAGTTTGCAAACCATTGCTCTGAAAACGAAGGTTGTTGATCTTCACCTGGCGAAGACTCTCCACGTTTTCGCTGCTTTCGTACTCCTTTCTAAGATCAAGCGATTTTATATAGTCAAGTTTCTTCAAGTGACGCTTATGCCTCCTACCAGTCGGATAAGAACTGCGCAAATTTTAAACAAAAGCGTACATTTCTTGCATCTTGAGCGTGTAAGCGTCTTTTACTATATAGCGAGGGCCCATCTGAGGATTCATGAGGAAGAATAGGAGAGAAGGAGATGTATTATAATGATTATTCAATAAATAAGTTTTATAAAATTACCAAGGAAGCGTAATTAAAAAAAAAAAGTAGTTGTTTTAGTTCATGCAAAGCGAACGCAAATTGAAGCAATCAAGCACTGCCAAGGAGCGCGTTATGCTTACAACGATCTTATTTGAAGAAGGAAACAAACATTTTTCTGTTAGTTCAATATTTTACGGCGAATGACGCGTATTTTTATATGCAGCAATCAGTGCGGTAAATTGTCAAACCACGTACATTTTAATAAAAGGTAAAAATAAGAAAATGCGTTATTCGCCCTTGGCTTTGACAACGTAATCCTTTTGGGAAGTCTCTTGCCAGTATTTCATGAATTGCTGGTAGTCGTCATAAGTACGTCCCAACTATAGTTCCAGGCGTGAGATCAAAGGAAAATTGAATCACTCACCTTTTTCAATTTGTGAATTTCAGAATACATTTCGTGGATCTGTTTAATATAAGACTGAGTCGTCACGCCTGGCTCTGATTAAATGTGTAAATTAGCCTGAAAACAAACAGGAGTCATTACTTGCAGAGACGAGTGTGATATCCAAGGTGTTGTAGACGTTGGCAAGTGTGAGGATATACTGCCAGACTTGGTTTCTCACATGGCTGGTTTGACCACTGCCGTATTTTAAAGAGAAAAGAACTTGGTTTCGTTTGCTTGCGATTCCGTATTGGCGAATTTCTTCTCCCAGAGACTCATTCAACTCGAGTATGCCTTGGCCATTGGTGAGACATCCCTATCCAACGAAAAAAAAAGTCTTAGGATGAATATCCCCCTCCATATCCTCACCTCAAAAAAGATGACAATAGGTCCTAGTTTGTCATTAGCGCAGTCAGTGCCTAAATTTTTCAGTTCTCGCCTTGGGAGCCCTTGCTTGGCGAGCTCAGCATCATCGCCTTTCACGGGCAGTCTGAAATATCTTGAGAAAGCGTATTTAAGGGACTCTTTAAAGCTCAATGGAGCAAAAACCGCCTAAAAACAGTAAATTTAATACATGATGCCTTGGCCAAATTTTACTTGAGTCTGCAGGTTTTTGACTTGATAGAGCACCTTAACAAACAATGGAGAAGTCCTGAATTCCGCAGAAAAATTAGCCTTTTCCTTCCTGATCGATAAGTTTACAGGTAGTTGAGATAAAGGACATCGATAGGAGATGTCTGATTGCAGAGAATGATATCCCCTGAGTTCATTCGTGGAATTTCGCTGGCATTTTTCGCGAAAAAATTCAGGTTGGTATGGAGGCGGTAATAACCACTTAATAGCAAGATGAGTCTGAACATGATCAAGTTGACTAACAGATCCACGCCTCGTCTCAGTCCTTTAATCAAGATCTTCAGGAAGATATTACAATGAGGCTACTTTTCAGAATTTACGAGGTGTCTCAGGAGGCCATGGTACAGGAACAGAAATGCAGCACAGAGTAGAACAAACGGCAGTCTTAGTGCCACGAGAATTGGTCCATAAATCTATGAGATGAATGAATCAAGGTGCGAAATCAAGATCATCGGCGCTTACGAATTTCAATGCGACTGTCAAGCCAGAAGTTTTTGGATTTTGTATCAAGAAAGGGTTGATGCCGGTCGCGGGGTCTGCGAACTTACGATATTTCTCCATGGATTCGAGGTAACCGATTTCAGATTTTTTATCAAATGTATTTATTGTTCTAAACGAATTGAAATTTATATCGTTTGAGATTTCCACGTATAGCCCGCTTGACCATGCTAAACCTTTAATTTTCAATAATCAAATTTCCTTTATTCTGACCCGAAGAACTCTCAAAACTCTGCGCTACTGGCCATAATTTGACTAATAACTATCGAAATATGAGTATTTAATGATTTTTGTGTAGTACAAGCTTTGGAAAAAGTTAATCTCAGATCTCAGAGCTAAGAGCTTATCAAAAAAATAAAATTTTTTTTAGAATGGCAACACAGGCCCCGAACGCCCTTTCTAGATACACTCGGCTCTATCTCCTCAAGCCGTCGAAGTTCGAATTCTTTGACCCCAAGAACCTGACCATCCCACCTCCAGAGCGCATTAGTAGCTAGTTACTCCCAGCTTTTCTTAATTTTTCTTCCCAGGTGCAAATGCTGTCAAGCTAAGAGACGGTCACAGACAATTCTCTGCTATTGTGCCTAAAAATCCAATGGAGGAGGCAAATAAAAAGCGAATTGGATTCTATCACCGTAGCTAACTAAGGATAAACCCTCGCGTAATCTTCTTTTTAGCAAATACAAGGAATACTGCCGCCCAATACAACAGATGGCTCGACGCTAAGCAGGACTTCTTTGAGAGAAAAGTGAAACTATTTGTCCATGAAGTCAATGTGATGCACAAAAGTTGCCTTCAACTACTACTTCTGTGTCTAATGCCGCTCTTACCAATAAAATTTAGATCCATCCGTGAAGGGAGGAAACAAATGGTCCGCTCAGTACGAGAGAAAAGCCGTTTGGAAGACACCGGCTATGGGATGGTAAAACAGCTTCCGATATAGGTTGGTGATATCTCTATTGAAGGAATTTTGAAAATGATCCAAAATCGAAAAGACTGGTTAATTTCGCGACCTTGGAAGAAGCTGTTATCTGGTGCAAGGAACTAGGTACGTCTCTTGGCTGTTAGATCGAGGCTGATTATTTTTTTCTCACTCTTAGGACTGGGCTTTGAAATCGAGTATCCTCATTACCGATACCATACTCGTAAAAACTACGGTGATAACTTCAAATGGAAAGGCCCACCAGCTGCTGAAGAAGATTTATAAGTTGCTCATTGACACTGAAAGGCTGTTGCATATATGTACCGTATATGTCTGAGCATTTCTAACTTCTTTTTATGAGCTGTTGCTCGATATGCATTACAACAGTTCCAACCTAAAGACTCCTACCAATTAATCACAGAAATAGTTCTCCGAGGATATTTGTTAATAAGGGCTTAATATATAGCAATTATAATGAAATTGATCACTAGTCAATGCTATGCTAGCAAAAATAACTGGCATTTATAAAAAAAAATCGGCTAGATAATGAATATTAGATAGCCACCTTCCATCAGCGGCCTTCCCGATTATCAATATACTCAGAAATATTCTTTACGAGCATTTCATTCAACTCGTAATCGGGCGGCAGAACCAAATGCATAAACTCATAGAGACTGAGTCTTCCGTCTTTATCTTTGTCGCAGTTCTCAAAAACCCTCAATAGATCGCGCTCTCTTAGCACCCCTTGGAACTGAGGCTTCAGGTCTTCCATGGTCACATCTATGAGAAAATCGTGTGAGTTATGTGTATAGCAAAGGAAATTATTTTACAGCCTTTTCGTTTTTCATCGTAAAGATCAAAAATGCCCTTCATTCGCACAATCGCCTCCTTCGGCACTTCTTTCTTGAGTGCGCCTTTCATTTTCTTGAGAGAGGTAGACTTGATAGAATCTAGTTTAAGCGTATTTTTGCTGTTTAGTTTGTCAGCAGTTCCCCAACTGAGCACGGACCCCATCTGCTCCTCATTTAGATCCGGATACATTCGCTTCACTAGCTGCGGGAACGAGATTTCGCCGTGATGCTCGTTTTGAGGCTTCTTTGGCGGCGATTTCGGAGTCACTTTTTTGTTTGGGTAGTGATGCCCTTCGAGGTAATTAAATATCGAGGCTGAGATTTTCTGCGTGTTAATCGTCCTGGAGAACGTCTTGGAAAAATCTAGAAGAGGGGATTAAGCATAACTTATCATAAGAAAACAATCATACTCTTGAAGGTGACAGTGTCTTGATTGTTAGAAAGCTTATAAAAATAGTTCCTTAGCGACCCAACGTCAGTTTTCGATATTGATTTTCCATTCTAAAGGTATTGTAATGTTAGAGGGTTTGCTGATAGTTTTTGTTCTCACTGAAATAATTATCGATTTGTTCTTTGTCCGCGACTCTTTCAGCATTTGATGTCGGATTCTTATCAACTCACTCATTGGTTTTATCTCCATTGAGCTCTCGTCATCGCGTGTGCTTCTTCGAGCGAGCTCGGCGAACCGCTCTTTCGTCGTATCTGGGGTGTTGTGTTTCTATGAGAAGTATGCTTTGATAAGGAGAACCAGGAAGAGGAAATGGGTACGGATAGCAGCAAGAAGGGAAGGCTCTGGTTTTGCGTAGTGCGGTTAGGACTCGCGTTCACCGAGCGGAAAAAGTTTCCCTTTTTGGTACTGTGAGTCTCAAATTTGTTTGTGTGAGTTAAATGATGGTCGACTTCGGGTAGTTCAAGAGACTCTTTTTTATCGCCGGTCTTGCTCTGACTGTCGACATGATCCAGTATTATCGCAATGATACTCTGCAGATCGGCCTCGATGTAGGCTTTATAGGGCGCAAATACAGAATCTTTCTCTTTGACTTTGATTGGAGGTTCTAGTCATTTTTGAAATATAGTTCCACTTTTTTTTAACGAAATTGCCATTGTTACCATATTTCTGAAATAATTTTGAGGTCAGCTCATTAGTGTCGACCCAGTCTCGCAGTCTAATGAGTAGATAAGCGCAAAGGGTAAGGCAATGCTGGATACTCCTCGATTGAAAGCTGGTTATTGTATGGGGCGACATCAGCCTTCATGAAAATCTGGACCATAGATTAAGCCTCCTAAGGAAAATTGCAGCGTTACTATTTTTGAAAGAGCTTCGATAGAATCTCGAGATGGCGGCTTAGAATTCGTTAACTTTGCTAAGCCCATTGCCAGCGACGCGAAGAGCGCTGTGAACTTATTAGCTTCGAGGTTCTTGCTGTTATCCAAATCGAAAACGGAATATAAAACTTTTTTGCATGGAAATTAGGACGAAGAGAGGAAAAGTTTTTACAGCACATCTTGCACAGCGAATTTGAATAGGAAGTGATTGCGAGAAGAGAAACAAATTCATAAATACAGACACCAGCATCTGTCGGGAGGTAAGGTCATGGATTATGAAGAGAATGGCGTACTGGGGTCGTGAGATCCTTTGATAAGGGTATTGTATATAAAAAACGAATTCGATTTTGTAAACGGGAGGAGTTTTGCGAAGTTTGACCGGCCAAGAATCGGTGCGAAATTTGATCTGCGGTATTTCTCATACAGAAGCCTGACTTCTGGCAGGGACCCTTTGATAAGTTGTAACTATTTGCTGAAGGAATTGGGTATTTGGTTACAATATAAGAGTTGACTCAATGCTTTGTCTGAATCTTCGATGAAGTAGTTGAAATGTGGTCCGAGTTCTCTCATACGGGATTCGAGAGGATCATCTTGAATTTTGCTCGTGGCTTGGTTGCCCATAGTATGGTAAAAGTGTCGGAGGAATAAATTTGCAGAATAAAATTTTTAATCGCTTGAAGTTGCAATTCTATTGACGACTTGATTTGTTCTCTTACGCTTAGATCAAAAGACGACAGGATCAAATTTCAAGTATTCACCAAGTTAAGTCTTGGAAAGATGCGCGTTACAAGTTGCTGCAACAATAAATTGGTGGGAAACTAGCAGCTAGATTTGATAGTTGGAATTGTTTTGATGAGAATGCAAGCAAAATTCTTAAGATTATCTTCGACTCGAAATAATTCTAGATTTGAGAGAGGTTGGGAATCCTTAATGGACAACGAAAGCTCGGAATTTTAGAATTTAGCTTCATTCACAAATATACACCAATAATCAAAAATTTTTTCATTTCACAGAAGCCTCAAGCTCAAAAATCTCAAAGATTTTTGCATTTGAAGGAGAAAAGCTTAAGAATATAATTTTTGCTTTGAAAGCTCTTTGGCGTGTGGCAAATCAAGCAATTCAATTAAAATAATCATAAAAAAGCCTCATAATATAGATTTCATCGAGATCCATTTTCGATGCACAACCAGACTATTTCTACTAACAAACTCAACTCCCTACACCAAAATCTCACAATGGAGTTCACTGTGCTCGAGGTTCTCAAACAAGATTCTGATCACACTGCCTACAGAAGTACCTCAACAGTTTACTTTCTGTAACAGTTTCTCATCCTCAATCATAGTCTGTGACAGCAGCCAGACCAACGAATATTTTGCAAGCATTGTATGTTCTACAATTCTTCCCTCATCTAATAATTCAAAAGCGACCAATGCTACCAAAGAGTCGATTCAATGATTTTTGCTATCTTTGCGATCTATTGAAACCAAGTGAGACTTCCATATGCAAATTTGGCCTAATTTGAGTGCAAATATAGTCGATTTTGTACCCACACTGCTACAGGAACCGCTAAATGAAGGAAACTTCCTATCAATTTATGAAATGCAAGGTCCTAGCTTGTTAGAGCTCTTCCAAAAACATCAGAAACAGTTCTCTCTGTTTACAGTCTTCTACATCGGCGTTGAAATGATCTCAAGACTCGAGATTCTTCATAATCAAGGAATTATGCATGGGAGCTTAAACCCTGGGAAAATAGTCGTCGATGCACACCAAGACAATTTGCATCAGCTGTATATTACAGGATTCCAGTCAGCTGAGATCGTCGAAATTGATCCAAGTACAAGCAAAAGGAAACGAATCGAGCTTAGAAAATTCAAACGGCATCACCCTTTTGATAGTCTCTCTGCTCATCTTGGATATGGTAAGACCAGTTTCGCGAGCTTAAATAGTTATTGGTATGATTGATAGCGCTTGGTCCTCGAGATGATCGAGAATCTCTGGGTTATGTGCTGCTTTACTTTTTTAAGCATGGTAAATTTTTTTTTTTTACTTAAGGGACAATTTGAATGTGTTAGGCGAAATGTATTCAGCCGGACAGGACGCTATTTACGGTGAGACGGTAGAAAACATGCTTGGATTTAAAGGACATACTGATCCTTCTAGTTACTGTCTCGGGCTGCCAGGTAACGCAGTTTCGTCAAACTATTCCTGATAAATGTGCAGAAGAATTGGAAGCATATTTTCAGTATATCAAAGGATTAAAACTCTATGACTCTCCTGACTACTCCTACTTAAAGCGGCTCTTTCTGAAAGTTTGTGAGAGCAGCCAAGAGACCAAGCTGCAATGGTTAGAATGGGTAATATAAAGGTTTGGCATTCTCAAATTAATAAAAACCAGGATCTGCTAAAAGAACATGAAGTCAATGCTAAGCTTCGCGATTTCTTTGCAAAATATGAAGCATTCAAAAATTCTCGTATGAACAGAGCGAATACAGAGAATACAGAGGGTATAACTGTGATTTTGACATGAAAGCCTCTAATTGTCTCTGTTCAGGTCCACAAATTACGGAGGCCAGCGCACGAGGTAAAGAGACCGGAGGACTTGAGCTGAATACCACATCGACTGATCTGAACCTTCCAACGGCAACTTCTGAACAGCCGCTTCGGCAGCCTTTCCATCTAGATTTCAGGAGTGATAGTGATTCGAATAATATCATCAATCCTGTTGCTGCGTCGAGCAGCAATAAACTCTTCATTAATATTTCTGAACTAAAAGTCTCTGGATGGCAACCGTCCACGTTCAAACAAATGGCACAAAAATCCGATCGAAATACCAATTCTTCGAGAACTGATTTCGTCTTAGGTTCAACATGGAGAACGAGTAACTTCAATTTGAAAAAAGCTTTGAGACTTTCGAATGTTGATAGGGACAGAGGAAAAAGATGAGGAATATGAGGAAGGAGCGAAGGGGCAAATAGCTGAGGAATCGAAGGGCGAAATAATTGAAAAAGCGCCTCGAATACCTATTTTCAGTAGCAATCGAGAAGTGGTGGTAGAAGACCTGTCACCTCTTGAAACCGAGGAGAAAAGTCCGAAAAACGAGAAGTTATTTGAGTCTTCCACAAAAATGGGAAAGGATAACGGAGAGGAACATTCTGTGAAGATGTAATTCTGAATTATTTAGGATGCAGTTTAATATTTCTTATGTAGGCAAGAAGATTGGGCCAAATTTGATCATTTTATTACACACTCTAAGGGAATGGAAGATTACTTTCGATCTGATTTTCTGTAGGGAAGCCCTACAAAAGAAACCAAGTTGAAAGGATCTACCTGTGCATATGCCACATATATTAAAAAAATTTTTTTGAAATCCTACAATAAATCGAATTGTGTCGAAACCTTACTAATAAATTACTTCGTGTTTTGACTTTATCGCTGTGGAGAATTAAGCAAATGCATTTTTTTGTGTATTCATAAATTCTGTTTTAAAATCTCATATTTAACATTGAAGCTAATTCTTGATTTTCTTGGTGAAATATATCAGTGTTTTTGCATTAAAGGTGTCTCCCTTCATCCACTTTCTTTAATTCGGAGAAGAAAATTCCATTTCTGGAGTTGAATTCTTGATTAGCCGCGACTACATTGCTTTCTTCTTCAAGTTGCCTCAAAATAAAAGCCAACAAACTCACTGAGATCCATAGTCTCAGACTTGCTTGGGGTCAAATATTCTGAGTTTCATGCAGCGATAGCTCAGCAACAGCAAAAGAAAAAGAGGTATTTTTGGATAATCATTAATTAATGGAAACGGAGACCATTAAAGAAGAAAATTTTTTTGAAACAGTACTAACTCTCATAACTAGATTAAAGTCCCACAATTCATTCTCCATAATTGTTATTTTGAACATCCTAACAATTATCAAGGTCCCATTGTTGCAATCTACACTGGATCTATTCTGACCTGCTGGTACTGAATCCATTATAATCTCTAAAAAGCCCACATCAACACTACCTAATAGCTTCTTTAGCAATTCTTAATTACACCCTTCTGCTCAACCAAGTACATTTAACAGCAGGTTCAAGTGATTTCTCGGGGCGCGTTCCTTTGCTACCGCGACAGTTTATCGGGAGAAGAAAAGTGATTCTTACTGACATATCATTATTCCGCTGATCGAAAAGAATTTTACTGTTTAATTAGATCGTATTTCCGATTATTCAAAATTCACACAGACAAGTGACTCTGACATAACTCTGCTCAGAGCAACACGTTATAAGTTAAGTTAAAAAGTAAACATTCCTCGGTGATTATCGCTGCCTAATGCATGCAACGGCGAATTATAACACAAAGTATATAGGACATCTCTCTCTTGAGAGAGAGAAAAAAAACCTTAGTAGAAAACTACAAAGCAGCGCATTTTCAATGCGATTCCATTGCGCCTTTATTTTCTTTATCGTCAAAGCTTTCTTCTGTGCTCAATTCAGTAGATAAGTCTCCTTGCTCTTCCAAAATATATTTCGCAAGTCTCTTCTGTTTTGTTCTATCGTTGTTAACGAGGTTTTTAAGTCTCATCATCTTAACCTCGTTATCACACACAATAAACCTTTGAATCGCAGTCCCTTTGCTCGACATAATGACGCTTTCTTTCGGTGTTTTATCCCTCTAAAATTTAAGGAATTATTGAATCAACACAGTACAGACTATTTGAATTAGCGGTCCGTCTAGTCAGTAATTTCTTTTGTTTTGAATATCAATCGAAAGATTAAGATTTTATTTCTTCGGAACCATTCGAAGCTATTTTGAAAAGGACTTAATTCTGGTTTGACGATAATTAATTCTGGCTTGACGAAAATTAATGCTGATTTCGAACCAATTTCTGGGTTCTCTAGACCTCACATCTAATAGTTATTTGCGTCTCAGCGATTTTGTTAAGAAGAAATCAATGCTTGTTATATATACATCTGGTAATCTCATTAAAACCATCGCCATTGAACTTAGCCTTAATCAAAAACTCGTAATTTTAACAGAGTTAGTCAATCAAAATCAAAGGAAAATGAGTTCGTTACATAAGTGTAAAAGGGATAATTCAAATCTCTGTGCCAGGTATGATGATAAATATTTGTTGTGTTTATAAGTTACTCGATCTGTGTATATGGGTTGAGTAGATAGACCTCTCAAATTGCATTCAGCTTTATTTGTTATTCAAAAATTAAGTAACTAGCTGCGTGTACAACACATAAATCATCAAGATAGCAACACAAGAAATCTCAATTTTCTAACAACTCCAAGTAGATTTAGGGCACTGCAAGAGAGCCAGGCACGTAGAACGCGTGGGAAGATAACTCTGGGTTTTCTGAATTAATTGCCTGTCGGCGACTTTCCTTCATCGCCACCCATTTGCTTGAGCATTTTAAACAAATTGTTCGCTTCAGGAACCTTGATAAACTCAATTGTGAAGGCATGAACCTAAGTCAATTTAAATTAATAAATAGCCTTTCCATTGCGGTTTTACGTCCAAATAGATATCCTTCACGTTTAAATGCTTATTTTTGATCAAAGACTTGATAAACACGCTCACCAATCTCACTTCTCTCTTCTGACGCTGCGCATCTTGCTATAAATGATAGATAAAGCCTCTACCGCTGCAGGAAAACAATACTTTCTTTTCGCAGTGTCTGATCGCATTTACCACGTACATTTGCAAGAACTCCTTAGGAACGTCCCCTTGACTGCATAGATGATTCACGACCTCCAGTGAACCCAGGCTGAGCTCCATCGATACCAGCTTTTCGAAGTACCTACACACACATTATCAGTTAATTTCCAGCTGTGGGTTTCTTTACTCTCGGATTTGTGGGGAAGGGAAGACATTGATAAGCAGATTCGTTGCAACCTGAGGGCTAATTTCAATGAGAAGCGGCAGATGGTCAGGAGTCAGGTCAAGGTGATGCACGAGCTTAGCGTCTTTGCTGAACGCGGACCGGATGCTATCCATCTCCTGCGGACTCAGCGACGTTTTGAGTCCTTTTTGGAAGAGCTCTTTAATATAGCCCTTAATGTCATTATTAACACACATATTCGAATCCCACATCACATCATGCAAAACGCCTGGGTTCAGCCAGAAGAGCTAGAGGACATTTCAAATAAATGCTCAGAAGAACACGCTTTTTCTTTACCTCTTCTTCTTTCAATTCAAGGGGTATTGGGATCGGTCTCAGGAAATCTGGCTGGAATGTTCCCACTTCTAGCTCAGGGAAATCGATCTTGTTGTCTTTTAGTGGTATGCTGTAATTTGTTATGGCATCGAACGCGGAGATTAGTTACGAAGGAGGCGTGTATCTGTTGTTTTCATCCAAATTATGATCTGTTACGACTCTGCTGATCTCAATTGCCTTGTATCCGCTCAACTAATGTAATTTTTATAATGGGAACCCAGCGAAGAAACAAACCTGCGGCAATGATTCGTATAGAGATTTTCTGATTATAAAATAGTCCTCTGGCAGAACAAATTGGTCCGTGGTGTCAGTTTCTGTTGGAATTGACTTGATCTTGTGCTTTCCAAACTAAAGGAATTAGCGGGAGGTTCAAAGCTGGAGAGGTACATCCTCGTTGCCTTTGATGAAGGTGTGATACAAAAATTTTCTTTCGTATGAGCTCTCGCATTTCTCGATTGTTTCGAGTAAGTTTGCTGTGAATGGGTTCTTGCGAGTAGTATCGTTGCGGTAAGAGGCAATAATGCAATATTCTGAGATGATTCGCTCGGTGAGGCTGAGCATCTGAGAAATGATGATTTTTCTGAAAAATTATAATGTTACGTTGTGAGCGAGCATGTTCATTAAGACACAGCAAGGACGGAAGGGATCGCCGTTATTGAGGCCTTTCAAGAAAAAGCCGTAGCAATCATCCAATGAGCCCTCGGTTTGAGCGAGGGTCTCGAATAGTGATTCCAACTCTGCGTTTGAAATCATATCTTCAAAATTTATCTAATTTATAGGACTGTGATGTGGAATATTTTAAAGGAATTTTGCTAAACCGATAGCCTAAGGAAGGTATTTAGACTTATATTAACGGTAGATGATAGAGGAGAAGTGTCAAAGCGTATGAGGCTATATTATTTTTGCGACCTCATTACGGAAGAATTTTGTAATCAATGATTTTCTTTCCCGGTTTCAAATAAATATATCCATGATGTCTGAAGGATGATATTGTACATTATTACTATTCCAAATGAGGCCACGAGCTTTGACCAAAGAAGCACTCAACTTTTAACACATATAATAAGCCCAATTTATATATTGATAGAGTCTTTTGTTCTCTCATCATTTGGAAATTTTAAGCGGAAAAATAATCGAACCAACTCGAATGCAATATTTGAGTGAAGTTACCTTTGATGAAGCAAAATTTTCAGCTGAAGAAGTTTGGGTTTGTTCACGCCTGCTGCATACTGACGAAAGATTTGAACGATGCTGGTCATTCAAAAATATCTTCAATAAGCATTGAATTGGTGTCTATTTTTCACACACTAATTCATTGATCCATTTTACCACTGAAGATTGCATCAATTCAACCCAATGTAATTCTATTCTCGAATGAGCAGTTGAACAGTGTTAGATGCTTTTTGCTTGCGTCACCATTACACCATGAGAACAGCAAATAATTCACGAGCTACCAGAATAGCTTGAAATAAGCGATGAAGAGTCGCTGTGAAGCTAGCCAAAAGTTGTCGGGAAAAAAAAGTTATTGCTGCAGTTCCATTTAGAAACGAGTATTAATTGTGAACTAATTCTTGTATCCTACTGTTTATCCTTGCCAAGAAAGAGATACATCTTACAAGTAGCTTCTCCATAGTTCATTAAAACTATTCGATCGCTAGGAACTCTCAAATTTCAATTAAAAACTTTATTTTTTTCCTCTATTCATATTTTTTTCCAGTGTGTGAACTTTCTCCAAAAGCCCAAAGCAAAGTAACCTTAGAACCCGCATACAAAAATAAATTTTTAAACAACATAACTCAGAATCAAGAGGTACACTCTAGAGCATTATTCGGTGAGCAGGAGACCATATGGGAAACATTCTCTTAAATAACAGTGCAAAGGGAGTCTATTTTATCACTTGCCAGGAAGTAGCTCCCAACAAAGAGGTCAATACTTTGACTCCAGTCGAATGCAATACGTGAACTATCTCTTATCCTTGTATCTTATCAATTCTTCATCACAGCATGCGAGGCATAACAGCATTAGTGTTCCTCATGTTCATACCGATTCTCTGGGAAGCTTTTAAATTACGCAGGAATTTCCAAAAATTCTTTAAAAAGAAGCAAATTATCTTCTATTTGCTCATCCTTGTCAACCTAAGTCCAACAACTCTTCCTTTCATCGCTTACCCTCGTGATAGGCTATCTCGTTGCGGTTTCCATTGTAAAGGCCTTGTGTACAAGTTTCCTCGAAGCTCTATGCAAATACGTGCTGTATATCTACACCCTATACATTCTAAATCGAAAAGCGAAGATTCTCAACAGCGAGGCCCCTGTTTTTATATGGTAAATATCTATTGAATAGCTTTGTAATGAGGTATTTTAACAGTGCGAAGATTTTCATTGCTTTTTTCCTGCTGATGGCAGCAGCGGTGTTGATTTATACATTAATCAAAAGACCTGCGACTACTCATATGTCCTGTCCAGGTATCACGATTAGAAAGGCGTATATTTAACTGGCTAATGCAATATAAAGGACTAGACGATCCTTTTGTCTTGACCATTGAAACAACGTTTAACGCGTTGTTCCTTTCTTTCATCATTATAAGTTAAAATCGTGTGTTTTCCGATTTAGAGCTAACTTACGATCGTATAGGCATTTTTTTGAGATGGAGACTACTAAAAGACGAGACGTTATTTGCTCAAGATCGAATTACCAGACAAAAGGTCCTCGGAGACTCCAAAAAGCTGAAGTAAGACGTACAATTCAATGAACAGTGTTTTGATGTTTTATCATCAGAATTATCTGCCTTACGATAATATTATCAGAATTATCAAGCACCCTTGCATATGGATACCATTTAGTTTTCGATCCACCAGGGTGCTCTCTGATGCCATTCGATGACGATGTAGTGAGAGCCACTACTATGATGGGATACAGACTTGTGACGCATGTTATTCCGATTTGTGTAATAATAAAGTGTTTCTGGACTTCACAGAATGATGACCCTTTTTCGGCTTTGTCAGCTGAGGTACAGACATTTATTAGGTGTTAGCCATCTTAGAAATTCATTAAATATAGAGTGATTTGAACAATCCAATGCTCTCAAAGTTGAAGACATCAGCGATGGCGTTATCAATACAAGGAAATCAGCAGAATGAAAATGCTGGCCAGACTGCAAGCAGCTCCGCAAATCAGCTTTTGGGTAACAATCAAATATCTTAATTTATATTAACTAAGTTGGCTCTATTCGTGCTTGCTGTTGTTTATAAATATACGAGTTCGCTTGCTCATCTCAATAAACCTCCTTTTTCCACAGGAAAACGCGAGTATTAATATTCCTTATTAGAGAGTAAATAAATTTCTTTGACGAAGAGTGATACATTGATTATAGTAGAAGAAAGTAGGGTTCTCTTTAATAAAAAACCATTAGTAGTTCACAAAAAGAGTTGAAAACTGACTTCTACTTTGATAAACTATATTGCCTTTAATAAGGATTAAATATATTGGTAGCTACTATCTGAGGTCTCGAGAACCTGTGTTCCTAGTATCTAATTATTCTTTGGAATAGTAAGCCAAAAGAAAACAATACTATTTTTTCAAAATAATACTACTCAGATAATGGAAAACTTCATTAGTTTTTGACTTTAATACCTCTAATATATACGAATATGTGTGATAGTTAACTTTTTTTTGGTTTCCAAGTGGAGGAAGATGTGAAATCAAGAGACCGATGTACCAGTACAAGTAATCACGATATACTACTCATTCGAAGAAATAATTCAGTCCTTATCTACACTTTTACAAGTTTATTTTCAAATACAATCAACTGAGAGGATAATTTTACACTCAAAAAATGATATTCTTTGAAATATAATTTGCTATAATGCACTTCAAGGGAGAAGAAAATGATTGTTTGATCATTTTTGCTCTGATTTGAATTTTACCAATACACTTCCAATTATCAATTTTTCCTTTTTGAAATTTAATTATTATAATATAATCTTATTCTTTTCTCTATAAGTTCCAAATGCTTTAGCTCAATGATTTTCGCCTCATAAATTTTAGCATACAAAACAATAACTTTTGAGAAATTAGTTTTTCATCAATAACCCCGGACTTCTTCTTTTTTTGTGATATAATAAGTCAACTAGAGCAGCAGCAACAACAGCTGTAATTAAGTTTGAATCATCTTTAACCCGCTTAAAACTCTCTAGACATTAGCGAAAAAGCTCATTTAACAACGAAATTGTTGAATCGGTCGGTGATTGCAATCATTATCTCAATATTGTATAATGGTTACATTAAAAGATGTGCATGCAAAATTCAAAATTCTAATGGAAACTGTGAAGCATAGAACTGTCATCAGATAGATCGATCTGATCATTTTCCGATAAAGCAATCTCTCCATATTTCCCATCATACTTATCCTGTAAATACCTTCTGTATGCTTCCGATGTCGTTAATTCCCTGACAGCCTCTCTCGTGTGTTTCGCCTTCATTTGTTCAAACTCTTCAACGGATAGCTTCCGCGTGTAGCTCAGAGCCCTCAGAGCTTTCTCAGTATTGACCTTTCTCACTGTGACAATAATGAGTAGCACAAGCAAAACGAATGTAAAAACTGGAAGGTAGATTGCTGGAGGATAACCATAGATAGGCTCGATAGGGACATTCAGCAATTCTGTGTATTCTAAGAGGATGTTGGTACGGACAGTTCTGTAAAGGAAGAGGAAAGCTATTGTGGCTGCTAAGAAAATGGCTGTTTTGTAAGCTCTGTTCATTGGTGAAGGAAAGTGATTGAGCTTTTATTTATGAAATTATTTTGTTACCGGTACTTTTTTGAATTAGTAGTTCGAGTTTTGAAAATGTTAAAAGCTTGGAAATTGATAATTCGAACCCGCTTGTTTATGACATCAATCTCCAGATTAATCGATCTTAGTGAGAGTGTTTGCTAAAACGAATACAACAAGGATTAGCGTTTGGCATGTCGATTTGGAAGGGTGCTGAAAAGATAAAGATTTCCTATTTGTTATGAGGAAATTGACTTGAAAGGCCTTGAGTAAGGCTGACGTAGTATGAAATATGATCGTGAGCTTTGAAACGAAGGTTTGGGTCTTGAATTGTGGAATAATTTAATGGATTTGGACGATGTTCTTTCGAAAATATGAGGAGTCATCGCTGCAGAAAGTTATTAATTAACGATATAATGTGAGACGGTTGTAGCTTCCTGTGGCAGGATTGCTGGATTTTCGAACTATCAATTGAAAATAATTTAACTCAGGCGAGCAGACTTCGCTTCCTCCAACAAATTTCCAGGACTATAGCTTTACCAGCGACAACGATTCGTGTTCTGAACTGTTTTGTTTTTCAAATACAGACACAGGAAACGAAACAAACGAATTTTGGACCAGCTACTCAAAGATTTTGAAAGGCAATTCTCAAGGAAGTGATCAAAGAATAAATTAAGAGAAACCATCAAATCAAAACTTAGCAATTGCATAGAGTTTAGTTGAGTTTAGGCTCACATACAAAATCTTCTGAGAAGAGATGTGAAGCGCGAACTTCCTGATTTCCTATATTGATTTAAAAGCAGGAAGCGCAGACGTCAAGGAAATTAAATTAGCTGGATAGTGAAAGAAAAGTAAACGATAATTATTTTTTTTTTGGTTTTATAATTTCAATAAACTACAGGAACCCTCTTTATCAATAATTGATTTTTGTTTAAAAACATTTACTATTCAAAATTGCTTTCCTTAATAATGAAACCTTTTTAATTAATTAGATTGGCTCTTACAAATCGAACGATTTCCCTTTTATTAAAGTGCAATTTCATGATCCGTTTTCTCTCGAAAGCCGATTAATTCTCAATCTTTGCTGTGATAACAGAGCCTTCTTCTCTAATCTTTTAAACTTAGAGAAATTCTTTTTGATTCCAGTTGTTTGCAAAATACTGAGCTTAAATATGGATTTCCAATCGCTGACTCTTAAAATTTCCTCAAAGTCAAATATATCCTGAGTTGGTTGGCTGCAAGAGGGATCGACCTCAGACCAGGCTATTGATAAATATTGCATGACACTTCACCTCCTTTGTTCCAATGTTTCAATGACAGAGAACATGTATGACCTTATGAGAGATAAAATTGTAGCCTGAATAATTCGTCCTGGTATATTTGGAAAAGCTTGCAATCCTTTAGAGGTTTCCAAAAGGCTT
>ENA-UOUE01001005-UOUE01001005.1-compost-metagenome-genome-assembly--contig:-NODE-1005-length-20198-cov-8.596839_pt1 | contig 20198 bp, 13 predicted proteins | sample MGYA00238146_ERZ747223 | MGnify/ENA primary metagenome ERZ747223 (study PRJEB28781, sample SAMN06268865) | compost metagenome | isolation source: single cell | place: USA: California, Emeryville, Joint...
AAGGCTGTTCTGACTTTCTGTTTCTCTTCTTTAGCAAGTCCGATGGCTGGCTTTTCGTTTTCGACGTACTTCACGTCAGACATGTCTCGGAAGAACTGATTGTGAGGAGAGGCCTTTTCGAAGAAGAAGTCAAGCAGTCTGCCAATAAACTTATGTTTAATAAGGTAAGCAGCGACTTCAGGTCCGCAGCGAGCCATTCTGTAGAATATTTTGAAGAAGTCGGTGTATTCACGTGAGTATTTTGAAGCAAAGGTCATTGAGATGAGGCAATTGATAAAGTTGGCTGCTATCGTAGTAGGAGCTCCTGTGGCAGGGTCCTTTTCGTATAATTTCTGTGGATTTCCTTTGATTTCCTCCTCATAAAGGCGGCTGAATGCAGCGGAAACAAGTCCGATAACGAATTTCCTCATATCCTATGTTGTTGAACGAGATTTAATATAAAAAATTCATGATGGGAAGAGGGATTTACTCCAATTGGATTCTCGAGGAAGAATTCAAGGATCACTTTCGGTGAAGTGAAATTATGGATGACCCATTCGCAGGCAGGGATGTTCTAATTCAATGAGCTATTAGCACAAACGAAACAATTACAAAAAACAATTACATTGCTGAGGATCTGTTTAATTCCAGGAAGGAATCTGACAATATTCGTTCGGCTCTTATCTCTGATGACGGCAGTTAGCAGGAATATAACACCCATCTTGAGAAGCTCAAATTCACTGAGAGCACTCGACTCGAGGTATTTTTCGATTTCACCGGCGTTTTTGATAAAGGCAGGATTTGGTGCATAAGAGCGCTGGAAGACTAATTCCGAAACGAAATCGAAGTATTCTCTGCTGAAAATGTGCTTGTGGACATGGAATTTCATGTTATCTTCGTGCAAGTCCTTAAGGAAATCATCAGGGACTGCGTGGCTTATCTGAGTCGATTTCTGTTTGGCAAGCTGGGCTTCCTTCTTGTCTATCGCGCCATCGTCGCCCTTGATAACTTTGCCATCAGATTCTTTGTTCTCTTCGCTGGTGTCGCCAGTAGGTTTCTTCAGATCACTTTCTTTAATAGGAGTGACTCTTTCGTAGAAGAGCAAGTAAGCGTTCTTCATCTTCTCGTGCAATGAGCCGGTTGCATCGCCACCTACGCTGTGATATCTCCATCTATTATAGTAAAGCAAGTCAATATAAGTAAAATTAAAAGGGATTTGGCTGTACTTTTCCTCCCCTCCGAAAGCTTCGTTAGGGATATCTTTAGGATCGAAAGGCGTGACAATCGTATCGTTAAATTCAATCCATCGCTTCTCTTCTGGGATGCTAGGGTCGGCCTCTCTGTCTTGGATCAGCGAGTAGTAGTGCCCAGAGTCGGCGGTTCCCAAATGAATCACGATACCCGTGAGTTTGTAGTCAAAGTATTCTGAAGGGAACTCGTCTGGGTTCTCTGCCTTGTTTCCTTCAGCTGATTCTTCCTCAGATTTGCCTTTCTTCTTGGCTTCCTCCGCCTTCCTCAACCCTTGTTGAGTGTATGGCTCGAGGTTCAGTCTGTTAGGGAACTCGAAATAGTCATTAACTTTCTGCCTCTGCATGGTGTCGAAATCAAATTCGAATCGTTTCAATACAAAGATGAGATAGTTAGGGAGTCTCTTGAGGCAGGCTCGTTTAAGTGTATTGCATTTCTTATTCGCTTCCTCCCACATGTAGGCGTTGTCGCCTTCAAGCATTTCTCCTTCGATGAAGGCCTTAAGGGATTGCTCGATTGTTTTCTTATTTTTAACTTGAAGTCCGATCGTCAAGAAAGGCTCTTCACGTTCTCTGTAGAGCTTCTTGCCTCCGTCATCAGCGATAAGCTCATTGGAGAGTGTTCCTCCAAAGATGTCTTTAATGAAGTTCTGTTCCTTGGTATCTTTGGTCAGATTTTCGAGGCGATCCATGAAAATGTTAAAGAATTCTTCGGAGTCCATCTGTTCAAACACGTTTGTTGGATTGCCGTCAAGGTCTTTAAATGCGTGGCAGAAGCCTTTTGGATTGAAGTATTGCTTCTCGCTCTGTGCCAATCCATAGAAAATACACTAATTATGAATGACACAGGTATGATTAGATTATAGGACTACAATATCATACCTTCAGGTGATACAGAATGTTATCTTCTCTTGGAGTACCCTCATAGCCGAGATCATCGACCTCCATAACGGCTTTTCTGAAAGCAGGGATCATGTAGAGTTGTTGAAGCTGAGAGTTCATGTAGCAAACTAATTTGTTGAAAGGAAAAAAAATTTTATTGATCTTTTCTGAAGAAAAATATAAAGAGCTTACTGCATCCAAGGTTTTTAAGTCCAACGTATCCTGTAAGTGACTTTTCGTTTTCTTTCGCAGTGATATACCAATCATGGTATCGCTTTGTTCTCCAATGACCTTCAATGTGGATTGGTGCAATAAATTGAATGGTTTCGTGGAGATTTTCATTGCATTGAGAGGCCAGCGCGAGTAAAAGTCTGAAGGCAGCCTGTCTGCTCTGATATGACTTGCACTTTGGAGGAGGAATCGAGCTCTTATCGGCGTTCTTTGGCATCTCGAACAGGCAGTTGTGTAAGAGTTCCTTCACTAAACCTCTGTTTTGGCCGTAGTGCTTGCACTTCTCTGGGAAACGAAGGAAAAGCGCTCTCAACACTTGTAAAATACCAATCAACACGGCATCGTTCTCTTTAGCGGATTTCTCTACAGGCTTACGGTGTTCAATCACATGTGTCAATCGATCCATCAGATGGTCAACATCAAGGGACTCTTTAGAGATATCACCGATATCCAGATTGCTGATAGTATTGGAGATGAGTCTGAAAAATACGTCGGAGCGTTCTTCCTTAAGCAGCGCGTTATCCAGAGTCTTTTGTAGGAGTAGAGGAATGAAAAATTGATGGGGTTTAGTCGAGAGGTTGGACTCGCTAAATTTCGTGAAGAGGCTCAAGAGACCGTTTGACAACTTCTCTTTGAGGTACCCATTATTTGATTCGAGCAATCCGACGTTCAACAAACTCTCGAGATGTTTGAAGGTGTAAAGGTGCTCGAGGAGGTTAGAATTGCTATCAACGAGCAATAAAAAGATTGTTTGGGCGTAGAGGATGGCTTCGGATTCATAGTAAAGAGTGACTGGTACTCTGTAAGATTCGTTCTGGTTGCCGATTTTAATGCTTGGTTGCTCGCTAAGGTCGGAACCAGCCTCGGTTTTTTCTCGCGCTAAGGAGTACTGGCAAACCTCATGGATAATGCCAAGCATGCGAGGAGCCAAATCAGCTGAGACGCTTTGATAATCGTTTCCGTAGGCATGCTCAAGCGGTGTCAAGGTCTGGAAATAGCAAACCAATTTCAGAACAAGGGTGATCGCCATCAAAGAATGCAGGCCTTTCAAACCAGAGCTCGAAAGGGTTACAGCGATCTTGAGAAGGTACTGAAGACCATTCTTTTGCAAGAATTTCGTAACCCACTCAAAGTCAGTGAATTCAATGCTCGGGCATTGTCCGAAATCAGGAGGACTATGTAATTGAAATACAACAATAAATAAGTTCTCTATGAAAAGAGAGAGGTAAGTTACTTGTTTCTTTCTCTTTCACGATCATAAGCGAACTCTTCAACAATCTGCAGGCAGTAAAGCAGGCGATAGATATTGCTGGAGTCAAGAATAGTCTCCCAAGGGTCATTAAGAAGATAAATTTTTTTCTTGATGTTAATGTTAGTGGGTAATCTCATCAGCACGTCCCAGATCGATTTCACGGTATCTGAAATTTCGTTTTCGTATGAATTCGAGTTAGGAAAATAGATAAATTACCTGAACTATCCGATGATAATAAAGAGAACAGAAGGTCGATATATTCTTGATTTGAGGCGATAATATTCTTCGGATGGAAGTTTCCTTGGTTAGCAGAAACTTGCACCTTATGGATCACGAAAGGTCCAGTAAATCCATATTCGTTAATTTGCATTTCGTCTTCTTCTCTATCAATCAACGCGCCTTTTGCGGTAATCTTGAACTCGTTGAGATTCAGTCCAAAGGCTTCTCCAATTTTCTTTCGGAGCGTACCTAACGTCTGCATGTAGCCGATCTGGATGGTTTTGCTGGCATTAGTAGGCTTTAGGACAACAACAACGTTCATCATATGCATGTAGCGGTAGTGCTCTGGGCTTCTACTATCGCTTTCATGTTCACTCTTTCCCTCGAATTTGTCGAAAAATTTCATCAAGAGCAGCACGGCTCGGTCAATCAACTTGCTGTTTTTGCTTGCGTTTCCTTCTTTCAAAAGACTCATACATCTTGAGGAGAGCTCTTCCCAAAGGACTCCTTTCTTCTCTTCAAGGCTATCATCGATGCGGACTTGACACTCGAGAATCAAATTCACGATCATATCCAACGTGTCTCGGTTCTTGCAGACAAGGAACATCTCCCACAGCTGATTCTTTCCAATGTAGTCCAAATCAATAACTTTGAAGTTGGAACTCTTTCCGATTCTGAACTTGTTTTCCAGTTGATTAATCACTTTGAAGTACGTTTCAAAACACGAGAAGCCGTCTTGAGTCATATTCTCGTAGCTAAATTTACTCTTATCACTCAGTATTTCATTGAAGAAGAACGGCACTTCTTTCTTTCTGAGGATAAGCATGGAGTCGCTATATCGATTCATTTCTCGACGACCCATCCATTTGAGCAGGCAAGATTGATCCCAGTCGAATAGAGCATTCTCGTTGTAGAGGCTCCAGATCCTTTCTATCTGCTTTTCGGTCAGGAACATCTCGTAGTAAGGGTAGGTGATCATGAATTCAAGAAACACGAGACGGTTGTTGAAGTTGATGTGGTAGGGGTACTTGCCTACACGTAACTTCTCTCTCAAAGCGGTATTTGATTTCGAATAATCTTTTTGGGTTTCAAGGGTCTTCTTGACTCTAGCTTGATAGACTTCCATGTCAGAGATGATAGATTCAACAATAGAGAACTTCCCATCAAGCTCTTCGAGAATGGTGCTGAGCGAGTTCTCGTGGACAAGTTGAGTGTTGTAGTAAGTGTTAGTGAGGATATAGTGAGCGAGGTTGATGGATTGAGAAACCGACTCGTTTTTCTTGAGGTTCTCGAAGCATTCGTAGAGATATAGACGCTTCAGTTTTTGGCAAGGACCTTCTTTTAACACGGTGGAAAGAACTGTAAGGGCGAGCTCTGCTGAATGAGGGTTTGAATTGCTGCTGTCCAGCATGAGACTCCAGAGCAAAGGAACACAGTAGAAGTCGTTTTCGTTAACTTCTTCACGTGGGTGTTTAATCTCTCTGGGTTTCTTCTCGGTTTCTTCATCACCTGTATCGTCAGTCGACTCTTGAGCTTTGATGACATCAGCAACATCGTAGTTACGAGGCAGCGTATTGATGGCGAATCCTTTAATCAGATTCAGATGGATATCATTGATTTCTTCGTGTGGAATCGCGAGAATTTTGCTATGGATCCTCTCAGCGCCTTCTTTGGTCAACACCGAGGAAATTTCAATAATGGTATCATAAATCGCTCTGACGAGCGCTTCGTGCTTTCCTTCACAAGCGGACCAGAAAAGGTCAACGATTTCGAGCGGAATAGTATCAAACTTCGCCATGAATTTCAGCACGTCGCTGCATCTCTTGACGATTTCAATATGAATCGAATCTCCGAGGATCAACTCGAAGACTTTATTGTTAAGAACCCATTTCACGAATCTGCTAGCATTCAAATACTTTGTCGACTTCTGCGAAGCAATGACGGCTTGAAGGTTGTTCGTTTTCATGTAGTACTCATGAAATTCAATCTTTTCTGAAATTTCTTTGATTTCATTGATACCTTTCAGTCGCTTTTCAAGATACTGACACGTAAGGAATTTGAAAGCAAGTTCGAGTTCAGCGATTTCCGTGAATTCATAGATTTCCTCAGCTTTGTAGAATTGGCAGAGCACAACTTGAGCTTTTTGCAACAGCTTCATAGCGAGGTCTTTATCGAGGTATTTCTTTATTGGTGATGTATTTATATCTTCGAGCTATGGCGTCTTTTATCTTTGGCATGAGCGTGGCAACGAAGCTTTTGTTAAGATAGTTATAGATCGTGGAGATGTTTGTGAGCATGATCAGCATCATTTTAAACGGAATCAGAGTGTATTCGTTTGTTTTAGGATCTTGCGCGCAGTAGGTGAAGACTCTCAACCATTCGTTGAAGCCGCCGAGTTCACCGAAAGCGTTGATCAGCTCTACGATCAGATGAGAATATTTGACTTCTTCTTCGTTCTCAGCACCTTGTTGGTCCTCTTCCAAATCGTTTCTTCCAACGTAAGAAACTTTATAGTCTTGACCAGCAAACTCACGACCTTTGCTGATTTTAATCGGAATGTCCTCACGATCATAGACCTATTGATGAGCGAGTTAAACACAATTTTCAAAGTATTTGTTTTTTACTGAAAAATGAGACCAGCAGCGCTTGCATGAGCCGAAAATTTTATTAACCGAGTCGCTCAGCTCGTAAATACTGTGAATAGCAGCAACTCTTTCATTTGTGAGGAACGCATCAAGGTTTGAAAGACCTTCATTGTACTAGTGATGAGGAATAGTTACGATGATTATCAATAGAAAAATCATTGTACTTCAGGCAAGAATTCAGGAATCATTTTGAGCACATCGATGTACAATCTGAAATGCTTAACGAAATAGTTGACTGACGCTGGAAACTCTTCTTTTGGATTTCTGTATTCGTGCTGCAGGATCCCATCCAAATAGATAAAGTCCGATCCTCTGATCGTTTGCGTCAATTCCTGAGGGCTTGAGAAACTTCCAATAATGCCTTTTGAGAGGTATTGGTCCAACTGTTTGCTTCTCTGTTCAATTATTTAGAACTGTAAAAAAATAATTCCAACGGTCTCTACCTCTTCTAGCTCTTCAGGATGGTACTTCCAATCTCTAATCGCGTATCGAACCTGGCCAGTGTATCCTACAGCATTTTTTTGAGTATAAATTTATTAGTAGCAGGCGATTCTCTTACCTTGAGAGTACTTTCTGAAAGGAGCGATCTTCGACGAAGTAAATTTGTACCACTAGTGTTGGAGAAGTTAGTGAGTGAGGTTTGATGTAAGAGATGTAAGGAGGAGGGAGAAAATAATTTTTGTTTTGAGGAAAAGGTGGGAAAATAGTAATTAAGATCAGAAAAAGGGAAGAACGGGTGTGTACCTCATCCCATTTGTGGGACCAACCGTCGAAGTTGATTTTGATGGTGTCGTCACTGTCGTCGCGCTCGACAACTTGAGCAACGCACCAGTTGTTGACAGTATCTTTGGCGTCGATGTATGCGCCTTTGATCAAATGCTCTGAAAATTCGTATTTTTGTTTGGGTTTGGGCTTTCTAGAGTCAGATTTTTCAGTCACGATCTGATCCTCTTGCATTTGTGCAGGAGTTGTCATTAGGGGTTTTAGGATGCTGATATGAAAAGATTTGAATGAATCAATTTATTATATCTTATGAGCGAGCTATGCTCTTAGACTTAATTTTTTTAAATGCATATTTATATATGCTGAAAAATATTACGTAACCAATTTCTGTTCAGGTTTCAACTTTTTAAATCAAGATCAATTAAATTCGTGTCTTCCGACATTAAAAAATGCTAAATTTTGAGCTTTCTCGAAAGAGAGAGTTGCGGTTGGTGTGACATGAATTGAGACTGAAAGGAGGAAAGTTTAGTTGCTATGAAACGGTTCTAGGAAGAGCTTAAAGAGTAAAACTGTAGAGCCGAATTCGGAAAAAAACAACTGATAATGAGCAGTAGTGCCCTTAATTCTGTGAATTGTTGGTTTCTCAGTATAACTGAGTTTGTTTTCTAATTTCAGCTGGTCTCGATAAAACTCATTCACATATATAACGTAATTGTAGTCGTTTGAGAATATTATTCATTGAATGCTTGAATGTAGATTTATGCCAGCCAAAGCAGAGCATTTTATTACGATAGTGGAAAGAAAGAAGTGGCTCGTCAGCAAGTGCTACTTTGATATAAATGCCAATTTCGCTCTTTTCCAAGTCATTTAAGGAACTAAAAGAATTGAGAATCAGTCATCAATTATATAATTTTTGAGAATTCTAAATTATTGTCTCTGAATGATTTTATTGTTGGAGTTATCTAGCGATGGAAGAGGCTGATTTTCATGAGTTTGAGGAGACAGTCACTTTTATTGTAAAATTTTTAAAAGAATGCAGTGGAAAAATTGTTTCAATGAGTTTCGAAGAATTCCAGCATTTGCTGGATTTGAAATAGAGGAATTCCGAGTACTCTAAGCAAGGAGAATAAATATAATTCGCATTCACATTTGGATAATGCAACTGATTTTAGCTTGAATGATAATTAAGGTAAATTTTCTAATAAAATTCAGCTCTTATTGCTGATAACTGGCTCTTGAGGTTCGAAAAAAATATCAAGTTGAGGAAGGAAAAAGTCTTTAGAAGGATAGGGTTTAAACAAGAAAGTGGCATTGAACTACCCACCATCCTATTCTAATTTGTAATTTTTTGGAAATCTCGTCTGATCCAAAGCGAAAACTTGTTACATCAACTTATAATACTGAAAACTTATATTTCGATTCAAGTTGTTGCTCGACATCAAATTACAAGCCCTTATTACAACATGCTATAAAATTCTATCCATTTTTGCTCAAAATGAATTTATTAATCTAATCACAGATTTTGTTGATGCGAACTCTTGATTCTTAGTTAATAACTAAACGACAGAATTTTATTTCTCATTTGAATATTCAGGCCTTTGATTCATTCTGACCTATATGGCTTCCAGCGTGCATAGGGAAAAGAGCCAGAAACATCCCTTCCTCTTTGATAATCGAACTGATAGCAAAGATAATTCCATAAAATGCAGATCTGACATCATTATGATTGCAATACAGACGAAATCTCTTAATAACCATTCGCGAGCTAACTTTCTTTGTCGAAATTGAATTGCATTTCTCTATCTCTCCTTCATAATCCCAATCCATCCAAATCAAATTCGATAAGAATATTCTACGCCTTTTCTGAGAATTGTTTCCTTGTTCTGAGTGAAATCATTTGCAATCCATTCTAAACATCTTGTTCTCTCAGTAATCCAACAAATTGCTTCATACCCTAATTTTTCCATGTAGTGGAATTCGGCTTAGTTTAGTTGATACCGAAATTTATCCAATTCATGAATTCACTGATACAATAGCTTTCTCAGAGGTTTATACATTATTTGCGAAATTTATTTTAGAAACATAATTTTCGACTCAAAAAGTCTAATAAATTTTTAGAAACAAAACACGTCATGAAAGGCTTCTTTGGTAGCAATTTCCTCCTTCAACTCGCATTAAGCATTGAATCCCGATAGGAAAATTTGCCAAGAAAGAGGAGGAACCTAAGCCACAACCTCCTACATCAACTTTGCCCAATATGAACACAGGAGCAGGACCTACGACGAACCCTTCGACTGGTGGAGCTGGTGGCATGTTCGCAGGTAAAAAAAAAAAGAAGCCAAAGATCGAGGTTGTTAACCAATTATCAGGACTCACTACCAAAAAGAAACCAGTTGGCTCTGAACCCACTAACATGCCTACCCAAGGTTCTTTTCAGCAGCAACAGCTGAACACTTCACAAACAGGAGATGGGTCAGCTAGCTTTAACGAAGGCTTCGGTACTCCTTCGAATACGATGCCAAAAAAGACAAATGCGTTTGGATTCATCAATAAATCTCCTCAAACTCAAGAGCAGCAGCAGCCTTCACAGCCAGAAGTAAACTCTGGCATGAATATGTTCGGTGGTATGCAAGTAAAAAGTCAGCCAGTGATGCAACATCAATCAATGGACCTGTTGGATTTCGACGACGCAGGCACTGAGCCAGAAAAGCCTGTTCAGCAATACCACCCTCAGCCTCTTGATAATATTTTCCAGCCAGTTGAACAGCAACCAAAACCTTCTCCTTTCGGATTTACAAAATTCAAGAAAGAAGTACTGCTATCACTTTTAACGAACCTTGCTAATCTATTCTCTCTTACTTTCCAGCCAACTAGCCAGTCAAATAGCATCCTCGCAGAGCTTGACACAGAAAAAGAACAAGGCTTTGGGTTAGATTCCAAAGTGAATGATAGCACGGATCTCGGTGAAAAGCCTGGCTTCGGAGCCATCAATGAGTCATTTGATAAGCAAAGCGCAATTTCTCATCACTATGATGAGCAGTCTCTCAGTAATAGACAAACTTGGTACTTCGATCAGTAATAACGTGCTAGGCATGGCAGATAACGTAGACATGAGACTTGAGGCAACGGATTATACTCCAAGTAAATAATTTCACCCTCCCAATGATAATTTATCGTGTTTTTTCTTTTTTTTTTCTTTCAGCACATGGTGGCTACACCACGTCCCCTAAAGAAGAAGTTGCTACTACCGGTCCGAAAGCATTGTTCGGAAAGTTTAAATCTAAGCCGAAACCAGAACCTCAAGAAACTCAGAATATTGCCGCTCCGAAGAGCCATATGCCTCAACTTGGTGAAAAGCCTGAGCTAGTAAGAACTTGCAAAGATCTCTATTTTAACGCTTGTGAATTAGACACCTGACAAATTCGTGCTCCAATTACAGATTCACATTAATAACAACCAGGAAAAGCTCGGAGATATCATTGTCCAGCAATATAATATAAAGCAGTCCAAAGAGGCCAAGGAAACTGAAATTGGTGAGCTCAAAGAACGATTACAAGATATCATACAAAAACAAAATTTCGCTATTGAAAATGATCGATTCGAAGAGGCTGACGAGTTAGAAAAGGCAACAGAGGAGGTTCGGATGCAGGTCAGTAGAGATTCTTCGTTGCCCTCTCTTATCAATTATTTTAAAATCAAAAGATCAAAGCATTAGAAGAAGAAATCGACGAGTGCAATGTTCATTATACTGCACTTGATAAGGAAGCGCAGACCCTCTATCAAGAGGAATACGAAACCTACAAAAACTTTATTGACGCCTTAGAGCAAGCGCTTTATCACAGAAATAAGGAGCTTTCAGAATATATTTTCGAGGGTGAGCGTACTCAAGCAAAAGATAAAGATTACGCTGAAAGAGAGCAGCACAGTCTTGAAAGCACCAAAAAGGACCTCGAGTTCAAGCAGAAGACCCTTGAAGAAAACAAAAAGCATATTGACGAGCAAATGGAAAAGCAAACGAAAGAATCCTTTGAAGAACAAGGCAGGCTTGCAGAGAGAAAAGATACGCTTGCTGAAGACATTAGACGCATTAAACAAGAACTCGCTGCCAAAGAAGCTGAATTCGTAAGAGATTATTATTACTGTTCTTGTTGCTAATTACATTCTTTCATTAATGAACTAGTCCGAGGTCAGCTTACAGTTAGAGAAGGTCAACAAACAGATTGGATATGTACAGAAACGCTTTGAGGCTGATTTCTTGAAACTGAAAACAAAAGAGTAAACCCGTTTTTTAATTATTATTCAACCCTACTACTAAACTTAAACAGAGAGGAAGTGCATGCAATTGAAGAAGTCTATGAGAAGAAATTGAAAAATTTGAATTCGTTTAAAGAAAGAATTAACAATGAAGGAGAAACCTTCCAGCAGACTGTGCAGAAAAACAGAGAAATTATCAAGGAACTCGAAAAATTGAAGGATGAATATAAAAACACTATGGTTGAAATCAACCGAGTCAATAAAAAACGAGAGCAGCTCTTGGAACTCTTCCAGAGCTCTGAATTGGAGTACCAGAACGCCAAACTTGAGGTCAGACATAAGGAGGAAGAGGTTCAAAACCTAACGCACGAAATTAAGATGATTCAAGGCAAAGTCAATGGTTTGATGGTCACGAAAGGAGGGTTGGCTCAAAAACTCCCATTCCTTGATACGGAAAAGAGAAACTACGCTCAAGCAAGGAACTTTAAGGAGGCTTCGCGCGTGACAAACGAAATAAAAGACATCCAAGCCCAAATCACGAAAATTGAAGAAGATATCGCGACTTTGAATTCGAAAGAAAAAGCGAATCAGGAATTAATAGAAAAGGTAAAAATGAAACGATTACGTCATGATCTTATGGTTTGGTGTGTTAAATAGATTCAAAATGAAATACTTGTTAGCCTCAAATATGAGATGGAGCGGCTAAAAGAGAGATCAGATGAGAATAAATACAATTTGCTTGGCAAGAAATTGAAAGATTTAACCATGATCCAAGAACATTTAAAGAAAGCGGGCTTGTATGACAATTGCGCCCGAATTGAAAGAGAAGTAAGCTTCAGCCAAATGAGATCGATCCAAAGCAAGCATTCATAATTAACTAGTTGGAGAATTGCAGAGCAGAGATGACAAGCATTAGATCGATGTACCCTGGAAAGTTTGACGAAATAAAGGAAACCGAGGCAACGGTCTCCTCAGTAAAGACCGAGCAATGGAGTCAACAGACTCAGCACACAGAAAATCCAGTGCAACAAGTAGATGCTTTCGAAGAAAAGAAGAACGATTATGAAGAGGAAAAGAGAAGTGAAGTTAAGCAAGGGCATTCTTATGACTTGGGCGTTACTGCAGAAGAATTTATGGAACTTGATGAAGCAGCGAAAAAGGAAAAGCTTAGAGAGGGATTACATATGCATGATGAGCTTGAGCAAAAAATCGCAGAGCTTGATCAGAAGATCGAGGAATGTACTGAGGTAAATTACTGCTCCTATCATTCAATATCATTCGATGTAACTGGCTTTAGAATGAACGCTATGAGGAGGCAGATAAGTTAAACGATGAGCAGCAAGAGCTGATAAACGCTAAGAATATTATATTTATGCTCTTTATTAAGGCGGGATATACCTCTACTGATACTTTAAGAAGCTATTTGAGCGAAGAAGGTAAATTAATATCTTAAATTCTCTTGAATTAATTGAAATTTTGTTAATAATAGCCCAATAATCTGAAGGCCTAAAACTCACTCTGAATAAATCTTGATTCAAATGCGTAGATCTGTTTGTAGTTCACATTCTGTGTCGATTTCTATTGAATAGCACAACAATAGAATATGTTTTGCTTTTTGGTGATACCAGACTTATACTGCGATGATGAAAAAGAGATAGGTTGGCTAGCATCTCAAAATCTAGCTTGTAGGTTACAATTTCCGATTATGACTTAAGCCTCGGGCTGCTTTACTGTTCTAAAATTGCAGACTAACTTTTCTGCAACTGCCGCTGACAAGGAAAATTTTACATTTGAGATACTTTTGAAATCGGCAAAACTGTTAGTACTCAGCATTATCTCACACTGACGTTGCATTTCTATTATATATTCGCAACATCCCGTTTTACTTACCTTTTATTAATTTAATATTCTGTTCTTGAATATTAGCCAAACTGGCCATTCTATTACATTCTAACCTCTGGAATAAAACACAACAGTTTAAAAAATTGAAAATGGAAGAATTTGTTCTTCGTCAGTACAACAGAACAAACAGCTCAAAATTCGTCGGGGACTTGACTCTGGAACAGCAGATCGAGCAAGAACTCCAGAACTACTGCCAGAACGATAACTTCGACACTACCTCCAAATATCAAGATGATCTCAACAGTGAATATGATCCGCATTACGACAGAGCTTCTCAGTTGAATGAGTCCATGCAAATTGACTTCGAAAATGAAGCATGGAAGGATTTTCACCGGGCAAAACAGGCTCGAGAGGAAGCGATTTCTAAATTTGAGATGGATATTCGCCGCATGCAAATGGTAAACCAGGATGAGATCCCTGACCTCGACCCTACCGATGAATACACCGACAAGAAAAAAGAAATTAAGAACCCGATCTTCACTCAAGACAAGCTCGCTCAAATCAGACAGAAGGTCAACGAAGAACTCGCTCAGAATCCTCTTGCGAAAGAAACTTACTCTGATTTTGAAGAGAAATATAATAGAGAATATATCAAATTGTCTTCTTCACAAGCTGATCTGAACAACGTCATACAAGGTGAGAATATAGCAGAGCAGATACTTATGCGAGAGAGCATGGAAAAAGCGAGTTTGGAAAGAACATTAAAAAATGATGTAGAGACCAAAATGGAGAGAATAAGGGAAGAGAGGGAAACATTTAAAATGGAGGCGGAAGATAAAAGAAGCCGACAGTATGAAACTGAGACGCATCGCAGTAGATTTAATGAGCGACTTGTGACACTGCCGAGCTCGTTTCCAGTTCTAGAAGACCAGCCGAACTCTGTAAATTATTTGGGCTTGAATTTTATTATTCCTGCGTTTGAAACTATCACGATCGAGCAGCCAATAATGAACCCGATGATGAACTTATCCGATCAGTCAAGGCTGAAACTTGAAGGTGAGCAGCTTAAATCGATCAAAAATCGTGGGAAGTTCAAATTACAGACGGTGGATCTGAAAAATAAGAGCAGCAAGGTGCTTGTTGATGCGAAGAAGCTGCTTAAACCTTCCACTTCTCATCAAAACAAACTTTCGGAGAATGCAATGGGGGTTACAAAATCTATAAAAGAAAGTTTAAGCGGTGTCTTGGACCTGAAGCTTATTGGTAAACTTATCTGTCAGAAAATTTCTCAGCAGTCGAAGGAAATCATACAAAAAATCGAATCAACTTCGATTAAGAAAATCATCGCAGTCGCCATGCAATCGTTCAAGGAGATCTATCAATCAGTGCAGTTAGTGGTGGCTGAAAAGGAAAACAGCAGAAAGAACCAGAATCAGGAGGGGTTGGACGGCGAGGAATTCTTCAACCAAAGCATTGCTGATGAAGGCGAGAAATCTCTTTCCACGCTCCTCGACGAGATGAAGAAGAGAAATGTCGCGAACGCCTCAAAGCATGATAAAATGCTAAGGATAAGTTTCTTGGAACTCAAGCTTGAGAATATTTCAGATATGCGAGGTATCGAGAGCTTATCGAATCTCAAATTCCTATCATTATCAATGAATAAACTTCAAAAGATCGAGAATTTGGGTAAGTGTGCCAACCTCATTGAATTGAACCTCGCTCAAAATCAAATCGTTTCGATGCAAGGGATCGAGAACCTCAAGAACCTGCGAATCCTTAACCTCGAACTGAATAAAATTACCAAGATCGAAGGGTTAGGCGGATGTCCTTTTCTGGAGACTCTGAAGCTCAATAACAATTTGATAGTATCAGCAGACGGAGTTGAAGCGGCATCCCGGCTCAGGAGCCTCAATCTATTTCGAAACAAAATCAAAAATATCGCCGCAATATCTCGATTGCTCTCGCTCGAGGATCTGGACCTTGGACGAAATGAAATCTCTGACATCAGAGGACTTGAAAAATGTATCCTCTTACGGAAACTTGTCTTGTACTTCAACCAGATAGCTGAGATCCCAAAAGGATTTTCTCACCCCTTCCTTGTTGAGTTATATTTGAACGGAAATCAGCTCTCAACAGTCGACACTCTGGAGTTCCTTCCCAGCTTGGAGCTTTTGAATCTCGAGCGAAACAAGCTCATGAAATTAACAAATGTCGATCGACCTGTGTTTTTACCGAATTTGAAGAGCTTGATTGTAAGTTACAATCAGATTCAAGATTTTCACGTGCTTCTTGCGTTCTGTCAGTCTTGTTCAGCGTTAGCTAAACTAGATTTTCGGGAAAATCCATGCGAGAGCAGTCTCCCCGAGTCCAAGCGAGAGTTTTACTACCCTATCCTATTGAACAAACTACCAAAACTCAGCGAACTCAACAACCAAAATCGAAAAAATTATGCCATGTACGCGATTGACGCTAAAATTGCGACCCACGAGAAACCCTATCAGCTCGCAATGAATCCACTCAGTTCCATGATCGTCAAATTCAGCGCTTATCTCACAGAATACAGAGCCTTCAGCAATTGGAACAGCGCGAGATTCGATTCACTCCTCCGGTTCGGAGTATACCGTCAAACACTTGAAACTTACCTGCAGATGCTTCCGCCGAGACAATTCAAAGAGTTCTCCGAAAGCAAGGAAGAAGAGAATCCCTTCCTTATCGACCACAATCTCAGTCATAATTTTTTCAATTTCCGACTAAAACTCCAGCGCAGTCTTGTAAAACTGAGATCGTTGCTCGTGAGAGTTTTGTATAAACTTCGTAAGAGAAGAAAGCATTTCCAAAAGAATATTCGCTCAATTATTAAAATCCAAGCTTTCTATCGTGGTTATATGGTTCGTCGAAATGTAAGCATACGAAAAATTCGGGATCAAAAACTGAAGCAGAAAGAATTCGAGAAACTTGCAGTGTATGCGATTAAAATCCAGAGAGCATGGAAAAGATATCTATTTGTGAAGAGAAAGAAGAAATTGTTCAGCAAAGTCAAATACGAAGACGACGAGCTCGATAACCTTGAAGAAGATGACTTCTCTATGTTCGATAAAGGACCAAACCTCGATCAATACGAATTGAGCATCCCGAAAGCTATTCAATCGATAATCAGCCAGCCCCAGCATTTCCCTAGCCAGCCTCAGTCTTTACCAAGTCAGCCTCAGATGATCTCTAAGCAGCCTGAACCAGCAAGTCAAAAGAAGATGCAGGTAATCAGAGAAGAACCTGACTTCGATGAGGAATTTAAAATGAATTCAAGGACTGATCTGAGAGCCAGCAATCTGAGTTATACAAAACAGAGCATGGATCGCATGAATGAATCAAGGACTAGCCTTGATACGGATGTACTAAGCGTTGGAGATAATTCCTCTCAGAAACGTACATCAGTCAAGCCGCCAGTTCCGGTAAAGAAAAAGGGGCTTGATCAAGATGAAAAGGAAGCGATAATGAAAGACTGGGGTTTCCAGGATCCAAAAACGATGAAAGCGTTGGAATTTAAAATTATGAAGAATAAAAGCAGAGCAACCAAGAAAGAGAATATGACGGCGGAGGAGCGTCTTCAAATGTTTAAGAAGAATGCAGGAAAAAGATAGCCGTGATCAACAACTGTATGTATTTGTTAAATATAGATAGCAATAGCGATTCAATGTAAAAGAATATACTTTCACAAGAGATTGGTTACAGATAATTCGCATTTGTGGTAGCGTCCTGAGCTATATAGGCTTGTGCTACCTTGATATATTAAATAAGCATTCTCTTGCGTACCATCATTGGTATATCATCTAAAGGCATTCACGTTATTTTCTCTAGGCATTTTTAAGTTTGTCAGTGGCTGCCTCTGCAATAAAGTGTGCAGCAAGCTGTCAACTAAACAAAACGACTGGATTTAGCATCAGAATTCACGTAAGTGGGCAACGGCTTTATTTATTCATTCTTAACTCACTTGACTATTTTTCGAAACCGTATCATGTTATTTATTTTTTCAATACGGAAATCTCATATATTCTACGTATAATCTCAAATTCTGCAAACATATGAACTGCTTTGAGTAACATATCTAACCCATCTATAAGGATTGTAGTCTTTGTCCTTGCCTTCGATTCTCAAATACTTGATCTGTAAGCCCGAGACATTAAACATAGGAATCTCAAATGTCAAGCTGATCGGTCCAATCTCCTTCCTTGCTGTGAACGTGTTCGAGTTGGTCTGAAGCGTTATCTTTGTTTTCAAAGTTGTCTCAGATCCACCAGCCATTTTCTTGAGATTCCACTCAACAGTTCTAGTGGATTCGTTGTATTCAACCTTTTGCCCTTGCGCGGTTTTCTCGAGCTCATTGTGAACGCCCGAAACACTCTTTGGCACTGAAAACTTTGCAATGACATAAGTTGCATTCATTTCCTTCGGGAAGCAAGCGCGGATTTTCAATTGTAGTTCCAGTTTGTAAGGGCTCACTTCATCGATGAATGGGAAAACTCTGAAAGGAGCCTGGAAATCGCTGGTGACTCTGTAGTTCATGACAGTGAACTCACCATCTGGAGGCTTGATTCTCATCACACGGCTCAGGTCGAATTCGTTTGTGTTCACGCACTCATTGAAATTGCAATCGTCGATAACGTTAGTAGAAATCGTTCCAGGCTGCTTGCCGATCACCAGATCCTCGTTCAAAGCGAGCTTCAGGTCAGGGTTGCCTTGCAAGTAGCTCTTCATTTGAATGCATCCTTCAATGGAGCTGTTTATGGTGTATCCACTTGCGTTGAACAACACCGAGATCTTCTCGAAAATATCGACGAAAATCTCATTCTTCTGCTTCTTATTGTCGTCCTTCATCCAGACCGGGCGTTGGACTGCAACTGAAGAGATAGTATTGCCCGAAGAGAATATTCTTCCTGTGGAAGAGATGTTCTTGGCGGACTCAACTGGGACTGGCTCATTAACAATGAAAGGCTTGATGAGCTCAGTGGAGGTCAGCTGAGGGTATCCAAAATCGATTGCTTCATCGAGGATCTCGTAGATGAGTACGAAGTTCTTTCTGATGGCTTCTTCGGTAAGGACACCGCAGAAGTCCTTGATGACTTTTGAAACTCTAGAGAGGACTTCCATGAGCAGAGAAGGTGCGACGTTATGGCGGGTGGTTGCGACGATATAGAGACCGGTCTTTTTGAGATAAACATAGTTGATACCGTCCTCGTTGAAGAGAGGAGGAGCGTCACCTTTTTCAGTCTTGACTCGACGGAAGAAGACTTCGGGAGTTGTGCGAATGAGATCAGAGCGGAAATCTCGATTGATGATAGTGTCACCACGAGCGGAGAGGATAAAGAACTGAGAAATCATTGAAACTCAGGATATTTTTGCTTTAATAAAATATTTAGAGTGTATGAAGCTAAATAGTAATAATCATCATTGCTGATACCGTGTTGTTAATTTGTACATTTAAGTGTACCTCGAAAGAACATAATGGATTTATTAGAGCTAACTCCTCGTTGGGTGAAAGGTTGAATATGAGAAATTATTTTGTACAAAAGTACACAACTTTTATTTCAGTTAGCTGTGGCCTATCAGAAAAAAAATAAGTAGAGTCTCTTCAAGAGACAGCTATTTTTTTAAGTCGATATCGTAATTGGGTGGCTCAATATTTCACCAGTGAAAGCTGTATTTCATTCGTGAAATTTAGAATGCAATCTATAGTTATCTCGGCTTGATTTATCCTGTTTTCTTACTTGTCATCTTTTTTTGTCCTATGAGTTCCAAATACTTTTCTTATTTTTGTTTAAACTTGTCAGCCTATTCATTCTAATAACCATCGACTGGGCATGAATTTTGATTCAACGCTTGGGTTCACACCGTAGCTTGCAATTGATTTACACAAGCTAGATGTTTTTTGAAGTTAGAAATGGTTCTCAGTCAGATGTCCATTAACAAGCTTAGAATGCGATTGCATGCTAATGTTGATGCCGATTTATATATCGAAAAGACTGCCAGCAATCTTTAATAGAACTCAATTTGCCTTGAGTTGAAAAGCGTCCCGACTATTGGAGTGTCTCGATTATATTTCTGGATAATTTTTCTCTGCTTGGTGTCTTCGATTGAAAACCACTCACGTCAGCAAAAAGCCGAGCGCATAATATGGAGCATCCCCAAACTGAAGAAGAGGTGTTGAATTAATTATTTCTCCAAAAAAAAAAACAAAAAAAACTGCGGTTAACTTGCCGATGGCGTGAGTTACCCTCGAAAAACTCTCACATACTTTTATCGGAGCTTCTCTTTTTATTCACTCTGAAACATAATCATAAGTTTAGATATGTGCCAGGCTAGTATTCCATTTTTTTATTGAAGTTAGGCGTATTTATCCCAGATTATTGTTGAATCCAGCAAGTTCTTAGTTCAGAAACTTTAGTTATTGGTTGCTTTTGGCAGCTTTCCAGGAATTCTCTTTCGGTTTCGGAATTTTTTCTGCCTTCATTCGATATGAAAAGAAATGTTGTGTGAGATGATCAGCTCACCGCAACTGAAAGTTTGCAAGGGAGGAGATCACTTGCCTTGCATGTCTGATGAAAGATATAATTGATACTACTGATTTTACCAAATTATCCAAAACAATTTAAAGAGGATCTTATTTAATAAACGAAAATGTATAACAACATGCAGAAGACTGGAAATAATAATAAGTATGGATAACTCCTGACTAATTCCTTGGTTTCAAGCATCTTATTACATAGGTTTCACTTCTAACTTTTTCATGAGTTAAAAGTAGGATAGGATATTCGATTCATGGCATTGTAAAAAGCGGATAAGCGACAAATTTTAAGCACTTATGGTTAGATTCACACTGAAATAGAGCGTTTCTATGATATCAGTGTTAGTTTTAAAAATACCTACAAT
>ENA-UOUE01001006-UOUE01001006.1-compost-metagenome-genome-assembly--contig:-NODE-1006-length-20173-cov-13.003284_pt1 | contig 20173 bp, 15 predicted proteins | sample MGYA00238146_ERZ747223 | MGnify/ENA primary metagenome ERZ747223 (study PRJEB28781, sample SAMN06268865) | compost metagenome | isolation source: single cell | place: USA: California, Emeryville, Joint...
ATAATACAAGGATCAGAGAAACAACTCGCATTGTCGTATTCATTGATTTGTAAAATAATTGTGAAGGATACAAATTTATCTTGGATCTTAAATCTTAAATTTTGGTAGTCTTGATTACTATGAGTTTGATTTACATAGGGTAATGTGAGAAAGAAATTCATCAAGCTAAAGCAACTAAAATGCAAGTTTCTATACTTTCAAATTTTTCGTTAACTAGACGGATTGAGCTCGAACTTTCGTTCAAAAATATTTAATTCCATACTCATAAAGGGAACTTCAGGATGACTGTGAAAAGTCATTCTATTAACTAAAACCCGGTTTCCTTGGAATGATGTTATTTATGTTCAACGACTTGTGGGAGGATATTTTTTCAAAACGCTTCTGTCATTTAGCACTTATCTTCAACATTAATGATTCCTCTTTCTGAGTGCTTTGCTAAAGAATAAATTAATTTTATAAAATGTGTTAACGCAAATCTCAGCTGCCTCATTTTCTACTACTTGGCAGCTACGATCCAGACTCATTTTTTGAATATAAAAAACATTATGAGACCAATTATGATAACGGCAACGAGGATGAAAATAGCCTTTTTCTAAAAATAAAAAAATAATCAGACTGGGAAACAAAGGAATTGTACTTTTCTTGCGCTCTGGTCGTCTTCTTTAGCATTCGCGAGTCTCCCGACTGCTTTGCCCATATAATTTTTCGCCGATGCAACATTCATTTCAATCGAATCTATCGTGAGAGAATTCTCTCTCACCAAGAACGCCATTTGCTTGATAAGGTTGTACAATGTCTCCACATTCTAAGTAGGTTATCGGTTATCATCAATTGCCTCTTGCATTAAAATTTACAGCTTCAAGCTTCTGAATATCCTTATATTTGTCTTGAATATCTGACACCGCATTCTGCAACTTTGTATGACCTTTTCCTACGAGTTTTTGCTCTAAAAATTCTGTCGCTTTCTATATAAAAGATTTATGAATTTAATTCATGGATTAAAGCGTACTTGAGTGTTGGTGCAGAGCTCTTCCACTTCATTATCAGGAATGTCAGGCTCTATGATTTTGATTTGACGACTAATTTTTTTGCTGACTATTTTCTTAAACTCGACCTGCACCCACTGCGCCTGAGTCAATATCTTCGAAAATTCTTTATTCACAGCCTGATAATTCAAAATTTTCATTCTTGTTTCTGGCTCTTCCTGTTTTTTAATAAAGCGATGAGTCTTCGCACCGAACTGCAATGTTTACAGGTAATGTTTTTCGACTTTCATCAACATCTTTGCTGAGCGATCCAAGAACTTCTTTTATTTTAGTGCACAAGGCGTTGTTTTGAACGGTGAATATGTTCACTTGATTGAGAACATCTATGGGTTTTGGTAGAAAATTCTGAGTACAACTGTTGGAGAAGAAATAGCAAACTTTTTTCTTGATCAGAAGATCCAGTCTTGATAAAAGTGTCTTGAAGTTTTTGGATCTCTCGATTATTTGTTCTGATGTTGTAGAGTGCTTCACGAACGAATTTGATTGTTTTTGAAAATTTAGCGTCAATATATCGTGCATCTTCATCGATTAAGTCGATTTTTGATTCAGGCAGCTGAATGTCATGTTGTTAATATGAGTATATATCGCAGTGGTTTACCTTAGCAAACTCCGCAATCCTATTTTCCATCCTTAGTTTAATTGATGAGCAGTAATTAAATTTTTACATATCTGTCTGACATTCAAATACTTGTACAAATTCAGTCAATATTTAGCTTTTTTCTAACTCACTTGACTAATTCCATGAATTCTATAATTCATTACGAGCATTACCTTGATTATTGTATGCTGAGATTTCCTTGAGATTTAAAGATATTTCATCATTTCAGTCAAGAAATATGAATTACTCAAGTTACTTGTCTCATCACATCTGTTATAACAGCTCGCATAGAGACTGAAAGAGACACATGAGAGGAATATAGGGTTGAGAATTTTCATTAAAAAAAGCAGAAATGCTACTTTAATTATTCGTAATACTCACTCGAAGAGAGCTATCAAGAAATCCAAATTAGTCAGACTTTATAAAGCATAAATTTATATTTGCTTAGAAACAAGATATATTCAAAAGCCAAAATGAACATTGAGTAAGCCAGCAGCTGGGATGTTTTGATTTGATATACCACCCATTATAGAAAGAGCACCAAGGGAAAGACTGTGATTCCAGAGAACGTCCAAAAAAGACAAAAAAGAGATCAGACTCTTAAGGAAGAAAGAGTCAAGGCCAGAGCCAACAGAAAGGCCGAGCTTAAGAAGAAGAGAGATGAAATCACCAAGAGAGCTGAAGGCTACGTCAAAGCTCACAGAGACAGATTGGTCGAACTCGTTAAAAAGAGAAGAGAGGTTATTTTGAACTTTTGACCCAACAGACCTCAATAACGAATTAATTGTCATTAGGCCAGAGCCAACAATTCATTCTTTGTCCCTGCCCAAGGAAAATTGCTCCTTTGCGTCAGAATTAGAGGGTGAACTAAAGTTGTAATGCATCAATAGTAATTTTGTATTTTAGTGTCAACCGCCTTGCCCCAAGAGTCAAGAGAATCCTCAGACTCTTCAGACTCAGACAAATCCACAATGCCGCTTTCATCAGAGTCAACAAGGCTACCCTCAATATGCTCAAGCATATCGACCCTTATGTCACTTACGGGTATCATCTAACACTCAACATGAAAGGCATGACTAAATCGTGATTGAATTTAGATATCCTGACAGAAACACCATCGCCCAACTCCTTTACAAGAGAGGTTACATGAAGGTGAGAGGACAAAGAATCCCAATTGTTTCCAACGAAGTTATCGACACCGTCCTTGGAAAGCAAAATATTCTCTCCGTTGAGGATCTTATTGAAGAAATCTTGAATGTTGGAGCAAACTTCAAAGTCGCCAACAATTCCATTTGGTAAAAATGATCTCTAATATCGTATGACCCTAACGAATTATCACAATGCAGGCCATTCAAGCTCAACTCACCAAAGGGAGGATACAGAGAAAAGAGACATCCATACAACCAAGGAGGTGACTGGGGTAACAGAGAGCAAGCCATTAATGAGTTCGTCCGCAGAATGATCTAAGTTAGTAGTATTGTTCTCAGGGATCAAAAATACAAACAGTGCAATAGAAGAGTAGCTTTTCTTTAATTGTGAAATATTGCCTTTTTGTCGAAATAAAAAAAATCGTGTATTTCATATCTTGTTTTGGAACCTACACCTAAAATACACCCAATGTGATGGTAATTTACTCCCAGAGAAAAAACGAAAAGCGATTATCCTTTTCGTTGATAACTAAGTCTAACAAATAATAAGGATCAGCATTGTGTGCGATTCATTTGATATCACATGCTGAGATGGTCAAATATTCTACTAAAATGGCTTTGCAACTATTTACATTGAAAAAGGACGAGAAATTTGAAAGGAAGATAAGATTTTCCTTTTTCAGCTAATTGTTCTGCAATCGCTGCATAAACCGAATTATTTTGGTATCATTTGTGAATAATTGATTATATGATGATTTCTTCATTTGTTCATGCTTGTTCTAAAGATGGATACGATCGATTTAGGGTACAATTCTGAGAGGTGAGCATTATCATTAAGATTTAGACTGCAAAATGATCAGTGAGGCCATCTGCAATTCAAAATTAGAACCTTGTAATAAAAATAGAACCAAGTGAGCCTGAACAGATTAACAACTTGAAAGTATTTAAAGAACCCCCTACTCATAAATATTCAAATTATTTATTTCTTCAAACTTTCAAATGTCCGAAAAATTTTCCTCAAGCGAAATCGCTGGACTCGACAAGCAGTTAGAACAACTCTACGAATGCAAAACTTTAAGTGAGGTTGAGATGAAGGCTCTCTGTGACAAAGCCAAAGAAATATTAATGAAAGAGTCGAACGTTCAACCAGTGCGAGCTCCAGTAATAGTTTGTGGAGACGTCCACGGACAGTTCCACGATCTCTTGGAACTGTTCAAAATTGGCGGACACCTTCCGGTAATCATTTCTCCTCTGTTTCGAAGCGCTAATGTCCACTTTTGAACAGGACACGAACTATCTTTTCATGGGAGACTATGTTGATAGAGGTTATTACAGTATCGAGACTGTCACCCTTCTGCTCGCTTTGAAGGTCCGATACAAAGATAGAATAACCCTGACTCGAGGAAACCATGAGAGTCGTCAAATTACTCAAGTTTATGGCTTCTATGATGAATGTGTACGAAAATATGGAAATGCCAACGTTTGGAAATACCTTACTGACCTCTTTGACTATTTACCTTTGACTGCTGTTGTCGAGAACTCAGTAACTCCATCGCCCTTATCACAAATTTACTCGCATTCACTTACTAGTTTTTCTGTCTTCATGGTGGATTATCTCCTTCAATCGACACCCTCGACCATATCCGTCAATTAGACAGAGTGCAAGAAGTGCCACATGAAGGACCAATGTGCGACCTGCTTTGGTCAGATCCTGAGGAGAAGATGGGTAACGAAATCGTTTGCATTGTGCAAATTTAAATTTTTGGCTTAGGTTGGGCTCCATCTCAAAGAGGAGCTGGTTTCTCCTTTGGACAGGATTGCTCTGAGCAGTTTAATCACGTGAACAAATTGAGGATGATATGCCGAGCCCATCAGTTGGTGATGGAGGTATTAATTTAGCGTTTTGGATAGCATTTTATCATGCAATTACTAAAAAGGGCTACAGTGAAACTCACAATAAGAACGTCGTGACAATCTTCTCTGCTCCTAACTATTGCTACCGATGTGGAAATCAAGCAGGCATAATGGAGGTCGATGAAAATCTCAGAACAACATAGTAATAAGCGAATATTTTTGAGAATATTGCTAATTTTATTCCGATGTGATAGTTTGCAATTTGATCCTGCACCAAGAAGAGGAGAGATCCACATAACCACAAAAACGCCGGATTACTTCCTTTAAATAAATGGTTTCAATAATTAAGTCATGGGTAATACCGGTAGTTCTAACACAGGTGAATTAGGATTAAAATTTTGATCGCCTGCTTTTCTTCTTGATCTGAAATAACCAAATCATCAACACAGGTTACATATTCGATATTGTCTATTTTCCATAACCCATAAAAAATGTTACTCCTAAACTGCTTTTTTCTCTTTGTGGAGGCTAATCCACCATGCTTGAATATTTCATCAAACAACAATCTATCTCGGTGATTCGAAAACAAAACTCAGGGCTGCGATTCAGATTACTTAATATCTAGTCCTTTCCTATTCAATATGCATAATTTAAAATATCAGCGCTGAAATTATTCAAAGCCCATAACTTTCTAATAGCTACAATTCAAAATTGTTATCTCCGTTCAACGCGAAAATTTTTATCATACAGAAAGTATAACTCCTGTAAAATAATTTCAAAGTTCTTCTTATTTATGATCTGAAAACATACATATATGAGGTGTACGCATTCAAGCTGTCAGATAGAGTGGTTTTACACTACCAAAGAAAAAATTCCATCTTAATTAATATTATCATTATTATTTATCTAAAGAGAGGAAACAGATTTTCATTTTGTTAATAGTTCATACAGAAGAGCTTATGAAGAAATACTTTTTACTGTATGAAACCAGCCATTTTATATAACGAAGAATATGCAGTCATCTCAAAATCAGTAACTGGCTTATGTTTCTGTTTTATCGTCAAATGTGAGACTATCTCAATCTAAAATGAACATTTAAGCTTTGTTTTCTTCGTTTTCTTGGTCGTTTTCTTGTTTGATGAGCTCTTCAGCCTCCTTAACGCGATCAAGAAGAATTGCTTCATCTTCGAGCATTTCGAGAATGTCTTGCACAGTCAAAACATCGAAGTCGACAAGCATCCCTGTTATTTTAGGGGCAAATGTAGGCCCAGCATGAGTGAGAACTTTCGGATAGATCAGTTCGCCGAGAATGTTTCGTTGTTTGTCGGTCTCCAATTTTAAGAACTCACTTAATCTATTTTTCAAGGCATCGAGCGTGATAGGCTGAGTGCTTGGCTGCTGAGTTTGAGTCGAACCAGTGGTTGGTTGAGAGTTAACTTTTGTCCCAGGATTTGGCATTTGATTTGTTCTTTGAGGTTGAGTAGTTGACATCGGGTTATTCCTGGGGAGATTTGGCTGCTGGAAGTGTTGTCGGCGCTTTTTCTCATAAGTAACATTCGGATTTCTAGGTCCTGAAACACCATTACGTCCAGGTTGCTGATAGTCTGTCGGAGGCCTTTGCTGAGCAACATTCTGCGGGTTTTGAGATGGATGGAATTGAGGCTGATGCGGATTCATCCAAAACTGGTTATAGTACCTTTGTTGGCCATATGGAGGTTGGAAAGCTGGATACACAGTAGGCTGCTGATTGAACTGAGATTCTCCTAAAATAAGATGTGCATTGTAGGTTTTTTTGAGAGCCTGAGCATTCTGTGTTGCTAGACGATAAGCTTGCCTCTGCTCTGGAGTCATTTTCATATTAATGTAAGGTACTTTGACCTCCACAAAGAGATTGTTGATTACTGTGGAGGCGGACCATTCTCGGAGAGCTTTTTGAGCATCCAGTTTGTCTTGGAAGTCAACAAATCCCATGTAATGTTCCATTCCTTTGAAAATAATCGATTTAACTGTACAAGAGTTAATTGGTCCAAACACCCCGAAAGCATCACGAAGATCGTTTGTAGTAACAGTCGATTTCAAGTTTTTCAAAAAGAGATCTGTCTCATTCACAATCTGGCGTCTCAGAGCTCGGCTAATATGGAAGTAGACAGAAATTGGTTTCTCAAGCCCCTCTATATAGCAGGTTATCACTTGCAAAGAAAATGTATTACTTAAAGTTTTTCCATTTAACTCTTCCAAAGCTTTTTCTGCGTTACTTCTTTCTTCGAAACACACGAAAGCTTTTCCTTCTCTCGAAGCAACTGAAAGAATCTTTCCGTATACTCCAAAACTCTCCTATAAAATATTTAATTTTTTGTTGTAATTTGCGTTTTACTTTGAGAATTGCTTCAATCTCTTCTTTATTTCGATCCTGAGGCAAATTTTGAATGAAAAGATTGGTGTTAGTGCTGGTATGTTGTCTTTTCTCCCTTGGCACAAACTCCTGGACAGATATTTCTTTTTCTTTCAGTTTAGAATTTTGCAATTGCTCAAGAGCTCTTTTTGCGTCCTCGGTACTTTCGAATTGCACATACCCGTAGCCCAAACTTCTGCCACTTGCGTCTGTAGCAATCTGAGCGGTCACAACCCTCCCAATCGTGTTGAAATGGTTGTGAAGATCTTTTGGTGTGACTTCCTTGTCAATGTCTTTGACAAAGAGGTTCGCCTTCAAATTGGCTCTGGGATCTTGCTTATGCATGATTCTGATCTGCTTTCTTCCAATTTTTTCGTACTGCAAAAGCATGCGCGCATTTTCAGCTAGAAAAGACAAATCCAAAGTTAATCAAAGAGATTTACAAAAAAGATCTACCGCAATTGGGTTGGAGAAAGTTCACGAACCCGAATCCTCTTGAAATCTTGGTTTGTCTGTCTTGGGAAATCTTTAGAGAATGTATTAACCCATACTTGCTGAAATATGAAAGGAGCAGCTCTTCAGTCACATTTGAGTCAAGATTTCCGACATAAAGCGTCGTAACTTGAGGCATAACATTTCTAAAAGGCATTCCCATCATCGGGGAGAACATGCCCTGCGCCTGCTGTTGTGCTATTGGATACATTTGCTTTTAATCTTTGCTTTTTCTTCTTTTGTTGAGTTTTTTTTTATTATGAGATCATGATATCACCCTTAAATAATGGAGCTAACCTAGATTTAGACTCCTGTAATCAAAATAATGCGACTATAGCTAAAGACCAGAAATCTAGCTTGATGTCTGTGAGAAATAGAGCAATAATAAGTTCTCACTCATGGTGATCTGTTCTTGAAGTCATCAAAATTCAGAGTCTGGGAAAGATTAGATTTCAATTGATAACCGAATCTGAATAGTCATCCCAACAATTATTGCAAAGATGAGGTAACTGAAAGAGTGATAAAAGGCTTTATTCTCTTGATTCAGTAGAGAGTATTTGATTCGAATGGAAGTCGGTATTGGCAATTTTTGGTCTGAAAAGAGAACTACTAGAGCGTTGAAAGTACACAAAATTTATTAACTTCTGGCTAGTCCTTGCACAAAGTGGTGGTCTAATTAATGCAGCTATCACTTTGGAAGCGAGCGAGTGGCAGAAGAGAGTCATTTCATAGATTCCTTTAGAAAGCAAGCAGTACCGTTCCAACTTCCGAATAATTAAAATAAGCTAACCAGTATATGAAAAATTCAAAATTAACTTCTGGAGTTTGCTACCAAAGACGAAATCCTGAAGGACAATGAATGAGAGGCTAGTGACATGTCTATCCAGCGAATTGAGTGAAATACCGCCTTGTAAAACCAATTCTGAGAACTTTTTTATTTTGCTTTGGGATTCTGAGTGAATTTCAATGATGAATCGATCTGACCGCCTAGCTCGCAGCTATATGTCTCTCTTTTCAGTGATGCATGAACGAAACAGAAAATTGGCTCCTTGCTTTGATTGTGCAAGTTTGTTGAGCTGCTATTTGATCAAAGAATCATGCGAGAAAATCTCAACAATCGTATCAAGAAGTTCGAACTTGACCTAGCGCCACTCCTGAAATTTTATCTTAGGCACCTAAGAGCATTTTAGAATGGGGAAAAAAAACAAAAAACTATCAGCATTAATGAAACTCATAGATTCAAAATTCCATTTAGCAGTAATGTCTCTTTGTCTCATAAAAGTCAGCCTACAATTACCAAGGTATCATGTAGAAGATCTTTCATAACGAAATTCTGAATCACGCGATATCCATTGCGGGTTGAGTTCGAAATTCTTGGATTGATATATAATATTTCGATTTCGACCTTAGTAAGAATTGGCCAGCTTTACAGAATCTAGAGGTCAGCCTTGCATTTTCAAGCTGAATTTTCTCAATATTTTGAGACGCCAGTAATTAGGTCAATGTGTTTTTTTAAGATTTCCCCTCAAACACAGATTTTTCCTGTATTGAAGGCTGTTACTGAGGTTGTATTAGCCAAACTCTATTGGTGAACATGGTATTTTCACGAACGAGAAGATAGTTCTTAGATTGCATTAACAGTAGCGCTAATTGTTGGATTAAGTGGCTATTCATAATCAATCAACAAGGCTTTTATCGAATCAATAAATAAGCCGAAGGAAATTCAAACTTCGAAGCAAAATTATTGCACAAAAGAATGAAAGAAACCACTAATCACTCAAAACTGCCTGAGAACCAGTCACCTATTCATACACGAGGAAAAGCTGGCAATTTTGCCGTCATAGCAACTCAGTCTCGAAGAAATCTGGCCATATTCATCCTAGGAGCTGGAGCAATAATTGCTGCCAACAACATCAACCTCGAGGATGTAAATTTTATTCTCTACAAGATCGTAGTCATCTTCATCTGCAACTCTGCATTATTGCTTTATGGAAACTATAATAAATACCCCTATTGGGTAAAAATTGCACATTGGATCGCCTACTACATTGCAGTCCATTCGTTCTTTTACTCTCAAGTCTACCAGCAGCACATTCCTCTCCAAGACCACGCGGATTTTCATCTCCAATCTTGCAAAAACGATACTTTAAGCTTAATTATGATGATCGCGTTTTTCTGGTTAGTCTCAGACCCCAACGAAATCGAAGCCAGCAGAACGAGCGTGGTGGGATTTACAGCTGTCGCCATTAACTCTTTCATAACGTGGTTAATCCTAGAGGAATCAGACTTTCAATTTCTTCTGAGCAATATCGCTTATGGAGGCTTGCTGCTTCTGGCTGGAAGATTCGCTTTACAGAAATTAGGCACTCACAAAATCAAGCTAACAGATGAAATTTCCAAAGACTCAGAGGCGGTACAAAAAGAACTTGCAATGATTAAAGAGGATATCGAAAATTCATACTCCCATATCACGAAAGCAGTTTCTTCTCAAGGTGATGAGCTGCTAATGAAACTCAAATTCCTTAAATTCCAAAACTTACTCGAGCAAAACGGCAAAGATTCTGAAATTAAGTTCTCGAAGAATAGACCAGCGTTGGATACGGATGCTATCAAAGATGATTCGCAACCTCCATTAATCCAAAGGTCATCAACTTGCCTCAATCCGCAAGAGCTGATGAAGGAAAAATTACTCGAAGAAGCCTCAAAAAAAGGAAATAACGAAATCCCAAATAAATGGAACCTGAGCTCAAAGGATATTGATCTAATTATTTCCAATATTATCAAGAAATCCCAAGCTGGACTTTGGATACCAGATGTTCTTTCCAAAGAAAGTTCAAATATCGCTCATGACACCTATGAGTAATACACAATCAAGCTCATTGAATTTACCATCTCATTTTTTGATAGTTTTCTTCTGCAGAACTTCACAGAAAAGTATGATAAAGTGCTCCAATCCAACACGATTAAGAAAATCGATGAGATCCAAGGAGAAGGCGAGATTAAAATGATCGTATCTATCTCTCATTTAATGTTGTAATCCTTCAACGAATTCAGGATCTCAACCCTCTAAACGAGTATCTCGAGAACGCAACAAACAATTGGAATACTGACATGCAAATCCTGTATGACCTTAGTAAAGGGAATCATTTAGTTGAATATGGTCACGCTGTTTCGAAGAGATTCCAGTCAGAACAAAAGGGTGTTTTATTCTGTTAACAGTATATATTGTTTTAGGTTGGGTTCGATACTGAAGATAGACAAAGGCACTCTCTCGACATTCTTGCATGCCGTTCAAAGTGGCTATTTCAGGAACCCATATCATAATTCCATGCACGGAGCAGATGTTGCAAACTCCGTCTCTTTCATGCTGCAGAATGGTTTCAATAACATATTCAGCCACATGGAAACGGCCTGCATGATTATTAGCGCACTTGTTCATGACCTTGGGCATCCAGGTAACGACTCCAACATAAAAAAGCTTCTCGAATTGACCTCATCTTCAAATGAAATTAGGCTTCAATAATCCATTCATGATTGCAGCAAAGACCGTTGAATCCCTTGTTTGTAAATCTTATGCCATAATTCCATCAAGAACTAGATTTCGAATTAATTAGATAATGATCAAAGCGTCCTGGAGAACTTTCACGTTGCTCAGTTCTACCGAATCCTGCAGAATGTAAATTCGGGAATGAAGCCTTGCTGTTTGTTAATCCTTTCGAAAATAAAATTAGCCTCAAGCGAATATCTTGAAGAACCTTGACGAAAAGGACTGGAAATTTTTCAGAAAGTTTTCAATTTCTCTGATCTTAGACACAGGTAAAATCCATCTAAATTTTTTTATTGATCGCCGCTTACTTTCCCAAAGACCTTCAGAAGCATTTCCCGCTGATGAATAAATTCAAGAATGCTGTCGCAATAAAACAAATCAATATTCAAGAAGAGACTGATAGATTCCTGATAGGATCCATGGTGATTAAAGCAGCCGGTAATATTTTTACTTTTCAAATTACTGAGCTCAAAACATGCTAAAATAGATGTCGGGCATGGTGCTAAGGAACTATCATTGCATAAGAAATGGAGCAGAAGAATACTGGAAGAGTTCTATCAGCAAGTAATGGGTGAATTCAATTATTTGTAATTAATTTCGTTTAGGGAGATAAAGAGCTGGAGAAGAAACTTCCAGTTAGCCCGCTCTGTGACCGCAAAGGCAGCGTAGCCAAGGTAAATATCGCACGTCAAGCTTTCTCGATCATTAATTTTTAATCTGCAAGAGTCAACAAGGTTTCCTCAATTTTATCGTGGTTCCATTATTCCAAGTAATGGATGAATATTGCAACAAGTATGACCCGATGAAAAAATCATATCATTACAATTTTTTTACAAAAATATTTAGTCCGGCTTTCACAACGAATGTTCTCGATAACGTCAAGAAGAATGTTGAGTACTGGGACCAAGAGCTTGTGAGAGAAGTAGACTTATCATTTACTATTGAAAATTAAATTATCTTATCAGCAAAATGGTCAAGCAACGTTTATGCAAGAGACTCAAAAGATATACCAAGAGATCATCCAATTCCAGTCATAAAAGAAAGAAATTGATGAAAATCCTCTTAAGTTGAAGTGAATTTAGATCAGGATTTTGCTTATTCATGTCTGCATGTAATTTTTCGTTCTTGAATAAGTCTTGAAAATTATGTCCGTAATGTTAAAACGGCAACAGCTGCCCGAAATAATTCAAATTATGGAAAAATATTTAATTTTTGAAGAAATCATCATCATTATATTTGTCCCCATGCCTTATATGTGTGGAAGATTAAGATTAATCAAACTCTTCAAATAAATCAAACAAATTAAGCAAGATCATGATCTGATGGTATGCATAATAACGAAGATAGCTTTTTGGGGGACCAAATTGTAAGCCTCAATAATTAATTGGATGCATTGAGTTGAATCTATCATCAATCGCTTATAAAGTTATCGATGTAACTTTCAACTTAGTAAATAGTAAAATATGATAAATCAACCAAACCATACTAAAGATTGAGTCACTGATTAAGTATTGTTCGAATAACCTGACCTGACAAGAGGAGAAAAGTTAGATGTAATTTTCCGCGTAAAGTTAACTGCCCGATAATTATCTGTGAAAAGTTCATAAGCATCGGAAGTAGTCCTCGAGAAACTCTCGCCGTCATCTTCTAACTCCTCCACATCAAATACTCGGTGGAAAACTCCAAATGTTTGTTCTTCATTTAAAATAATAAGCGTAAACAATGGCAATAAGATCCACTCCGTCATTGTTACTAAAGTGCTCATCCAAACGAAAAAACCTTTGTTGAGTTCTTCGTTATCGATAAGACTGATGATTATAACGAGGTTGTTGAGATAATATGCAATTTGAATAAAATTTGAGATAAGCATCCATATTAATATGACTCGTATCCACCCAATAGGATTTCTATGGCTGCATGGCATCATCACGGCCTGACTCATTGAGGCCACCACCCTTTGTTTTTCAAGTTTAATTGTTAAAAACTTAATTCGCTCATCGAGTGTATTTGAAACTGAGTGCTCGCATATTTTCGGAGGATTATCTAGTTGCTGACATTGTTCACAACAACCCAAATTTTTCACAAATGCAGGTATCTCACACCTTTGATAGCCAATCTCTTGGAGATGTCTGAGAGCAAGTCCTTCAAGGTGAGCTTGCCGCGAGATATGAATCGTAAAATTAGCCAGCATTTTCTCATATCTGAGGATACGCAAGAGTGGTAGGATGGACGCAAGAAGGAATCCATGGAGAAGAAGGCCATATGTGCTGTATCCTGTCTGATTAACATCCAGTCTGTTAAAGTCATGAAGAAAATACAGAGTACAGAAGAGGTAGGCCACCGAGAAAATGAAACCAAATATAAATGATTTTTTCAGCAGAAACTTTGTGAGTTCCTGTCTTTCGTATCCGGAAACAGTGGATGAGTAGAAATTCTTTGATGTTTTTTTGAAATAAATGGCTCTGATGTTAATCACTTCAAAGATAACGAACCTTGAAAATATCAAAGCACCTTTCATCAGTGTGGCTGTGATTCCAAACATAACGTTTCGAGAGTCCAAAACGATCGATTTTGGGGTTTTTGACTCTTGATATTCTAAATGAATTACGGATAATGCCAACAATGGTCCATTGAAAATTGAGAGGAGCACCACAAAGTAGTATAATAGGGAATTTGTGCAAGAACTGTTGTCGTAATACCTGCAAATTGAAGTTTCTACCTGTGTCGCAATAGTTTGCTTAATGCTCGCACAAATCAGTTTGAATTGCAAACCATAGTTTTTCACTGCTCTGACGAACACAAAGATTAGCAGCAATAACAAAGCTATCACAACGATCCGAATCCAGATTTGCATGCCATCACAACTAAATTCGAATGCGGGGGCGGTTTTATAGATTTTACACAAGTCTGACGAGTCTCGCCTGTCCAGCATCATAGAAGTTTTTGAGGTTTGAGTTGATTTTAATTTATTTGGTAATTAGGAAATTGATGATTCAAGATCTCATTCGATATTTGAAACATGAAGGTTTTTGTTACTATGGCACTCCTTATCTTCCTAAAGCAGAAAAATTCGCAAAAATCAAGGTAACTTTTGTGATGTTTGCTTGTTTTTTTTTTCTCCATTAGGTTGCGCTTAAATAGGTTGATCAATTGTGCAACCAAAAAAAAAACCTTTCCTACGTTAAAAAAGGGGATTACAATCAGTGATTTAGATGAGACCACTGTGCATTGATATCAGGCTATGATGATATATGTATGCAGGTGAGAACTCTTCCAAAGATTTTTGTAGCTTCATCGGTCAATAAATTTCTTCATAACAGCTTGAAATCTGCAAGATGGCTTCTCTAATTGGATGAGTGAGTTGATCACCTCTCTGACTGTGACAAGCATACGAACTTCATACTTATGGAAATAAATGAACGCAAATAAGTTCAAGATGTGCAATAATTCAAGAATTTTATATAATTACTTATGTGATTTGATTGAGCTTCGATAACCTTTCAGGATTCGCTCTATACATTTTTCTCACAACATCATTGATCCATGTATCTGAAATTAAAATAAAATGTAGCCCTCTTTGCTCAAAAATACGTTAATAATATACATGCTTGGAGCCCGTATCAAATTCGGAAGTCAGTGATAAAGGAATGGCTTTCCTCAAAATGAAAACACATGAATATCCTTGCTGAATTTCAAATACGTGATTCTTAATTTTAATTCAAGAATCAAATAGCATAGAAGTTTTTGTTGAAACTAGTTGTAATTCAAAAGACTGCGAACTGAGCAAGATGAAGCCAATGGTGCATTCCTGCTATGTAGATTCAATCTCAAACGAAGGACAGTTGCAAACACCATCAATAATGACATAAATGAGGTTGATAACCTAAAATTACATTATTTCGAGTAATATTTTATCAAATCTCCCGTCCAAAGAGGGTGTTTTTGAAAAACGCGTTAATTCTGGATTTCGTATTGCTGAAAGGAAGAGTTAGAGCCTCGCGAAATAATTTGTTTCTCTTTGCAGTCTTCCTCAATTTATACCGTGTATTTTATCGATAAAATATAAACTAATTGCACGATATCAATTATGTTCTTACCGTAATCAAACTCAGATATTTGGCTACAGAGGCTTAATAATCATTCATAACTTCAAACCGCAAGTTTAATTTTAATGCTCGGTGATCACTTGCTACAATACTATAAGAACGCCAAAGATTTCTTCAAGGCTAGACTCTCCACCGAAGCAATTTACCTTCTCATTAGCGCTCCAATAATAACAGCGCAACTCTTTTATGTATCAAAAAATTATCGCAAAATCGGAAGTGGTGCCTCTGGTCTCTTCGGGGTGAATGGAAAAGTTATCAAATTTCTGGGCAAATGGGTTCTTTATATCTTACCAGCAATCAATGCACTCCTATTGGCTTTGCATCTGGCATCCAAAAATAAATTAAAGACAGTGAAGAAAAAATCGATCTCATCCAAAGCTGCTTGTCTCAGCGTGATTACAGTCATACTAGGCTTTATTACATTCCATCAGGTCAGAATAGCTCGAGGAAAACGAGTTCGCACGAACGCAGCAATCATGTTCTCAATTTTAGGAGCCAGTGTAGGCGCTCCTGTGGGAAAAGCAATCTTTCAGAGGATGAACAAGAGCTCAAAGAAGAATTTATCTAGTATAAATCAGTCGAAGACTGAGCTTTCAACGACTCGGAGTGAGACTGATAGCCAAAAGCATGAGGAAGAGAAAGACTGTGCTAAGCCCGAGGAAGTAAATCTTGATACGCTCCCGAAGGCGATAGTTCAGCACTTGATGTTCTATTAGGCACTTCAAGTTTAATTACATTTCAAGGATGTGATTAATTGAATATATTAAGTTGGTTGGCCTAGGCTCTTACTAAAAAACATTTTCTCAATTGTGAAATTGATTATTTTTCTTGTGAATTGTTTGAGTCCTCGATTACGATTATAGAACTTTTGCTAATTAAGATAGTTCCAAATAAGGGTCGCTCTAATACAACACAAAGACTTTTGAAATGTTCAGCCTAGATTTGGAGCAAAAAGTGTCTCTCAATAAAACCTCTTATTCACATCCATTAAAATACAAAATTTAAACTTTTTCAATGCAATCGAGGGATTAAATGTTCTTGCAGGATTGTTAAATGCTTGAATCAGAATCTCCAGTTTTGGAAAAGATATATAAAATCAACCGGCTCTGAAATAGCTAAACTATAGCAAATCTAAATGGTTGAGGGTTATGAACTTTCATTTTTTTGTGTAAAAAGACTCTTTTGAGCCGCGGCTGTTTTGCAATTTCGGCTGAAACAAAGCCCTAAAACAGAAATGAAAAGCTGCTGGATCAAATCTATTACAGAAGGAAGCTTGTACATTCTTATTATTATCATTTTGTGGTTTAGAACGATTAATTTAACGGATAGATAGGAAATTATTTGAAGGTTATTCATATATTTAATAACATTTATACAATCCAAACTCCTAATTGTCTAAAAATGCATATTCTTCCGAGGCTTCAACAAGCCGTAATACAACGACAAGAATTTGCTCACCGACTAAATCTTGTCAATCACTTAAAATGTTAAGGCGACTTATTACTTAACCTCTTATTTTTCTAGGTGTCTTTCTCTGTGCCAGTGCTCGCGATACCATTAGTGATTCGTCCCTGATTCTCATGCACCACCATCACCAACTTTGAAAAGTGCTTGTCGCAGCTTCGAGCTGACTTCTGTGATCATTTGCTCAAGTATTTTAGCCTCCTCATGACTAACCAAGGTATAGGAATTAGTTAACTGAGTTTCAGCCAGGCTGCTTGCCTCAGCAGAATTCCGCAGCGTCGGACAGTTCATGTCAATTAGTTTTTGCAAGATTAAGATCTGCTGTATCATACTAAGCCTTGCTGACTCAAGTCTCCTCTTCTCGAGCTCTAATGCGTTTATCTTATCTCTAAGAACTCGGATATTCTCTTCCCCTTCTTGCTTTGCCTTTGTCATATTCGTGATAATTGCTTTCAAACAGCTATTCTCAACTTCCTTATCTTTAAGATTTCCTTCGTATTCCCCTCGTTCTTCTGCGATCTCTTCTTTGATTTCGTCAAATTTTTTCTTTAGGTTCACATAAGCCGTTTTGATCTGCTCAGGATTAGTTAAGCTAAGTATCACGTCTTCTTGTGTGTTATCAGACTCTGCATCACTCATCGAAACCTCTTCTCTGCTTTTTCTCCGGATTCTCGGATCCATAAACATCTGCTGTTGTGGGATTAAGGGTTGCATTGGTTGACCTTGATGCTGAAAGGGGACTGGCTGCTGCTGCGGATACCCCAGTGGTGTATACATTTGTCTTGGGTATAATTGCTGTGAATTCATCACTCCTCCAGAGATGTCGGCTCCTATGGGCTGCACAAGATAGTACGATGGACTATTAGCCAGTGGGTACTGATATGGATAGACACCTCCCAGTGGTGGAGGTTGAAAGAGCAATGGAGCTGGAATCATACCCAGTTGTGAATTGTGATTTGGCATTGATTGATAAGGCAGTTGATGAGGCAAGTTCGGAGGAGGCATTTGGCTCTGGAGCGTCGCATTATTAGTGGGGTAGAAGGACGGTTGGTTCTTTTGGAAGTCCAATTCGTTATGAATTCCAGAACTTTGTTTCAATTCTGAGGCTGTATCTGCTCCTGGAGAAAAAGTGGTGCCGAGTATTTGAGGGTTTGAAATGTTTAGAAAGGCGTCGTTTGTTTTGAATGGGTCGATGTTGTTCATAGTTCACTTCTCAAAGAATTTTGAATTCAACTTGCAAGAGCAATAATAAATCTGAGTTAAGAACAATTTCTTATCTTTGCTGCAAATATTTTTTGCTAAATATTATCGGTAATTATTAAATCGAAGCATGAATTTAGAATAGGCGATATATCAACTATTGACAGCAGTTCCACTGGATACCAATAATGGGAATGAAGCGTTCTCTCATCTAATTATCTCATTTGTAAAAAAAAAGGCATTTTTCTCTATAAAAACGAAAATTTGATTCGTTTGTTCCAACTCAGAAATTTAAGAACCATGTGTTCCTTATTTGATAAAATTATTAATAGATATCTGCCCTCAAAAAGAGAAGAAACAGAAATTAGCTTCTCGATGAATTGAAGGAAGAATCATTGGATCTCTCGTAGTAAATCTCATGATAACATAAGTTCAAACACAAAAGAGAAAATTTTGCTGTCTATGAAGTCATTTGTGATTTTCGTCACATGATTCAATGCTGACGAGAGGCAATATCTTGTTAGTGATTCCAAAATGGCGAAATGCTTTTATCCTCTCCTTGAGTGCCATTATGTAGTTAACAACAATCTATTTCTTATAATTAGCCTGCATTAGTAATGAATACAATTCACAAAAAAGAAATTATTGACATTTCATTAAAATGATATTTTCAATAAAAATTATAGCCGGTAAATAATGTTGTTTTCATTATAACCGTATTATTGCCCATGGAAAGCTTTGCCGAAAGTTATCTGAAAGATTTTACAAGGTCTTCATTGACCAAAAACGCTTCATCCTTCTCAACGATGGCTGGTATACACAATCAATCTCTCAGCTTCGAATATATCGACACAAAATTCGATTCCAAGCAGCTCGGACATTCAATTTCATCTCCTAAAGAGCGTTCTCTCATTAACCACAGAGACTCACTTGAAACTAGAACCACTCAAAATCTCCAAAGAGAACTAGCTTCCAATGCTAACTTAAAAGAAGAGCTGCTAACTAAGATTAATACAGTTTCAGCCGAGAACGAGAAACTGATGGCTGAGTTGCAAGAAATGACTCGATTAAAGTATGATCTCAAAACTCTTTCTCAAGAAACAAAATTCACTATCCAGAATCAAGGATCCGTAACTTTGGAGTTAGCAATCAAGCAAAGAGATTTCTTTCACGCAGAATATAAAAAAATACAACAAGCGTTGCAAAAGCAAGAGGCTTTAGCTGCTGCTAAAATTGAAAACGAAATCATTGCAAATGAGCTCAAGAGAGAGCTCAGTTTCTTAAAGAGTTCTCATCAAGGAGAAATCAAACGGCTTCATCAAACGATTTCAACAATTCAATTGGAAAATGAAGGATTAAAGAACCTTCGGACCGTCCTTGAGGGACAACTTGAGAGCCTAAAGAATGTAAAAAGAGAGCATGCAGACATGAAATCGAAGGTTGCTCAAATGGAAAGAGAGAACACTGGATTAAGAAGTAAACTCCAAGCTGTGAACCAGGCGCTTGAGGCAAGGACGGAAGAGTTTAATAGAGCTGAGTTAGAGTTTAATACTCATCTCAGAGAAGCAGACCAGGAAATCCAAGAAATTAGAGCTCAGATTGGAGAAGCAATGAATTTAGGAAATATGAAGGCGGTTCTATTTTCAATAGAAAATGAGAGACTTTGGAATGTAATTAATTCGCTGCAAGGAAAGATACAAGTATTGGAGCAGTCTCAACGTGAGAAGAGTCACGAATATGAAATAGAATTAGAAAACATTAAAACTACCGCTGAGAATCAAATAAGTTCATTTGTCTTGCGAAACAAAGAGCTTGAAACACGTCTGCGTGAGATAGAGTCTCTGAACAAGATAATTGCCGAGAAAAATGAAAAATTACTCTTTGAGAATAATGAACAGCAAAAAGAACTCGAACACTGGAAAGAAAGATACAGAATGCTCGAAGGCAGTCATAAATACCTCGCGGATGCTGTTGATAAAATGGGATATACTGAAGCCATTGATTTAAATATCTCATTCGTTTCAGAGAATGGTATCCAAAAAGAAAAAGGGGTCTACATGGATCCAAATCTCCTTGTGAAAGAAGTTAATTTCTTCAAAGAAAAGGTATTTTCTCTGGAAAAACAAATCGTTTTGTTGATGATCGAAATCGAAAGAATGCAAACTCTATTGATTTCTAAGCAACAGCAGACAGAAACACTGTCCACTTCAACCAGCTCCACACAAATTCTCCCGTAAGGATACGCGTTAGACTGGAATTAAAAAATTATCCACTCACATCTTTTCTAAGTTCTCTTTTCAATAGCTCATATTCTACTTTTATGATA
>ENA-UOUE01001007-UOUE01001007.1-compost-metagenome-genome-assembly--contig:-NODE-1007-length-20171-cov-23.351349_pt1 | contig 20171 bp, 21 predicted proteins | sample MGYA00238146_ERZ747223 | MGnify/ENA primary metagenome ERZ747223 (study PRJEB28781, sample SAMN06268865) | compost metagenome | isolation source: single cell | place: USA: California, Emeryville, Joint...
GTGAAATATAGTGCGCCCATTAGACAGCATAGTCTTGAGCAGCAAAGAACGAGAACCGCAAATGAACCTCCAATGCAGCGTTCTTCTGAAAAACCTCGGACATCCACTGCGATTCAAGAAAATGAGACTATGAACTCTCACCAGCGTGACATCGGCTTGAGGAGCAGGGTGTTACAGCAGCAATTTCTGGAATATGCCGTCACAAAAAAACCTGAAGAGTTTGACGATGGAAAGTTCGAGGGAGCTTATGAAGACCTTGCAAATGGCGAAACAGCAGCTTTCGAAACAATCGAATCAAGGAGGTAACATTTCATGTGAGTGTGTATGCGATTAATATATTGAAGTGGAACACGGGGAAATAAAAGGAGCAGTGCTGTAAAGTCTATGACACAAATTGATGAAACCGAAAGCATGAATCAACCGATGAGACATGCGATCAATGCGAATAAAAGGGTGTCAGCACAACCGGTCCAAGCTACTAAGAATGAAGATTTCTCCGAGGACCCAGAGCCTCTTTACAATGCAATGAACAGAGAAAATATTAGCAGAACGCTTAATCCGAGATCCGATGACAGTGGTATTGAAGAGATGCGAAATGCCTTGAACTTGAATAAGCCGAAGAGTCAGCAAAGTCATCGAAGGACTACATCGCAACAGCCAGCAAACCACGAAGCAATAGTAATCTTTTAGATGAGGTTTTTGTAATAAACATCGAAAACCAGACAAAAAACGAAAATGAAGAAGAGGATGATGAGGCGCTTGAAAGGAAGGCCAAAGAGAGGTTCAGGACACCTGATAGCAGGCCGCTCAGACCTCCATCTGGAAAACGGAAGGTATTATTTCAGCAATGTTAATCCATCTTTACTTTCCTTAATCCCTAGATCTTCAACGCGAAAACTGAAGTACCTGCGACCCTATCCAATAAGATTTCAAACATCCCAAATGAAAACGATCCAGAGAGTAGCGGGCTTGATTACAAAAAGAAAAATTATATTGAAAGAGAAGAGCTTGAGCCCATTGAAGGGAAAGTAGAAACTGTTTTTAAAAAGATTTTGCTGGACATAAAGAGTATCTCCTGACCCTCTCATATCCTGAATCATCTCCTATGTGTTCTATTATTAGCTGACGATTGGTCCAAACAGTTCGATGCCATGAACGACTTTAGACGAATAATGAAACATCACAGCAATTCACTCCCCGCTCTAGGCTATGGCATCCCCACCCTCACTCAGGAGATTCTCAAGCTAATCGAGTCGTTGAGATCAAGCCTGGCAAAGAACGCAATGATGACCCTCACGGAAATGTGTCAAGAGCTGAAAAAACAACTGGACCCTGAGCTGGAAACCATCCTTTCCAAGTTAATCAAGAAAGGAGCAGATACAAACACTTTTATCTCTGAGGAAGTGAAAAAAGCGCTCATTGCGATCTGCCAAAACTGCTCTGAAGGAAGGATAATCTCAGTCCTGCTAAATTTGAGCGGGCTCAAAGCTGTCGCAAGCAAAGCTAACGTGTGCTTGTGTATGGAAACAGTTATTGAAGCCCAAGAAGTCAGATTTGCTCAGGTGAGAGACTATGACAAAGCTATTGTATGCCTTGGGAATTATTTGCTTGATGGCGCTTTGGAGGTTAGGAATGCAGCAAAGAAGGCTTTCAGCGTTCTGGTGGCGAATGCGATGAACCGTGCAGACATCGAAAAAATTCTACAGAGAGGCATGAGCGAGCTAAACTATTCAAAAGCTGTCGCCGTGATTGAGAAGATGGTGTCAGAGCAAGGAGGGACCAATACTGCATACATGAACCAAACGCAGCCATTGATGAGAACGACGATGAAAAAGCCCACTCTTCTGAAGAAAACGACGACTATCAGAGAAAGCGAGAGTAAGAAGGCCAATGAAGAGTTGCAGGAAGAAACGAAACAGCAAGCGCCACTTGGCCAAACTCAGGTAATGGCGGCAGGAGAGAAATCAAAAGGGAAAACTGCAACTAAACTAGCTTTTTTCAAAGAAGGAGCAGAATTTGACCTCTTGCCAAATTACTTCACACAGGCAGAAAACAATGGTAATGCTTTGATTTTCAATGAGTGACTGATAAATTGCGATAGACTGGAAATCGAGGTTTGATGCTGCGGAGTCGCTATCTGGATTCGCGATCAGAAATGCCGAGAATTTACAGAAATCTAAACATATACTAAAGTTTTTAGATTGCTTCGTTAAACTATTAACCGACAGCAACAACAAAGTTTCCCTTCAGGCAATAAATTCCTTCACTCCAATTGTCCTTCCGCTCAAGGTAGGTTCACGCTGGGATTGAATTTCCTACTGTTAATGCTATTTTTAGAACTCGATTGAAAGGAACGCTCCCACTGTCATCCCTCCAATCGCCAACCTGCTTGCGTCTACCAATGGAAGCATTAAAAACGCAGCTGATAGGCTCTGGAATGCAATGATTGAAGGTCTTGATATTGGTTTGATCATCGGTCCCATTGCGAACAGTTTGGTCTTTTCGAACATAAAAGTCAAAGGCTGTATATTAAATAAACTAATAGGTAATGACCATCATCATTAGAGATGAAGGAACTAACGCATTGGTGGAATTTGATAGAAATTGCTGAAGATATTGCGCAAAACAACCCGTTGATAGTCACTAAAACATTAATACCTTCGGTGATTAAACTCCTCGACGAAAATAAAGCGGAAATCAAATTTTCAATTCAAAAACTGCTGACTGCCCTGCATTCGGTGATGAAAAACAAGCTTTTTGAAGGCATCCCCACTAATAAAGTCAAACTTGTGAAAGATGCTCTCGGAGTCTGACAGGTCAATCGATCTTTGAAAATCTACTGCCACGTGATTTTCGTAGAAAATCCGCCTCATATCCATGACGGGGAGTACTCATTGCTCATAATATTTTATATTGAAGATTCAAATGTAATGTTTCATTCGCTCGTTGTACCATTAATTGTAATGAAGTTTGTGCTATGTTAATCTCCTGGACTACACAAACTGCTCTTTATCTATTTAAAAGCCTGTTAGACCTTTCAAAACACGATAATCTTGCTTTTAGCTGCAGTTAACTTAGTCTTCGGTCTTCACAAAACTTTTGCCATAAAATCCATAAATGGAAGAATTTCAATTCGATTTACTGAATTTTCTACCATTTTCCCCTCCGCAATCGCAATTGATAAACCGAATAGGACTTCCCAGCTGAATAAGCCTCGCTTCTATGATTAGAATCGAAACTCTTCCAAAATAGACTCGGAACAGGTGCTTCTTGAAATTTCTCAAATTTTCATTACTGGCCTTACAAGGGTAATTGCTAAAAAAGTGATTAAGGTGTTTTAGTTGAATTTATTTAGAAACAACAAATTTAAATAACTTTTCATTCGAGAAAATTGAGGGAACTCTTCCAAAAAGTTTTCAATGGAAATGAACTTGAATATCGTCAACGCCGGCGAAACCCGCGATGAACTGCCCACAAACAATCATCTACAGCTGCAATCGAATGGAAACGATGAACACGAAAATAATCGAGGTTTCCATCGATCCGATGAGATGGTCAATCCGAATATGATGCAGCTTGGAATAAACCAGCAACAGCAGGGAAGGGAAGTTCAACGTACTGCATCGTCGAAAACAGGTGTTGAAAAACTTGGCGAATTCAGCGGCATTTTTATCAAACAGAGGTTTCTTATCAAAGAAAACCTTACAGGTTGTGACCAGGAAAACCAATATCAGGTTTTTAAACTTCATGAGGATGGTCATAGCAAGATGGGTAACCCGATTTTCAAAGCAAGAGAAAAAGCGGGGTTTTGGGTTCGGCAATGCTCTTTTCCAAATTGCAGGCCTTTCGAAATACGGTTAAACTATTTAGAATACGACAAGGCTATTTTATTAACCGAAAAACCTTTCATTTTGATGCAACGACCACGCACGTGTACCTTTCTATGTTGCAATAGGCCAGAAACTACCCTCAAGTACGTTGAAAACGGTGCTGATGAGGATCTGGGAAAGATTCTTCTGCCTTGGACGTGCTGGGATTATCACGCAGATGTCCAGGATGCAAACGGTTCATTGAAGTACAAAATCATTGCGAATTGCTGTCAGCTCGGTTTCTGCTGCCAATGTCCGTGGGGGCCGTGCCAGCATATCCGGTTTGATGTTAAATCGCCTATGGGTGAGCATATTGGGACGCTGGAAAAATACTCAAAAGGGTGTATAAAAGCCTCTTTGGAGGATTCCAGTAATCTTGTTTTCAAATTCCCAGAAAATGTAGACCTCAAAGAGAAAACCCTTCTGCTGGCCGCGGCGGTATTCCTTGATTTCAGGTTTTTTGAAGAGAAACCTGTACATGAACAATAAAAGTTAAAGAGATTTCTTTGCTTTTTTATGAGGAGGGGCGGCTTAAGAAGCCGTTGGATGGAAAAATAAATTATTTCAAGTCACTACACCCGCGATATCTGCACATCTGTTCTTTTTTGTATATGAAAATGTGTTATAGGGCAAATTTAGTTAGTTTAGATTCTCGAAATTGTTGGGGAAAAGTGTTCAAAAGGAAAAATAGTCTGCGATTCTGAACAATCTCAGGTCGTTAGTCATTATGTTCTTTCTTTCTCGCCATGCCTGGTGATTTTCTAAATAGAGAGCTAAGTGGATTGAAATTATATTCATAGTTATCTGTTCTTTTTGTAATAGCAAGGCTGTTCAGTCCTTACTTCAACGCTATTATGTTGGTAGAATGAACCTGATAGATAATTGCTGGTGGGATTCAAACTGATTTTCTTCCTTACTATCGATACAAGGAAATGCATTAATGCTATTATTGATTTTAATTTTCAAATCGATACTAATTATAATGAGAAAATTGAAAAAATAGTTTGATTATATCACTTGCTCTTGTGTAAAATCATTCAATATAATAAATTTTTACTATTGAATGTATCGGTAATCATAGGATATAATTCTTTTGCGCTCAATTGGTGTACTGGTTCACCGCGTATGCTTCCATTGTTGGCTCTTATGAAATAAATGTGCTACTTTCTCCTTGATATAAATTAGACTTAGAAAGACTCAAAAAACTTTAATAGTACTGGGCGCGTATGTCAAACAAATTTGTTGTTCTGCATCAATAATAGAATTCGATGAGGTTTTAAATGTGAATTTATTTACAAAATGTTTTAAATTTGTAGTTTTAACTAAACAGATATAGATATGAAAGAGCTTGTTTCCTGACCCTTTCAAAATAAAGCACTAGTTTTTCCGGTTTAACTTGAATTAACTACTCCTTTCAATCTAATTGTACTAATGTATTCATTGAGTTTCTTAATTTACTCGAGCTTTGTATTTCTCCTGCACTTTAACTTCTTTTACTAAAACGAAAAACTATCTATCACCACCACCACTTATTACTACCGTCTACTTTCTTACTCTCTATTGATCTCCTCAGAAAAGCCTCCTTCTCATCAACACTCACTCTTTCTCTTAACTGCCTAATTCTCGAGTGAAACGAAAACTTTTCTATTGGCCATCGAGCTAACTGAAATTTTTTTATACTAACCACACTACGTACAAATAGACCTTTGCTTGTTGATTTTATCATAGAGTAAGACACTTATGTATCTCAATTCTGTATCTAACTCGTGATGACAAGTTTAAAAAATTAATTCGCGAGCTCTTGAGTGGTTATAATAATCACCATGGTCATAAACTTTCAAAAATAAAATACGTACTTAATTTGTTAGAAACTACACGAAAACTTAACTACTTAACTAAGTTTTTACGGCCATGCGTCCAAATCAGTTTGACCAATATAGCTCCGGGCAACCAGACCACAGTAACTCACCTTCTCCACCACCTCTAATCCCTCCTCTGCCTAGTATCCAATCTCAATGATTCACAAATGATGCCATTGAGAGTTCCTTTGCAGAATCAACAGATTCAAAAGTCTTATGCGATGAACACTAGCCACGATATGTCATATCCTGACGAATACTCCAATTATAACGATGCGCCTTACCCTAACTACAATCAATATGGTCCTCAAAACCCTCGAGGTTCCCAAAGCATGCGAGAACCTCAACAAATGGGTGGTGCGCCTAATTACTCTCATCAAATGGCAACTCCTAAAGCAAAAGCAGTCAACCCGCCGAGTACTAAGCCTCATAAGCCAAAAACATTTCAGGATACATTGGACGGGCTCTTCAAAGGATTCAAAAGGCCTCATTTTGAACGAATTTTGATTAATTTCGGTACCGGAGTGATTCAAGACCCGAAATACAAGTACCCTACCAACGTCGTTCGAACAACCAAGTATTAGCTTCTTCCCATTGCATCTGTGATTACTCATCTGCGCTTGGATAGATACAACTTGATCACTTGGTTCCCGAAGTCATTATTGATCCAATTCAAGAGAATAGCAAATATTTACTTCTTAGTTGTGACCATTCTCACCACCATGTCTTTCTCGCCAAAGGTACCAACCACATGCGCTTGCTTTTTCGCTTATAATTCATAAAAAAGATGCCCCAATCGCAGATTATGACTTTTGTCCTCGTGCTGTTTTTCACCATGCTGAAAGAAGGATACGAAGACTTTCAAAGATACAAGCAAGATAAGGAGGTTAATAATAAGAAAGCCACAGTTGTTACCGGAGGTCATACGGTGATAAAAGAGTGGAAGGATGTAGAGGTAGGCGAGATATTGAAGGTCGTCAAGGACGAGTCGTTCCCGGCTGATATGCTGCTCTTGCAATGTTCGGCAGAAAATGGCATAGCGTTTGTTGATACGATGAATCTGGATGGAGAGGTATAGTGAAGAAGCATGGGAAGATTAACAGGATTTTTCTTTTCATATTAGACGAATCTGAAAGAAAAAGCCACGATAAAGCAAGTCAAAGGCATGCCTCCTAAGGAAACCGAGAATTTGCATGGCATCATAGAATGCGAAGGTCCAAATGAATATCTTGACACATGGGATTGTAATATCAGATGTGACAGACTTGGACGCGAGGCGATTTCGTGCAAGTAAATCTTTTATCAGTGCCTTGGCAGAGAAATAATCGTATTTGTAGCTTCAAACAACTACTGCTGAGAGGAACGATTCTTCGAAACACTGCTTTTGTCTACGGAATCGTCGTATATGCCGGCCACGATACTAAATCGATGAAAAACTCAAAAAATCCGCCTTCGAAAATGAGCAGTGTGCTGAAAAAAATGAACAAAATTCTCAATTCAGTGTTTTTGTTCCAAGCGATCATTTGTGTCTCCTTTGCCGCAGCAAGCGTGGATTGGCAAAGTAATAACGCTAAGAATCACAGCTACCTCCAACTGGTAAAATAATTACGGCTTCTATGGTTAACTTCGGATTATCCCAGGAAGACGACGTCGGTTTCGGTACTTTTATTGTGAGATGCTTCGTTTTCTTAGTCGCATACTCCCATCTGATTCCAATCTCTTTATACGTTACCTTGGAAATTTTGAAACTTATGCAAGCTACGTTTATCAAAAGTGACCGCGATTGCTACTATGCCCCGCTCCAGAAACCTGCAAACGTTAAAACTTCCGACCTAGTCGAGGAGCTTGGGCAAGTCGAGTTCATTTTCAGTGACAAAACGGGAACGCTGACCCAAAACGTCATGGAGTTCAGAAAATGCTCGATTAACGGGAAAATCTACGGCGAATCCAACAGTGAGGTAAGGGTTTTCTCTATTATTTCGCTTCATCTAACCCAATTTCCTATTAAAGCCTCACAGTTCACCTTACCACATCAACAATGACCCCACTCCATACCTCGCGATCTCTCAAGAGAAGGAAACCGCAGATAAAAGAGCAATCATCAATTTCTTCACTATGCTTTCAGTCTGTCACACTGTCGTGCCTGGTAAAACCATCTTTGATAGCAATTATAAACTTTAACCCCATGGCAATTATTAGAGGTGGATCCAAAAGACCCTTCTAAAGTGAAATACCAAGCCTCTTCCCCTGACGAGCTTGCTTTGGTCGAAGGCGCGGCAGCAATGGGCTTCAAATTTATCTCAAGGTCCTCTAACACATTCCAGGTGAAACTTTTCGACCACGAGGTCCTCGAATGGGAAACGCTATGCGAGTTTCCGTTCGATTCGACGAGAAAAAGAATGTCGTTGATCGTCAGACCACCTCATGGCAAGTTCTGCTACCTCATGACTAAAGGCGCCGATTCCATCGTTATTCCTCGTCTAAAGGTCAGTCCTCAGGTTCTTACTACTATGAATTCGCATCTCAGCAAATTCGCTGTGGATGGGCTTCGAACGCTGGTTTTGGGTCAAAAAGTCGTCCAAGATCAAGACGTTAACGCTTTCATAGCCAAGCTAGAGAAGGTCAAGACCTCAAATGACAAAAATAAGGAGCAGATCCTGAACGATATGTATGACTCGTGGGAACAGGACCTCGATTATCTTGGATGCACTGCTATTGAAGACAAACTTCAGGATGGGGTGCCAGAAACGATAAATACGCTCATGAACGCTGATATTCGTATTTGGGTGCTGACTGGCGATAAACAAGAAACAGCTATCGAAATCGGGAAAAGCTGCAAGCTGCTGATGCCAGGAATGGATCTCTGCATCTTATCCTCCAAAACGAAGGAAGAATACTTCAGCAAGCTTGATAGAGCGTGCGCTGAATTTGTAATGATCAAACTATTTTCTGAGTAGGTTGCTGATAAACCATTTATTTTTTTTAACAGAAAGTGAATCTTAAAGACGCAATTCCCGCACTGGATACCCTTAGCAAGCACTTGACGAATAAAATGTGTTTGGTTATCGATGGGTCTACCCTCGCGTATGCTCTGGAGGGCGACCAGATGGCTCGAGCAAAGTTTTTCAGGTTGGGATTACTCGCGAACTCTTGTATTTGCTGCAGAGTGTCTCCCAAGCAAAAAGCTGATGTAAATTACCAACGGCGATTATTTTGTAATAATCCTCTCTGCAATTTCCAGGTCGTCGCCTTAGCCAAGTCTTTTGGGCCTTGGATTACTCTCTCGATCGGTGACGGAGCGAATGATGTGTCCATGATCATGGAAGCGCATATCGGAGTAGGTATTTTCGGTAAAGAAGGAACACAGGTAACTCCATATTCTCTTATCATGGTATTCTAAAAGCAATAAAATTAGGCTGCTCGATCGGCTGATTTTGCCATTGGTCAGTTCAGATATCTCCAAAAGCTCTTGTTGTGTCATGGCCGATGGGGATACAAGCGTATCTCAAATTTTATCAACTACTACTTCTACAAGAACGTCATCGTGGTGTTCACTGAGATTTATTTCGCGTTCTTCAACGGGTTCTCCGGACAAATTTACTTCCCTGACTGGCTTCCTATGCTCTATAACTCCCTCTGGACCAGTTGGCCTTGCATCTTTACCTATGCTTTAGATAAGGTAGCTTCCCCCTCTTTCTTCCTTTCTGAATGCTTATTTCTCATTCTATCTCTAGGACGCTAACGTTGAGTACTCGTATAAATATCCCAAGCTCTACAAAGCTGGTCCTCTCGGCTACTACTTCAATATGACTACTTTCTGGAGTTGGATTGCTTATGCTGGATTCCACGGATTCATCAATTTCTGGCTCCCTGTCTACGTAAAAACTCCAGTGATATTAGCAGATTTTAATTGTTTAAACGTAGGGAGTGGAAGGTGTGAACGATTCAACGGGACAAGTCAGAAACCATTGGTGGGTTGCGACCCTCAGTTTCTGCTTGATTATGCACATTATCACCGGAAAACTCTTCCTCGAGTGTGTTTTCTGGAACAAACTGAACCTGTAAATCAATTTTGTTACGATGTCGATGCTTACATATGTCTCACAGAGGAATTGGAATCTTTAGCATCCTGTTTTATTACCTCACGGTGTTTATCCTCTCAGCCGGACCAATAGCCAACATGTTCCAGCCTCAGCTTAACGGTATGATCTTCAGCATGCTCGGAAGTCCAAGAGTAACTTTTTTTCCCCTTTATGGAGTTTGTTAAAGCTAATTCTCAATCACTAGGCTTGGATCGTGCTGCTTTTCGTGCCATTCGCAGCCCTCGGACCTGATGTCCTCATGTTAATTTTCAAGAAAGTTATTCGTCCAACTCCTGCTGATAAGGTCCTGCGCATACAGAAACTTGAAGCAAATAAAAAGCACGTAATGCCTGGAAAAGCTGTAAAAACGAGCACTCCTATCCCCAAAAAGCTCCCTCTTCAATAAAACCGGTGGGATTTCGATGTGTTATATCAAATGATAATTTCTTTATGAAATATTTACTTTTTTCTGGTTGAAAAATCAACAATTACTTCGGAATATCCAGCGGACTCTTACTCAAGTTATATAAACTAAATCCTAATTTTGAGCTAGCGATAGGTTCGATTACACGTGTCTTTTTGACTCTTATATTTCATGAATATTGATTATAATTCCATCAATAGTGTTTGTAACAGTTCGAGTTTGAGTTCGCTGAACCACGAATTGCATACAACGAGCTTTATAAAGTAATGACTGCGTTTTTGTTCGCATAGGAACCTATTGGATAGGAAACCCGTTTTCTCAGCTGAATGAGGAGTAGAAAAAAGAAAAATAAATAGAGGAGCACTTGAGCAAGTGATCGAAAAACAGTGAAGTTATAAATATTCTTATGAATATGATGAGATAGTAGATTTGATGGGATTAGTAAACCCACGGCAGAATTTTCCGAGCAACTAAGGATCCGTAGGCTTTGAGGTTTCTACTCTCTGCGGTTCTAAGAGCAAATTGAGATACGTGAATTGCGTGTCTTTCTTCTGCCTATGCGATCTTAATTCCCTCGCTGTCCGTTTCTCTGCTGAATTAAAATGATCAGTGAGCGTGTTGAATGTGAGCCCGCCTCCTAGCCTCTGAGACAAAAACTCGTTTTTAAATTTGATCCTGGGGTTTTCTATCCACTCCGTCCCCTCAGTCTTTTCGGGAGTCTTAGACTGAAGTCTTTGGGAACGGCGAATCAGCTGGCCAAACTGATGTATGCCTCTATAGTGCGTTTGAACGTCTTTATCCTTTGGATTTTTCAATTGCTTCGGCTTATCGCTGATCGGAAATTTCGATGACGCTGTCAATGCCATTGGATCTTTGAATCCAGCGTCTTGTACAATGCTAATCGTTGACTGATCGAAATCGGGAAATGGCGAATTATCTTCAAAAAGACTCGCGCGAGTCGCGCGTTGGCTTGTTCTACAACGCGGAGCCTCGTCGAATTTCAATACGATCTTCTTCACGCTTTGCGGTCGCTTGCTCTCAGTAATTATCCGAGTATTGAACGATTTCAGCGAAGAGCGGCGAGAAGGGTGCTCCGCGGCAGCTGATTCTCGAAAGCTGGGCGGAAGGATGTTAGTCGGCTCTCCTGGGATGCTTGGCATGCTTCCCTTTCGTATATTTTCCATTTTGTCGCGACTTCGGCGATTGAAAATCACTTCCAAGTTATTCTGAGCCAATGACTTGGAATAAGACACGGATCGCTGCACCACACGAGGGCCTTCGTGAGTAACAGGCCGGCGCCTCGTCTCAGGCTTGAAGATATGTGCTCTTGAAAGAGGAAACAAATCGAGGATTACTGTCTCGTTTTTTTTCCTCTCGCTACTCTGTTCTTGCCTCGTTCTTCTCGCAGAATGCGCAGTTACGACGTTTCGAATCTGCGAGATGAGAGCTGTCCGCGTTGTATCTTGTTCGTTGTGGGTAGAGTCCGAAATAGGCTGAGAAGGGCCTTGGTTGAATATAGTCTGTTGATTTCATTTGGAACGAGATAACAATACCTATCCAGAGCGATTTATCGTCCGACCGAAGAACTCTTTGGAAGGGTTTTTCTCTGAGAGCATGTGGGTGATAGCTCATTCTTTTTTAGAAGAGGAACTAACAAGGGTTTTTAGAAATTGGAGGAAAGGTTAATTCCTTAAGCTCGAAATCGAGAGATTGGTGAGTGGAAATACAATAATTTTATTTAATGATGAGAATCAAGATTTTGCTTAAATACGGGAACTAAAGCTATCTTCATCTTCTTCTCTTCGTCCAAGCTCCTCATTATACTCAGAAGGTTGCTTTCGCTGAGCTGCCACGTTTCAGAAGACACAGGAACGAGCTAATTTTACTTCACCAAACATACGCGTGGAGAATAAAGTCAAAAAAAAAAACTGGACAAAGGTTGAATGTTTGCTCGCTAACAACTGGGGTTTGAAACAGATTAGCTATGTCTCTGTCATTTCAGGGCCATTTCATCAAGATTCTCCACATTAACAAGTCTATTTCGCTAAACGGCCATTCTCAGTGAAAATTCAGGTTTTAGAATCTCCGCCGCGTGTATTAGTGTCTCAACTGAGATCACTACACTCGTAAGTTAAGTATGTTCCTTCTTTGCTTGAATCTACGAATAAATGTCCAATCTGCTGGGAACAAACTTTTTATTTCCAAAATAAGCATTCCTTAATTTTTTTGGGTTGATGGACAAAAATCCTAAGTACTGGTTACCACTGATAGCAAAATTCCACTATTTCGCTTTTAAGGTGACAAACACCATTTTCTCTGATATACTTTGAGTGTTTGTAATATTCACTTTTTCGCCCTGGCACCCACCGGTCTTCTACGGTGCATGTGTCCAGCGGGTTATTGATCTTGTAGGATTCATGCAGTAAGTAAATTCTGTTCATCATTTCCAAATGTACCCAATTATCTTGATTATAATTCTCTGCGATCCCTTTTTAATTAATAGATAATAAAAATTAAAAAGTGTTCATGTTGCGTCCAGAGAATTTTTTTTACGCTGATGAGTTATAAATAATTCAATTTAATATCACCCGTAATAAACACATCGCCTACTTAAACTGTAACACATGTCAGACGAGCCAAAAAGACCGCTAAACAGGCGTCTTGAAGCCTTGAGAATGCAAGTGAAAAGTAGCCTTGCCTTCTCTGCAGCTGTTACAACGCTTTTTTGCTATTATAGACACGCTCTTTGAGGCTACAACCGAATGTTCCTCGCCTAAATCATTGAAGCAAGCGCTCTCTTCCCAAGACAATGCGCCTCAGATGATGAGAAAGCTCCCTCCGAAGATCGAAACGACTGTCGAAGAGTCAAATCCCTGCTTTGAACAAGGGAAGTGGAGAAAAATGGGAGAAATTACCCAAAGGAGGAACTTTGAAATGATGAGATCGAACCTTAAAGGTACAGAGCCACATATATCTTCGCTTACGTACGATACCTTAGCCCTTGTGTTCGGGAAACCCGATGTCAGCCCCACCAAATTCGGTAACGAAGAGGCTAATAATCAAGATAACTCAAATAATGGTACGAATAGCTTCTCATTGTGATAGCTTACATCTTTTTACCCACAGAAAACGCGAAAGACCAGCTGAAAGAACACCGAACGCTCGATATCGCCGAGATTAAGACCGCTGACTCTATTCATAGTCCCTATGGTGCTCGAGATGAGAGTCCAGTTTCCGACACTGTAATCGTGCATTCTCTCATTCCATCCAGAAATGTACAAAATTCCCTTGAGTGTGCTGGTGTAGTAATGATTCCTGTTGCCATTAGCAATCCAATGAAGAACGAAAAGAAGCTTTTGGAATTCGACCTGTTGTCCTTGTCGAGCAGCCAGATGCAGAAATTGAAGACGTTACGCCCAGAAGCCACCAGATTTTTAAAAAATTCAACAGCTTCCAGGACACAGAGGATGCTGAGCGCACCTCTGAAGACGCAAACATATTTTACATTGAAAACAAATTCCATGAGTTGTACCATGAGATGGAAATCCTTGGAGAAGGAACCTCAGGAGTCGTGAAAAGGTGTGTGAAGGTCGCAACTGACGAGGAATTCGCTGTGAAAATCATCAATTATAAAGGCGATGACGAAATCAAAACTTTGGTTGTGCGCGAGTTTATGAATCACAGAAAGCTCAAACACAAGAATATTGTGGCGGTTCATGAGCTTTATATTGATACTATGAGGAATAAAATCTACACCATCATGGAACTCGTGAGGTGTCGAGAGATGTTCGATGTTATTCAAGAGCTCGGGTCTTTTTGTGGTAATTTGACTGAATTTAGCGAGGTAATAACGTGTTTTTCTTGAACAGAGGCTGATGCGTCGAGAATTTTCAAACAAATTCTCCTTGCGATACAGTACCTTCATAGTAACGGCGTCTGCCATCGTGATCTAAAACCAAATAACATCCTCGCGTCCAATGGTAATTGACATGTCGTTGTGAATAAAGCATATTCATAATGAAATAGATGGCAAAATTGTTAAAATAACGGACTTCAATGTTTCGAAATTTGCTGACAAGAGCAAGAAGCAATACACAGGGCTGTCTAAAGAAAACTACAAAATGTGGACATATACAGGAACCATTGCTTTCACAGCACCAGAAGTTCTTGCAGATACAGAATATACGTAATTTAACCTACTTATTCACACAAAGCTAAACCCTCTTAGAGAAATGGTGGATGTGTGGAGTGCTGGATGCGTCCTCTACACGATGCTCTGCGGCTATCAGCCTTTCGAAGCGGAATAGTACTATTTCTTATCACTCTACGGAGAACCTAACCCTTTAACAGTTTAAAGGATTTAATCGAAAAGATTATCGCTGGAGTCGTCGAGTACAAGCCTGAGCATTGGTCTAAGATTTCTCCTGAAGCAATCGATTTGATCCAAAAACTCCTCGAAAAAGACCCCAAGAAACGTCTCTCTCCTTCCCAGGCTCTATCTCATCCCTGGATTGCCAATGTAGGCATTTTCCCTTTGTGTCCATTATTAATTTGTTAAACCATAGTTTGGAAAACTCTCCCGAACCAATATCGCTGATTTGACCGCCAATTTGAAAGACAACGCGAAAAAGAATTCACGAGCAGCTTGTCTCGCTGCAAGGACAATCCATAGTTCCTTGCTGCCGAAGAAAAAGAAGAAGAGCCCTGCAAAGGCTACAGTTCCACAAAAAGATGAAAAAATCAACCAAGAAATAAACATTGATGAGAATGATGAATTCGACGATTTAGAGTTTGATAAGTGCAATTCTGAAGGCCTCCGAACAAAAACATTAACTAATCTCAATCTGTAGCAAATCATGGTAACAAAAGTATTAAATTTTAAACATAAGGACGCTCAAAGCGGTTGAGATGAGCTCCTTATTTTTTTTAAACGATTTAAAAAACATTTTTTGATGAATCTATCTTTCTTTGTGTAATATTATCATCATTTTTTAAAAATAAACCTCTTGGTTGTTTTTATTTTTCTCTCCGTTGTCATGGACATTATGGAAACCCTTGAATTCATCAAAACTTGGCGATATAGTAATTTTGAGAGGGCAGTTTGTATGAGTCAGCGTGACTTGCTTTGAGAAGGAAAAATTAAATAAACAATCAAAAAAGAAAAATTCTATGTATCCAATGCAGTTCTCTTAAGGGCTACAGTTAGGATAGGTAATATAAATTGAAACTAAGTGGGAAAATGTATCAATCTAGTTTCTTTGGAGTCGGGATGCTTTGTATGATCGTCTCATGGACAGCTTTCATTTGTCGCTGGGATTGTGAGTAAGTTAGGCCTGAAACAATTGAAACAATGTCATTACCATAAGTGCATCATATTTCTCTTTAAGATGTTTATACTCTTGATCTCTTTGGTAGAGCAGTTCATGGCCTTTTTTCAGTTGTATTTCTCTATTGTTCATGGTTGACTGTTGCCTAATAACAGTGTTTATTTAGAAATAATAACCATAAGAGACTCACAATTCTAACATCTGCTGCAATTTAGCAGATTTTAATGATTCTTCCCTTAATTTTTCCTCGAGCTCTTGAATTCTGTGCACAAGTGACTTCGGCTGTTCATCAAGATTATCTTTTTTTGTAATTTTGGAATTATACACAATTTTATTCGAGTGGTATTACATTTATGGAACGAGACTGGTGGTCTGTTTTGTTTCGGAGGGGTTGCTGTTGGTTTGATCACAGATAAATTGAAGCTCATGTCGTTTGATATTTCTGGAGTGTGAGGAGTGGCGCTCTTTCGATCTCCTATGAAACTCGGATCGTCTATTTTCGATAACCTCATCTGATGCTTCAGCTCATTGTTTTCGCTGGCAATTCTCATCTTTTCCTCTGCAAGGGCCATTCGCTCTTTTTGTAAAGAGGTTATATGCTTCATGACTTCTTCAAACGCTTTTCTATTATCGATTTCTCTGCCTTCTTTCGTCTCACCTAACAGCTACTCATTTTTGATCAAAAACCGCTTTATTAATAAGCCTCTTACCTTCAAATAGGACAAATATATTTCATTAACTCGTCTATCCTGCTCAACGATAATAGCTTGGAAAGTCTCTGCTTGCTTTTCGAGCAAGAGACGCATATCTTCGAGTTTTTCTTCTGCGGAGGGCTCAACCTTCAACGTATTTGTTATATAATTCCACATGAATCAATAATACGCTTTTTCTTTCAGTTTCTGTTTTCGGTGGAGATCTCTGGTTAAACGTTGCGCTTTCTTGAGCCTAATTCACATTACATATTAAATGACGGAGTATCATTAGCAATTGTACTGTATTCTGAGGGAAGGATTGGTTTATTGTGTTGTTAGGCACTTTTTCAGTATATCTGATTTGAGACTCATTTAATTCCTTCTGCAGCTGGTTTATCTGCTCGTCTCTCGCAGCTAGCAGGTTTTTCAGTTCAAGCAATTCCTGCCACAAAGCAAAGAGTTAATCAATAAAACAAAGACAAATGAGTGTACGTTTGATTTGCTAGCGCTCTCCATATTCTCTAATTTCACCGTTTTTTCATGTAGCTCCTTTTGCAGCTGACTTATTCGCTCGTCTTTAGCCGCTGATTGGTTCTTCAGCTCAAACAGTTCTTGCTATAGCAAAGGATAGTCCATAATCATAATCATAACTGAATGTACTTTTAATCTTGTAGCACTCTCCATATTTTCGGATCTCACAGATAACTCTCTTTGCAGTTGGCTTATCTGCTCATCTTTAGCCGCTGATTGGTTCCTCAGCTCAAACAACTCTTGCTAGAGCAAAACATTAACTCACGAAAGTTATCATAAATGAGTGAACCCTTAATCTCGTAGCACTCTCCATATTTTCGGATCTCACAGATAACTCCCTTTGAAGCTGACTTATCTGCTCGGTTTTGGCCGCTGTTTGGGTCCTCAGTTCAAACAATTCTTGCTAAAAGAAAAGGGGAAGTGACTGAAGTACTTACAAGAAAGTATACCTTTAATCTCATAGCACTTTCGCTTCCCTTATCTTCGGATTTTATTGTTTTTTCATTTAACTCTCTTAGCAGCTGACTAATTCGCTCATCTTTGGCCGCTGATTGGTTCCTGAGCTCAAACAGTTCTTGCTAAAGCAAAAATGTGAGTGACTGGAATAGCACCAAGGAATCTTCACCTGTGATTTGCTGCCGCTTTCCAAACTTTCAAGCTTCATCGTTTTGTCATACAATTCTCTTTCAACCAACTCGATATTTCTTCTCAGATTGCCAGAGTACTCTTCGAGCTGAGCTATCCGCTCCTCTTTCTTCTGCGTCTCTTCCAGGAGAGATTTTTTCTCGTTTTCTAGTCTTTCAATATCATCCTCCTTCTTTATAATCACCGCCTCTTTCTCAAGCACTTTCTTCACTAACTCTAAAAAATTGCTTTCTCTTCGTAATTCATCGATCTCTTCGTCCTCCAGCAAACTTAAATTCACACGAGAGGACGCTTTTTTATCCGTTCCCTTTAATGGCGAAATCTTTTCATGGTCAATGCGATCATACTGCGGAACTGCCTCCCAAACTGACGAAAAATGCTTTTTTTGCAGTTGTTGCTGCTGTTGTAGGTATATATTTTGCTGGTAATCCTCAGGTGTCAAGCTTGAGAGTTTCAGCTTCCTCTTAACTGACTTCTGAGGGACCTTCTCAACGTTGTGAGAGGTTTTTTTCGTTAGATTCTCGTCTGTTGAGAGTCGGTGAATAGGCGATGGAAAATCTTTACAATGAAAAATCATAATTATCTGCAAGCGAGGTTTTCCCTTACATATGTTTCTTATATTCTTCGGGTCTTGGTATTTATCAATCGTTAACGTCTCAAGCGAAGAGGTGTTTAATCTCGCTGCTGCAACATTCTCCTTCTGTGGTTGAAGCGGCTGTCGACCTCCTTCGACTTTCTGACTTGCACTACCAGTAGGCACATTTGCTGACAAATTCCTTCGTTTGGTTTCCGGATAAGTGAAGACATACTTAACAAACTCTAAGCAATTCATTAGCAATTTTGCCTAAAGGGCGGTTTATTTACCATTTCCAAAACTCAACACATCGCCTTGCAACAGATTGATTTTTCGATCGACACTCTTAATGGGCTCACCATTCACAGCGGTATACAAATTCGCATCATAGATCCTTAGGTTAGCGTTGTTGGCGGATTCGAAAGTGATGCAAGCGTGTCTGAGAGCGACTCTGGTGTGCTAATATGCTCTGTTAATATGATTGGGGTCAAATGATGTACTGATATGACTATATCGCAGCCTGGGTCTTTTCCAATGGTAATAATCTTTGATGTTAGAGGAATGATTTCTCTGTTTTGGCTTCGGAGGTAGCCAAGCTCGCTCATTTGCTGCTTAGTTTTCAATAAATTCAAGAATAATTTGCGGATTTTTGAAAGATCGTTAGGAATACCGGATTAACCAACCCTCCAATAAATTGAAATTATTCATAGAGAAAATTTCATTTGTTGATGAGACAAAAAGCAAAATGCCTGAACAATCAAATCATAGTGTTAGTCAGTCAGTGCTATTATTGCAAAATACGCTGCTAATTTAGACAGAAAAGAGACTTGAGGCTATCACTAAAATTTGGAGTTTTTCGGGTTTTTTTTTTCTCTTTCAAATTTCATGTTCTTGTAAATTCAATGACCACAAACAATTTTTTTGAAACTTTGTGAAAGAGAGTGGCAGTATTCTCAGTTAAATAATGAATATTATCATATAATTCCCTTTGCATTAGAAAATCAGATATAAACCTTTTACTGCTACCTTTTCACAAGAAGACATTTCTATGCATCAAAAGCGCAATCATCAGGATGTTGTTCGCAATAGCCTGAGCTCAGAGGGCCGGTTCGAACACCGATGTTTATTAGTCGATTGTTTTGCGCGTTCATTCTGATAAACCTATTCACGGGGTCACTACCTGTACAGTTTTTCTGCGACCACACTCTCTCTGCAAAAGCAACACCTCTTGGCCAGACCTTCGTTCCGACGGTGAAGTCATTTCCGATCTCATTCCACATAGCGAGTTCTGCGCCGAAGACATTTTTCCTATATTCTTCTTTCGTGATCAAATTGTCAGGCTCGAAACTGTAAATATGTCCCCAAGTGCTATAGGTACACCAGCTCTTGTTGCCCACAGGACTACCCATACCGCAATCGATGTAGAGATAATCGTAGTTGGATAGAATGAACTGATTATTCGGATATGTTGCAAAGCCTTGCTCCAAGCCAGAGCTGTTACCCCACCATTGAATCAAGTCTTTCTCTTCGAATTTCAGATAAAGTGTGTCAAGATTTGACCAGTAGATCCTTCTGGTCTGGTCGTCGACGAGGCTTTTTGATCTGTTGACAAAGTAGTTGAATACGTCCTTGGTGTCATTCAGCCCATGAGATTGCATGAAATCGTTAATTCCTGGAATTTTCTCAACACATCCTTGCTGAACTTCATCAGCGCCTATGTGCAGGTGCTTGAAATCTTTGAAATATCCTTTCTGGAAATCGTTATAGAGGTCTTGGAGGAGTTCGTAGGTTCTATCCTGAGTGACGTCCAGCATTCCGATAGGAATGCCCCAATAAGGGAAGCCTGGATCGAGGCAAGTGAGGTAGTTTGTCCATTCAGACGCTCCTCCCCATGATCGAGAATGGCTTGGGGCATCCAGCTCCGGGATAATAGCCACACCTCTAGCCTTAGCATGATTGACGACGTTTTCAACATCCTCTTTAGTGTAGATTTGATTCGTGCTGAAAGCTCCATTCGTCATATTTGGATGAGAAGGCATCTCAATAGGGAAACTGTCGCTATCAGTAATGTGCCAATGGAAGACATTGAGTTTATTGAGTGAGAGAGCATCAATGGTATGAAGGAGAGTTTCGACGCTGATGAAATGGCGGGCAGTGTCAATCATGAT
>ENA-UOUE01001008-UOUE01001008.1-compost-metagenome-genome-assembly--contig:-NODE-1008-length-20146-cov-9.049728_pt1 | contig 20146 bp, 11 predicted proteins | sample MGYA00238146_ERZ747223 | MGnify/ENA primary metagenome ERZ747223 (study PRJEB28781, sample SAMN06268865) | compost metagenome | isolation source: single cell | place: USA: California, Emeryville, Joint...
TGACAAGAAGATCTCTATTTATTAACAAAATTGGGCCTGAATGCTTCCAAAATGCTATATTCTCGTAGAAACCCAGCTTCTTCTGCTCCATAGATATGTCTTCAAGGCAGCTATCAGCGGATACTCGTGAATTTGCACAAAAAACAATGCCTCTAATTTCGAATTATTATTACAGACAACTCATCTGCAGAGCCTTACCTGCTCGAATGGGGTTCGAATCAATGCGATAAATTTTTTCAATCATTTTTGAGTTCTTGTTGAATTTTTCTTCGGGTCGAGTAGTTTGCCTTCATTCGATGAGAAAACTCGAGAATTCCTATATTCGGTCCTGATAACAGCTCTGCGTAAGATACTTTGAGATGATAAAAGCTCACTGAAAAAATTTATTACCGATATTTATGAATTCAAATTATCGCTTATTAATTCGAATGATTCTTTCAGAAAATTTTATAATTTCTAAATCTTCTATTCGTACTGAGCGACTCAAGGCTAAGATCGTTTTTGATCTTAAAGTCTTTAGAATATTTTAATTATCGTTTTTGATTCTGAATTGAAACTGCGAATCGATGGAGGAAACGATGGTTTTAAATCCCACCTCAGGTAATGGTGACCTGCCTAACCGAAAGCCTCTGAACCCACGAGGCTTGTCGTTACAGACCCGCTCTCACGTCACTCTTCAATTCGATGAGCATCAAAACTCGCCAAAGTCGGAAAAATCATTTGAAATGTTTAGATTGGATACTCCGACTACCCTCAATCCGTTATTCCGTATGAATGACTCTCCGCTAAACATGAGCTCTACCACGATGACTCTGACAGCTCAAAGGAATGATAGCAACGTCAGCGACAACGAAACCGGGACTTCCTTTCCTCTCAACTCCTCTGATAAAAAAAGGGGTTCTGGAAGTGCTTCAAAGGGAATGGGCAGAAGTGGACAGAGCCGCCCAAGTAAATTTTTCCAAGCCAGTGCCGAAGCGCAAAAAATACCGAAGATTCAGTTGTTTACTCCTTCTGACAACTCTCCTCAGGAAAATCAACTCCAAGAGGCTGACGGCAACCAACGGGCATTACTCATGGTCAAATCCCAGCCGAGGAATACTCAGAAAGCAAATTCCCCATTTGCTAAGCAGGACAACAACTTCAATGTCGACTCGCCGAAAGCAATGAATAATTCTTTCGCGAACGTTTCCCGCATTGCAGATGGCGTGAATTCTGGAGCAAATTCACCGAACCACTCAATTCTCGCAATGAATCAAGGGAATTCCCCTCAGTATTTGACAATCTCTAAATCAAACACCCCAGAAGGAGGAACTGACTCTCAAAGACAAGAAGATAAGGCAGACCTGTCCACTACTAGGCCAATTGAAGTTTCAAGGATCAATAAAAATGATTCAGACCAAAACGTTCCAGGCCCAGACGAGCAAATAAAGGAACAGTTTGTTGGAAGTCCGAGAGATGATGATGTTGCTCAGTTAGAAGCTTCGAGTCCTAGAGAAAGCGGCCTCTTGTTCTTGCGTAGTCCGCAGAACAATGAGTGGGATATTGCTTGGTACAAGCCAGAATTGACTCAAGACAAGATCCCTCAAAAGGACTTGGAAATCTTCTTCAAGCGTATTCGAAAAGCCTCCCACAATTATTATCTCGAGAGTTTTGCAGTGACTTCATACAAAAAGGCACTGCTTGTTGGTTGTCCGAGTCTCGTGATTATGTTGGTGGGGTTGATACTGGTGATTCAAGATTGGCCGCAGTTTGGAACAGTGTGGTCAAATCAACTTATCGTTGGAGTCTCGTTAAGTATTACGGGTGTGATAATGATGATACTGTCTACTTTTTGCTACTGTTACACGAGCGAGGTTAAAAGAAATTGGAAAAAATATACTCAAGCTGTTGAGTCGGCTATCAAGACACAGAATGAACACTTTGTGTCGAAAGGGTTTCATTGGAAGTTTGACACAGATGGAGATACTCTCCTGCTTATTAATGAATTTAACTCGTTGCAGCATTTAGGATAAATCCTGAATGTGTAAGTAATAAAGTATTCTACTTATTTGGAGAAAAGTTTTCAAGGCAATGTCCTTTTTGCATCTTTTTGTATTTTTTGAAATCTATGAAAGCATTGAATAGTTAATAAATTGAGTTCTTGTGCGAGTTTCACTTGAAAAATATCTTTTTTGTTTTATTGAAATAAAGTATTCAAAGGATAAATCAATAATGCGTTATTTGTGGGAAAAAAGAAAGATAGTTGGTAATACTAACGTATAATTGTCTTAGACTTGTTTGGATAGTTTCTCTAAAATACTTGTTGAGTCTCAAAGTTGACAATTATTAGTTGTTTTTGTTGTCATTGATTCGCTTATTTGGAATTTCTTTTGAGAACCAAAATTAAAGAGGAATTAACGCTTTGAAAATTATGAAGACCTTCATGGAATTTCACATTCATATAGCTATCAAAAACAGAGAGCTGTATTTTAATCTTTTTACGTAACTTGGACCTCATTCTATCATTCCAATGATGAGCCTTATCCACAAATTTCCTTCATTTGAATCATGCAGTACAAAAAGCTGTCAGTACAAAATATTTGAAAAGGAACTGATGTTTTCTGAAGAGTCTCAACGTCGAGTTAGATGAAGACTTATCTCGATTTGTTTGTTAGAGAAAAATGATTACGGACAAAATTTCAATCCAACCAACGGCACATTATCGAAGTAAATCATGATACTTTCCAGTCATATTTTGCCGCTAATCGTCAATTCTCTTCTGGATAAGACCAGTAGATCTAAAACATCTCGTTTCTGACTCATTATTATTTCGCTAAAACTGAAAATATATGCTGTTTTTTCATTAGCAGAATCAATATCGTTGTCTCGGAGTTCGTTAGTCGTCGATTAATTGGATCTATTTGAAGTTTCACATATTATTCTCTCTATCTCCTTTCTCCGTTCTGCATTATTGTTAAAATTTATGAGCCCCGATAGCTTCCTTTATGGGTAAAGAAAATTTCTCTTCAAAGTATGTATAACAAGATACCGGTAACTTTCTCATAGAAATAGAAGTGATATTGGGCCTAATTTTCAAATTTTTTCCCTCGTTGTTAAAGGATAGTTTCAAAAAAGGTATGTATACACGAAGGAAACATCGAGTATATATCTTTTAAGAAAGGCTTTCAAACGTGCTCCTCGATATCTTTTTTGTTGGAAGTCTTAAGATAACAAATGTTTCAGTCTTTCGAGTAAATCACTTAAAGAAGAGAAACAGAGAGGCTCTTAACGAATTCAGACAGTAATTTTACAAATTCAGAGAACACCCAAATTTGATATTTTCGAGCCTATTCCGGGATTTAATCGAATTTTTTGATGACGTCGACGTATTCGAGAAAATCAAAATCAAATAAAAACAAAAAAGATTGATGCTTCCAGAAATTTCTCGGCCAGATCAAATCCTCGCCTTTAGTTTTTAGAAAAAAATATTTCGAAATTCATAATGATTCTGGAACTCAGCTGGTTCTTTCTACACTATGAATCAGATACAGCCTATGTGTCCATTTTAAGTAAAGTCGAAATTTAATGCAAATCTCTTTAAATATTGCATTTCAGAGGATAACACTAACCTATGTTAATAAAATTCTAAGCTATGTACGAGATCTTTTGAACCGAAACATTTTTAGAGTGAAAGCACCAGAAAATTGAGAGAATTCTTCAATTAATATTGCTCTAGTTTTTTTTTGCAAGAGAGAGAGGCAAATTATTAAAATTTTAATTAGAGTTTTAGACAGAAGATTCAGATAATTGATCGATATTCTTGAAATGGGAAATTATCAGAATTTTAAATCCACAAATGCTAAATACTTTAATAATTCATTTAAACAAATTTCTTTAGAACACTCAAATCTATCGTTGCCAATATGTGCTTACTCAAGAGAGACGACCAACAAAATTCCTGCAATCATGACAGTTGCAAGAGTTTCTATGTTAATAAGTCAATGTGTATGTACACCACAGCGAATGCATTTGTCCAACCAAGAAATATAAAGCCGGCTCCCACTTTAAACGAAGACCCAAATTTCCTGGACCACCTTCAAAAAAAGCTCAAAACTGACAGTAAATTTTGTAGGCTTAGCATTCTTCATAATGATAATTACTTTTGCCGCAGGCGAAGGGAGTATGAGAAGTGCAGAGAGCGAACCGCATAGTTTTCACCCTCAGACTTACCAACAGTTAAATTTATCAGGATACCAGCCTATGCTAAACAACGAGGGAATGACGCCTATTATCCTGAATCCATATATTCAACCCAAACCTAACATAACCGCCACAAGCGTGAGCAACCCCATGTATATCCCTATCATGCCGAAAACAGTCTTTTCTGCGCAGAGCAACCCTGAGCAGTTTATAAGCCAAGGCGCTGTTGCTTATTCCTCTCTGCTGAAGCCTAAGCAACCAGCTACTATAATTTGTAGAGGAAATAACACCCCTCTGATGGATATGGATCAGATTGGGGAGAAAAGTGCGAAACAAGAGTACATGGGTCCCTCCTCTAATAATCAAGCATCAAACCAGAATGCAGATGCAGTAATGAAAGAGTTCCAATCAAAGCTATTCGGGTTGTTGCTGACTCAGAATAAGATGCTAGTTGACCTCAAAGAAAGAAACGAGGTCACGCAGGACACTCTCGCTTGTCTTATCACCGAAGTGACCGCGTTGAAGTAAACGCAATTTTTGAATCGTGTTTGAATTATGCATTGCTAGATCTGCTGTCCGTTCGACGACTCCTGATAAAGTTTTTGGAGCAGTTAAATACACGTCACAAGCAGTGGGGAATAGTTCAGAAAGCGTTACGACAGAAAGCTTGCTGAATTGCCTCTATGGCCCAAACTACGATTTTCAGTACTCGCTTGTTCTGAAAACCGAGTTGAGTCTTCCTCTCTACCGCGAAAGAAATTTCAAGTAAACTTTCTATTGGAAGCTCCTGCTTATAATCATAGATTCACTGTGATGCTGGTTGATAAGGAAGGCAACATTGTAGAAAACGTGAATTATATACGTCTCACAATTGGAATTTACAGCTCGGAGAATCCTCCGAAATATATTGATACAAATACATCAGGTATTCGATAAATGTGATGTTGTAATTATAACAATGAGTTAGGAAACAAGATCTTGAAAGGGTTTACTGAAAAAGACCTGGTGAATGGCTGTGCGACATTTGAAAAAATTCAGATTAAGGAGGTCACTTCTCACTTTAGAAACGGCTGGGTTTTCCTTGCTGTGTATCCATGCACCACTTCCAGAGGCACGTGTCTCATATCAAACGCAAAAGTTGTGCCCATCAACAAAATAAAGCCTTTGATTATTGAGAAAGTTGTTGTTAAAGCTAAGAAAACGAAAGGCCTTAAAGACATCTTGGACGACCCTGAGGAGGTTGAGACCAATGCCGAGCAAGAATCTAAAGGAAGCGAGGAAACCAAACCTAACAACTCAGAAAAAGAATCTAAGGAAAATGTAGAAAAAGATTCTAAGGAAAACGGAGCATGATCAACTCCGACCTGTAAATAACACCAATAATTTTTTTTTAAGTTTCTTTCATTTTTTTTATGTTTCGCGATACATATTGCATCTCCTTTTGTATTCTTATATTTAATTCTTAACACTTTCAAGTCGAGAATATGATTTCGCTATCAGTTAGCATCATCTTTTGAATGTATGTTCAAATACGGTATGTTTTATATGAAAACAACCGATCAGATTTTCACTGCAGAGGCGTTGATTATGCTTTGCAAGCATTTGTTAATAAAAAGTTTTTGTTTACTAACAAATAAACGCACCAACCTCGAGAAGTAAAATGGCAACTACTAAGAAAGGCTCTTATGACTACATCATCAAGACCCTGATTATTGGCGACTCTGGAGTCGGAAAAACTTGTGTTCTGCTCCGGTACTGCGATAATCAATTCTCTTTTTCTCATGTATCCACCGTCGGACTCGATTTCAAGAGCAAGCTTGTCGAAATCGATGGGAAAAGGATTCAACTCCAAATCTGGGACACTGCTGGACAGGACCGCTTTAAAACTATCACACAGACGTACTACAAAGGCGCTAAAGGAATCATCCTTGCGTATTCTTGCAATGATAGAAGCTCCTTTACTAATGTTGAGAATTGGATGAGACAAATCAATGATCATTCGAGTGAAGGAGTGAAGGTGATGCTCCTTGCGAACAAATGCGATGCGCCAGACAGGTCTGTTACTACTGAAGAAGGACAGAAGCTGGCGGCGAGCTACGGAATAAAATTCTTTGAGGGCAGTGCGAAGGAGGATATCAATATTAAAGAGGCGTTTGAAGAGTTGACTCGGGACATCAAAGAGAAGATCATGTCTGATGAGAGGAATAGATCTGAAAGCACCTATGAGCCAGCAGGGCAGCAGTTGAAGGCAGGAGGTGGAAAAGGCACGACTTCTGGAGGCAAAGGAGGTTGCTGCTAAATAGGGAAGAATATTGTGATGGTTTATTTGTAATTTTTCAAAAGTGATCTATTTTCTGTTTCATCATAATGCAAAAATAACATGGCGATTTTTATCCTGTCAAACGTTTATCAAATTTTTCAAAACAAGTTTAGCAAAGAATATTCATCAATTATTTGCAACAGCAGCCCTTTAGTTTTGAATTCAAAAAATCCTATTGCATTGAAAATTTAGCTCGCTTTCTGTGAAGACACCGCTTAGATGGTATTTTTATATTTTTCTAATCGCTTGAAAAATACGTTATTAGAATTCGGAAAAAAATTTCCAAAGATCAAACAATAATAGATTAACATGCTTCGAAGACGATTTTATTTATTCCAAATATTTGATAATTCTAAATGGAATTGCACTCACCAAGCTGGAAATCAGATCAACATTTTCAACTCGACATTCCTGGAGGTTCCAAGCCTCCAGACACTATCAACTGCCAAAACAGTTATGATTACGAAAAATATTCTAGATGTATCTACCGAGAGGACATTTCCACAAAAATGAACATTGCCTATTCCACTCTCTTTGGTGTCTTTGTCGTTCTTCTCATTCTGATTGGCTGGAGCATCATCAAACTCATAAAACTTCCTAAAAATCAGTCTCGCATTTCAATTTATCGCACAGTAAACGCTCTTCTTCTGCTATCTGTCCTAGCTCGTGGGGCTTACTTTTTCGATAGCGTCCTCCTATTAACCACCGACATAATGCTACCTCTAAAATATTATCTCACACTTGATTCGCTGGCAATCCTAGCACTGGACGCAGCAATGGTCATCGGAGCTTATAACTGGGTTTTAACCTTGCTAACGCTGAATTTTCATAATGAGCTGAAATCAATGGCAAAAGGCTTCAATTACCTATTAGTGCTAGCTAACATCGGTGCTTTTGCTTGGCTTACTTTCATTTTCTTTTGGAATGACTATCGAGACGAGGATTTTGTTCGAGTGGAGGACAGTAATCTCCCATTCTTATTGCTTACTGTTCCAATCATGATCGATGGGTTTTATTTCTGCTTGACTTGCATTATGATGTGGAGATATCTCCAAAGCGGTCAACCCGGAAACAAAAGCGCGTTGCTTGACCGTTTGGTGCTTCTGGTGGGTATTGTCTCTTTTTTGAGGATCGGACAGTACCCTCTGGAGTCTTCGATTTCGTTTTTGTGGGAGTTACGAAAAAGTTCAATTCAAAACGATGATTGGATCTGGCCTGTTCTATGCGTTGGCTACATGCTATTGACAGAGTGCTTCCCGATTCTTTTGCTGTTGCTGAAATTTCAGATGAAGCCGAAACCAGAGAGTTTGATGCAAATACATGTCAAGAACGAAGTAAATACGTGGATTCTGAACGAAGAAGCTGTTGAGAAGGAAGCCAAGGATCTATCTCTGCTTGCGAATGCGAATAGAAGTACGAAAGAGAATAGCTATGAGGGAGGGTTGGTAAAATCACTATTGTTTGCGGAAGAAAGGAGCCTAGGTCAAGAGAGGAAGATGACTCAATAGTTCAAGACTAATTGTATAGAGATGTATATAAAATTCATTTTATATTATATGATCTTAAGATGCATGAGAATAATATATTGCTGTTGTTTCCCAATCGAATACGATGATAAAAAAGCCCGAAAAAGAATCAAACATCGAGTTTTATTGAAAAGGAGAGACCTATAGCCAAGCTGAAGTGCTGATTATGTTAGAAACAAGAGGTATGTCAATGAATACGCTAGTTTAGAAACATTTCGCTCACATTCTCCTTGGAATATTCTTCTTTTATTATTCTTCGGATATAACTAGTCTACTGCTGTCACAATATCCAAGTTGATTTATCAGAAGATAAAACACGAAGATATACAGCCATATTGAAAATCGATTAATCTAAGAACTATAATAAAATGCGGATTCACCACTAGCTTGAATCTTGATTTTGGGGCTCAGGAGCAACTTTGCCATTTGGAGTACTCGCGACAATCAGTTTAAGTGGAGAATTGATATCATCATAGCTCAATTGAGGAGGCAAAACATTGGCTTTTTTTGGAGTGCTGATGAAAACCAGGCCAAAATAAGCAATGACTCTGAGTCCGAAAGAGAGCAATAACAATATCACAATTGATAATCCAATCCCTTGATAATTGCCCAAAGTGACCAACGGATCACAGCCGTTGCAGATGTCAAAGTCATGATATTCATTCTATTTTCACAATTAGTCAGCCAAGCCCTTTGAATAACCTAATTACTTGAAGCGCGGCTTGGAAACCATATTTTATAGGTGAAAGGTATAAAAATTCGTAGAAATAGTAAGGAACTTTGTCCTGTGAAACGAAGAAACCAGCAAAAAGCATCATAGGAATCAATAAGACTGGACTCAAGTTCATTGCAAGTTCCATTGAAGGAATGAACGTCGAAACCACGAGACCAAAACCAGAACCAGCAATTGTAGAGCAAATGCCAACAGCAACTATGAAGATCAGTCAGACAAGTTTCTCCATACAATGAATTACTTAAAACGAAAAATTTGTAAGCAGGATTGTGGAGTCCAATCACATAATAAGTTGCCGCAATCAACAGGGTCGGCTGGGCAATCAGTAGAGGTAATTCTGCGGCTGCTTTGGCCCAGAAGTAAGCAGAGGTGTCGTAGGATTTGTTGAGTCTTTCACGGACAAAAATGGGTCTTTCTCCAGAAACTAAAAGCAAATAAGACAATTGAACATGAGAAATTTTAGTAAGTGATGAAGATTGTTTTACATGTTCCTAGTGAGCCTTGATTCCCGGACATAAAGCACATTGTTGCGAAGAAGAAAAGGACTCCATTTCTGTTCTGTATTCCAACCTGGCCAGTCCCGAGCTAGAGATGAATTATTTTGGGTGAGAAAAAAATTGATTGCATAATTTTACATTATTGAAGGCAATCATGATGATAGCAGCAAAAATTAATTGCTGTATCAACTTCATGCGAATTTCCATAGGATTTCGAACTTCATCTTGGCATTTTCTGATGAAGATATACCAAAACTGCTTGAACCATGACACCTTGGAGTGATCTTTTGTGTGCACTTTTTCTGTTGCAAGTCCTGAAAGAGCTTGCTCAGTCATACCAGACTTAGCGTACGCATTGTTATAATGTTCAAGTCTTTGAACGAATTTTTCTTCTATTTGATCCTGAGTTATTTGTAACGCGTTCTGAGAGGCATCTTTGCTTTGATCTTTTTCCATCGCATCAAGCAGAACACCGCTCTCATTCATAATTTTCATAAAGTAATCAGAAGGATTGGTGAGCTTTGGACACTCATATCCTATGCTTGCAAAGTAATTAACCGCTATGTTCGATTTTCCTTGGTAGATGATGTTTCCTCTAACAAGTAGCAATAACTCATCAAAGAGTCCAAAGATCTGTGATGAAGGCTGATGAATTGTGCTCACAACTGTTCTTCCTCCTTTTTGAGCAAGCTTCACCAGTAAGCTTATCACATTCTCAGCTGTTTTAGAATCAAGTCCTGTGGTGGGTTCATCAAGGAAAACCATTGAAGGATTTGTGATGAGTTCGACTCCAATGGAAGTTCTCTTTCTCTCACCTCCTGAGAGACCTCGAATCAAGTTATTTCCAATTTTTGTAGTGGCAACATGAGCTAACCCAAGTTCATTAAGCATATCTTCAACCTATCGGGTAGATTATTTAAATGAGTTCCAGGTATGATTTAGAGATTGAATGAAATACTCTTTTTTTCTTCTCTTCTTGTGATTCTTTCAGTCTCAGATTAGCAATGAACATAAATGCCTCTGTTAAGTGGGTCAAATATTGTAAGTTACTCATTCCTCAATTAGAATTGTCTATACCTCTAGGAGTGATGGTAGCAAGGAGGATATCATCTTGCATAACATAAGCAACAGCGCTGGCAATAGAATCTAAATTGGCAATTGGATGGCCATTCACCTTGATGGCACCGTTGATTTTAAGACCTTTCCCCGATATTCTCGCAGACAAAAAGTTCAGCAATGTTGTTTTTCCAGACCCTAGGACTCAGTGAGACAAACTATATCGAGGCACTCATACCTGAAGGACCCATAATTGCAGTGAATCTTCCGTTCTTAACAGATCCTGAAATATTATTGAGGATTGTCTTTGTTTCTTTGATAGTATATTTCTGTCCATTCGTGATAACCTTCTTCTTACTATTGCTTGAATATTCAGATGCTCCCAAGAAAGATCAATTTTCTTAAAATCTTTCTTTGAATATGTTGTCGATTCCTTTTCCGCACCTGCTCGAGGTACTTCACCACTCGCAGGTGGCTTAATACCTTCCTCTCTATAATCTTTTAAAGCATCCAGTTCAGAGGGTTGGAGCATTGGGGATTGAGAACTATTCAGAGGATCGACGTAGTTGTTAATTTTGCTTGCCATTTTCGATTTTTGTATAAAATTTATTTATCAATAAAATAGCTACTCAGTGCGTATTAAGCTCACATTTAAACCCTTTAGTGTATCAGATAATTAACCTCTGGGTTGTTTAAACCTCACTTCTATTTTGATGTAACAGCTTTTGATAAGACAAGAGTCATCTTGAAAAATCAGAGATTCTGAGAAAAGGCATTGTATGTCTCTAACATATGAGTTGACAGATAGCAATAAATACTTCCATTTTCCTTTACGGTACTTTTCATTTTATTAAAGGCGTGCCTTCAGCATAGACTTTATTATTATCAATTAAATTGTCAGCAAATAGGGCTTACAAATCAATATTCTCTCAGCAAAAGCTAGCAACTTATTTTGCACGAATATCAGTCAACCTAAGATAATGCAAATACAATTTTTCCTGTTAATCGGGCAGTGATCTGCTAGCATCGTTGATCTTTATTTTGCTGTGAACTAATAAATTTCTTTAACAGAAGCCTCCAAGTTTTGACAACCCTGATCTTATTCATCAATTCTCATCTATCTCAATATAATTTTATTGTACTTCATCTAGAGTACAAGTTTATCGTATAATCACATTCCTTTTTATCTCTTGCACCTCAGAATTTGAAGACAGCTCATTAGACTTGTATTCCTCAAAGAAGAAAAGGAGAAATTAGATCTGATTTTCGAGTCTCTAATTTTAAAATAGCTATCAGGGATGCCTCCACTATTGTTTTTTTCTTGGTCAATAACAGTCAAAAACATGTCTTGCTTAAAATTGTTTAAGCATCTCTAAGAAAACCTACTTCATAAAGTTTATTTGTGCTTCAACATCAATGATGAAATTGAAAACTACTTCTGCTTTTCTTTTAAGAATCCTTTACTCATCAAAATGACTTACTTATCACGATTCACACACAGCAGGATCTCGTTTCCTCAAGCTGAGATTTCAAGATTTGTCCAATTAACGACCACTCCGTCAAACCGAATAATAGCAAAAGATTTGAATCACTTTAAGTGAATATTAAAAAAGAAGTTAAAATTCGTTAATTTTTACAGGTATTTATCTATCTAAAGATGCTTCGAAACGCAAACTGGCTACGGGTCCTCGGAAACCTCTTTATCCTCGTCGTTGTGCTATTCATTTCTTTTATCTACTACGTACACACCTTCCTCGTTCAGATTCCCATCATAAAAGCAGACGGTAATACCTTCCACTACTATTTTCATACTAATCATCCCTCCATTTTGCAATTCAGGCCCCTCTAATCATATTGGAAGAATAGTGTATCTATCAGTTTTTCATGTCCTATTCTTCTTCCTCGTTTGGTCGTTTATCAAGACCATGGTCACAGACCCTGGAAAAGTTCCTCTTTATTGGGTAATCCATATTTCTTCGGAAGAACTTACTTAACCTCTCGCAATAAGGGCTTCTATCTCGATGATCCAGAGAACAAGAAACGCCGCTACTGTTTGATTTGCCATATTTTCAAACCAGAGAGGTGCCATCATTGCTCTGCATGCAATCGTTGCGTTTTGAATATGGACCATCACTGTCCTTGGGTGAATAACTGCGTGGGCTTCTACAACAGGAAATTTTTCATGCTTCTCCTTTTCTATGTATTGACGTGCACTTTCTGCGGAATTGGAGGCATGATCGAGCCGATCTACGACATTCTCATGGGATTATACGTACACTTTTCTGCGCAATCGAATGAAAATAATCTTTCAAATGCATAGCATGATTGGAGAGCGATGGATCTGTTCCAGGATGGTTTGATATTGGTTGGATTCTCGATGAACACGACATTATTTTTTGTGATATTTTTCTTCTTCAAGTTCCACGTTGGCCTGGTGTTAGACAATGGCACGACCATCGATGTATTAGAAAAGAAGCGCTCAGGATCCTCAGTTAGCGTAAGAATAATGATTCTTCTGGACTTTTGACTGATAACCATCAATAAAGTATGATTATGGAAGATATAATAATTGGATCCAGTGCTTCGGAGAAAATAAATGGCTCTGGCTCATTCCTATTTATGGTGAATCAGGTAAAGTGATGTCTCTATGCAGTGTTAATGGTTTCTAAAAAGGAAAACCTGTGGGAGACGGAGTTTCATGGCCGCAACGACCACTTATATCCTATGAAATTCAAGAATCGCAGACATCCCGATGAGAGAATAGAGGACTATAATATTATGAAGACATGGGCCATCTTAGAAAATTTGTTGTTCCTCGCAAGGGCCTAGTTAATAATGATTTGTATCAGTGAGAGCTTAACAAACTTTCAAAAATATATCTTTTTTTAATACGAAAATCCTGTTTGGGTTTTTTTTAGCTTTGATTTCATTTATGATCTAATATTCCTTGCGATATAAGCACAAATAATATATCTTCTTCTCTCAATGGATGACATAAATATTTTTTTGCTTAAGAGATGTTAGGGAGTTTGTTTAATGATTTCCTTGACCGATACAAATTTGCTTCTTTTATTCAAAACTCATAATCAAGTGCGATATTAACAGACTCTACAATAATGGGTCTATCTTCTACTGTATCCTTAAAAAATCTCGTATTACCAATCAATTAGTGAATCATCATTGGCTCAAATGACAACAACGAATATTGCTGAAGAGCAACAATTTCTATTTCTAATTCATTTAATCTCTAGAAATTTGTCATCCTTTTAAACTTTAATATAATTCTATTGATTTTGAAGACCGTGCGTAAAGTGGTGACAATAGGTTTTTGTGATATATCGCTGCCATTGAATATTACTTATCATCTCCATGATTGTATCTTAATTCACAAAGTTTTATTTTATTAAGAATGAAGTTATCCTGTGAGCTTGGATGAGTTGTATTAATTATTAAAACTGCAAAATGCTTCAGTTATCATTTCCTTTCATCAACAAGTCTCATGAGACTTCGAACATCAGCATGTACCTGCAGCGTGACAGATGCTCTGTAGCCTATCAAGTCAAAACTGCTCGCTTGCTCGGACTCTCGCCTGAAGATCCTTCTCAAATAAATTCCGATGCGATAATATCTTCACTAATTAAAATCCCCCTCGAAAAGGAGGACAAACCCTTGATGTATTGCACTATGCTTGAGCAGTACCCCAAAAACATCGACGATCTCGATGACTCTGCCTTTGAAGTCGTTCCCTACATCTCAACTTTTCCTAATGAAGAATTAGAGGACTTCGTAGCAACCCTCGACAACTGGAAAAGCGCAAATTTTGTGAATTATGCAACAGGCATGCTGTATGAAACCGGCCGTCACTATAAAAGAGACTTGGCAAAAGCGATGAAATATTATGAGCAAGGCGCCGAAAATAAAGAACTTGGATGTCTCCTTCGACTCGCTAGGATCTATATGGAAAAGCCAAAGGCTAATGCCTTTAAAGTAGAGAGATCGCCAGTAGAAGCACTCCATTACTTGCTCCTTATTTTCCGTTTCCATGGATTGTTTGACAGGTACCAGCTCAAAACATCAACTTTGAAGCCAGTTGCTATTTTCAACGTCTATATGGACTGCTATCCAGAGTTTTCAGAGATTGTGCACCGAATCGCAAGAATGCCTTTCAATTATTTCACCTTAGACCCACGCGAGGAAGAAAGCGATGAGGAATCTCGATCTCAAGGAATGCATATATCAGAAATCTGGGATCAGCTCTTAAAAAACGAGAAATTTAGCAGTTCCAACGACCGCTTGGGTGTGATTCTCTACTACCACCAACTGCTTGCCTTACTCGCTGAGCCAGAGTTGTTCTCAGACCGCAGCATCAAACAGCTAGAGCAGCTTGAGAGATCTACAAAATCAAAAGATAATCCAATGACGTATCTTTTGAAATTCTTAGTGGCTGAACTTTATGACATTTCGTTCTTTGGAGTGACCCTCGCATCTGAGTTCGATAAAAGATTGGCACTGTATTCAGCTGCTGAGGAGAAAGGACATATCACAGCTTGCTCGCGTTTGGCTGTTATGCAAGAAAACCTGGAGAAATTCAACCAGCAGAAAGGAATCCAGACAGATAATAAATCGCAAACATCAACACATTACGTTGAGAAACTGAGCGCTCAGCCTACTGAGGATTACTTCCTGCTGAAAGCCAGCTCAAGTAGCATCAATCTCTCTGACCCTGCAGAGGTAGATGCGCTTATCTCACTTCAGCAGCTCGTTTACTACCTGCCAGACACACGCTCTCTGCTGAATTATTTCAGACTGATGAAAATGAAGAAGGACCCTAAAATCTTTCAGGTAGCCAAACGCATGCAACGAGAAAACTTGCCGTTTTATCAGATTCCTCTCGCTTACTGTTATGAAAAAGGGAAAGGGACTCAACCAAACCGCGCTCAAGCGCTCGAGCTCTACCGTGATCTCTTCGAAAAGCAAATGGCTACGAGACCAAACGACCCAAAACATTTTATCTTTTATCGCCTTGGATGTCTCTTCAACAAGGAAGACGGTGCCCAGGAAGCCGCGACCATATACTTCAGACTCTCAATAGCAGAGATTTCAGCCTTGCTGAAAAAGAAACCGCTTGAAGTAGGGTTCCTTTACGATATGGCCCGATTGGTCGAAAAGGGCAGAGGTGTCCCAGAGAACTCTCTGATGGCTGGGAGTCTATATCGCTGGATTATCAACCTACCTCATAAGACACTTTCAGAGCGCTTTATGCGCAAGTATGCTGAGAAGCGCCTCTCGTTGCTGACTGAGAGGAAGAAGCTGTCTTTGGATGAGCTGAACTTGATGATATTGACTGAAGGGAGCGAGAAAGAAAATACTAACATCATTCAGAACTGGCTGAAGCAAATTGATGCGCAGATCGGGCATACAAGTATCGACTATGCCAAACTCGTTGAGGCGAGGTCATTCCAGACGCTTTTTGACCATTACGTTCCGCAGACCGAAGTGAAGGAGAAGCAAACGATAGAGCAGCCAGTCAAAACGTACGAAAATGAAAACATGAAGAAATCTTGGGCAAAAATTGATCTCCAAGGAATCGCCTCAGCGATTCAGACTCGCAAGGCCACGAACTATCAAAAACTTACCGAGATCTTCGCAATTTCCGATCAAGTCGTCAAATGGACCAGATGTCTAAAGGAGCTAGCCAAACACTCGTCAGTAGAGCTTGTGCTGAGTTACGTTCAGGACCTAATGAAAGCTGCCCTTGCAGATTTTAATATTATGTGTTTTACCGATGATAGATTTGAACATGAAGAAAAAAACGCTTATGACCAGGGTTCCGTGCCGAAAACGGTCCTGAGAGAGAACGGCCAAACCTTCGGAGCGAATTCAATCAAGCTGCCACTCAAGATGCTCGTTAAAGTGTTAGTTGAGCAGCCTCTAGCGTTCCACATGAGTGCAAGCTTCTTAAATCCCTACGTACTCCCTACGTATGGTATCAATTTCAATCTATTAGGGTCCGAACCGAAAATCACTCTGTATCAAGAGGAGTTCCTTTATACTCTCGAAGAGTATTGCAGCGCAAAACCAGCGTTGACATCAATAGATCGGACCTTGATGGTTCTCAGGATAGCCAGAGCAATAGAAAGCTTGGCGATTTTGAGATTAGGACATTATTCCTTGAACGGAGCGAGTTTTGTCATCACAAAGAAAGAAGGACTCGTTAAGCTTGCGAATCCATTGTACTTGCTTATAGAAAATCCTCAAAATCTCGTTATCGGTCAGAATGTAGAGGAGGTGGCTTATAAGGGAGATTATACCTACTTCTCTCCTGAGCACATCAGCGGTGAGGAGCCGATCACGACCTACAGTGATTCCTATGCTTTTGGGCTCTTAGTCTACCTTGTTTTCACTCAAGAAAGGCTGTTTACTACTGATGACCTCTCGAATAAAGTAGAGTTTCTTCACAAGCTCAAAGAAGGCTCATTCAACGATCGAGTGCTCTTGAAGCACTCTTTCCCCAAAAAAGTCACGAACTTGATCGTTTCCTGCCTCAACTATCATCCCAAAAAACGTCCGACCATCAGCCACATGATTACAGAGCTCCAAGCCGTCCTCGCCGAGCTTTATGAAGGCCATGCTAACAAAAATATCCCGGTAGTTTCCGTAGAAACCGCTATTGTTGCTCAGTATTCATGTGCTCAGTTTGTCCCTCATGTCAGTGAGAAAAAACGAAAAATAATCTTGCCAGCAAATATTTACTACGAAGGAGAGCTGAAGAACGGTCTGCCTCACGGAGATGGAACCTTAATGCTCGCGAGTGAGCTCGAATACTCCGGAAGTTTCACTGAAGGTCTCTTTGATGGAGAAGCAACCTTAACGCTTCTTAAGCGAGACGAGCATTTCAAAGGAATGTTCTCGCACGGCTACCCGACCAAGGGAATCTATCAATCCGAAAGCAGTGAGGCCCTAGAAATTGAATATGAGCCGAAGTCTTGGATCCCGAAGCAGAAGTTCCGTGCGATGATGACATTAGGCGGTTTTGTGAAATTTAAAAAGGGCCCTAAAGAGAAAGCCATTAACTACGCTTACGAAGAAGATGAGCGCAATGACCAAGTCACCAGCAAATTCGTCGAAGTGGTGACTAACCCGAAGCCTGGAAAGAAAGTCAACGCTTATGATATCATGGGGAACCACTACTACTGCAGTTTGGACGCGGAGAACGTTCCTACGGCCTCTGATGAGATCATTGTTCGCGACCTAACCTTCTTTAATAGAAACGTTCGAGTTTTCTCGCCGAGCATCAACGTTTTGGGCATTGCCAATATTTCTATTCCTTTCATGGAGTTAGCATCAATTGGCAAAGAGCATGATAGACTCGGCGTTGTGAATGTGTTTGAGGAGGCAGTGAGATACTATCACTTCGGGTTCAAATTCTTTGGGAGAATGAGCAAGAATAAGCCTAATCAGGGAGTGTTTTTCATAAAATCCGTAAACTATTTCTCTTTCAATAGCAGTTCGAAGGTCTATAAGGGGAAGAGCTATATGAGGGACACGGATTGCTTCTACGAAGGAGAGTTCTATCAGAGCCGCGCACATGGCAATGGAAGCGAATTCAAGGGAAATTATAAGAAATACGAAGGAGAGTACTTGAACGGACAGCCCCATGGCAAAGGAATCACATATGACGATGCTGGAAAAGCGGAGTTTAAGGGTATCGTGAAGCAAGGAAAGCCTGTTTACGGTTGTCTTTACAATGAGAATAAAATATACGAAGGACTTTTCGAGAGAAGAGCTGTTAATGACGACGAAGGAGCATCAGAGAGCAATGCAGCCATGCATACCTATTTCAGAGGCACGGTGTATAATTTCTCGAGCACTATCCGTGAACTAGAAGGCGGGTTTATCTTAGAGGAGAAGAAATTCAATGGTTACTTCAAAATACTGTACACAGACGGCAGCTACTATGAAGGCCAAATGCGGGACGGCGTCCGTGAGGGGCAAGGTTCTTATAAGATGAGCAATGGCAATATTTTCGAAGGGCTTTGGCATGATCAAAAGCTGAAAGGAAGGATTATTTGGGGAGCTCCGAACACGGCGATTCAGATTTCCGAGGGCGAGTTTATAAGGGAGAAAAACGGACCGATCGTTATCGTGAAAATTGGTCGGCTAAAATTCCGAAATGGTGATATTTTTGAAGGAGAGATCAAGGAAGGAAAGCTCGAGGGCTTTGGTGTCTACTACTCAAAGAAGGGAGGCTTATTCGAGGGGTATTTCTCGAATAATCAGCGTTCAGGAATTGGGAAATTTACCTACAAAAAGGACGGAGTGAGCTGGACTTACATAGGCGAATATGCTGGAGGTCGAAAAGACGGAATCGGAAAGCTGTACAAGGAAGGACAAGTGGTTTTCGAAGGAGAATGGCGTAAAGACCATGCACACTTCGGAAAATTGTATTTCGATGGTGAAGGGAGCGAAAAAATCGCATTTTACTTGGGAGAAGTCGATGGTGACGGCGAAAAGAGATATGTCGTGCCTGATGGAATCGGCAAAATCCAATTCAAAGACTCAATTGTATTCGAGGGAGAATTTAAAGACGGGAAGGTAGTCGCAGGGACCGGAGGAACTTTAATCCGTGAGGAAATCATGGAATATAGAGGGCAAGTTAATGAAGATTTCATTCCTCATGGGCTCGGCATTGCGACTTACAAAAAGGCTTGGACGATGTACCAATACAAAGGGGAGTTTTACAAGGGAGTGAAGAATGGAATTGGTAGTTTCTTGTACAGAGATGACTCGACGTTCGAGGGAGAGGTGAAGGATGATTTGAGAAATGGAGTCGGGAAGTTAGTGAAAGGGAAAACAGTGTTTAAGGGAGAATTTAAGGCCAATGAGAGGTCAGGAATGGGCTTCTGTGTAGAAAAACGAGGAAAAGAAGATGTAATAGTGGTAAGAGGACTTTACACTTCCGGAAAAATATCTAAAGCTTTCTTGTAAGCATTGTTTATTGCGTAATTGCATTTAGTTGTGATAGGAATTAAGGATGTATAACCAGCGACATCATTATTCCAGGTTTAATCTCTCTTTCTCTCACAGAATGTAATAAAAGTGAGTCAAATCATGAGCATCAGCTTCTAATCATTGGAAAATACCACTCATCTGCTTTCTGGCAAGTTTTGTATGCGTATTTATTATCATCCAGTATTAAATAGGGAAAATGTTATTTTTCATAATAGATATAAGAGAGACAATGATGTATTATTGGTTATAGGCTGTTTAATACCAATTTGTGCTTCTGCGATTAATTTGATTGAGATTAGAATTCAGGTAGATATAGAGCAAAGAGCAGAACGCAATTAAATAGATCTCTAAAACTGTTAGAATTATTTTCCTTTGTATTCTGGCTTTCTCTTTTCCAAGAACGCCTTCAGACCCTCGATTCTGTCCTCAGTGTCGATGATCTTTGAATAGAGCATTCTCTCAATTTGGAGGCCTATTACCCAGTTAGTGCTAAGCTAAAATTTGACACAAATACCGCTAGCTAAGTCTGTTTCAATTGAACTGTTTAGCGCAACCTTTGCTGCTCTAATAGCAAGAGGACCCTGTTAAAATGAGTTATTCCTGATGGAGAATAGGAAAAAAAGTACCTTAGGTAAAATTTGCTGAGCTATCTCAATCGCCTTTTTGTCGACCGCAGCATAGTCTTCCTCAACATAGTTCACGATTCCTACAAAATTATATGTTTTACGATCTTAACTCTATGTGGAAGGCTACCTAACTCAAGAGCTTCATGAGCTTTCAATCTCTTTGCTGTAAAGATGAGTTCCTTGGCTTTGGCTATACC
>ENA-UOUE01001009-UOUE01001009.1-compost-metagenome-genome-assembly--contig:-NODE-1009-length-20143-cov-16.059354_pt1 | contig 20143 bp, 13 predicted proteins | sample MGYA00238146_ERZ747223 | MGnify/ENA primary metagenome ERZ747223 (study PRJEB28781, sample SAMN06268865) | compost metagenome | isolation source: single cell | place: USA: California, Emeryville, Joint...
TCTTTCTGCTCTTTCTGCTCTTTCTGTTCTCTTTGTTCTCTCTGTTCCTTTGGCTCTTTCGACTTTTCCTCCTCCTCTTTGATCTGCTCTTGTTTAATATCGTTCTGCTCTTGTTTAATATCGTTCGGCTCCACTTTCATCTCAGTTTCCTCCACAGGTTTAATTTCCTCTTCAATGGCATTCGTCCTCGTCGTGCTAGTCTGAGGGATATACTCCTCTTTTACCTCTTTCCTTGTGATTATATCGATATGCAAGCTGTTCGCCTCCATCATCATGCTATTATCAATGAGAAGCCCGAGCGCCCCGAAAGGCCATCCGATCAGCTGCGAAAGCATGTGTAAGAAAGCTCCTGTGACAATAGGACCGCCTTTTGAAACTAAACTCGTATCTTTTTTATTCTTTGAGCTATCTTCAGACTTCGAATCGATGATTTTCGCTGACTGATGCGTCGCGGTGATTGCATTGTACGCGTTCGTGAGCCTGTTCTTACAAAGCTGACAGAGAGGCGCGTGACATCTTGGCGTTAGAGACAATCTCGGCTGCGTTACGGACTCGCTATCCTTTTTGCCCGTGTCCTCATTCTCTTTCTTTTTCTTCTTACTTCTCAGCTTTTTCGGATCCTCGCCGGTTAGCGAAAGGATGCAGATTTCACTATGAGGCGAGTTGAAATCGTTCGACAAACCCCCAAATATGACGATAAAGTCCTCGTATTCAGTAGCGCTATGCGCGAAATGCGGGATGAAATCGTTAGAGTTTTTAGTCTTTAGCTTATTCCAAACGCTTAGCTCGCTATCGTAGTACCAAACATCGTTTTTCGTAAAAATCAGCTCGTCTTCTTCCTCAGTTCTTTGATATTTTTGGAGAATATCTCGCTGCTTTTTCGGGTTGCTCCCTAAAGGAGACTCCTCATCGAATTCTTTGGGGTACCCCTCTCCGCCAATTACAAAAACATAGCGGTCTTTGAACGAACAAACAGATGCTGACGCTCTTTTTGAAGGTTTTGGGCCTTCAAATTGAACCTCTTCCCACACGGAATAGTACTGGTCTCCTTCAACCTCAAGTTTAAAGCGAAACAGATCGTTCAAGTAGACCTCGTAGCTGTAATCTCCGATGTTTTCGTTCCGTCCTTGCCCTCCAAAGATGTAAATATAGTCTTTAATCGCGCACGACCCGAAGCTTTCACGAGGTTTCATATCCGGCCCCGATTTTTTAATTACCTTGAACCAATTTTTCTTCTCAATGTCGAAACAGTACGTATCTGTCAGTAGTTCTTCGTTCATCCCCCAGCCGCCATAGACTACCATATATTTCCCCTGTAATACATGCGCTATATGCCCTTCTCTCCCAGGAGGGACGTCTCCTTCAGCGTTAATCACCTCCCAGGTGCTGCTATTGAGGTCGAAGCGATAAAATTCGTCGTTTCTCTTTGAAACACCATCTGATCCGCCATAAACATACATGTAATTGCCAAGTAATACTGCTGAATGAGAGTCACGGATCGCAGGAGCACGATTGTTTGATTCGAGCTTGTTCCAGTCCCATTCTAAGAGATCTAACTCGTAAATGCATTGCCAATGCTTGACATTCTTCGGATTTCTGCCGCCTCCGCCGTAAATCAAAAGGCTATTGTCCTTCCAAACTGCTGAATGTCCCCACCGCTTGGACGGCCCTCCTTTTCCCTTCTTATGCGATTTTGGCTCGCTGATGATGAACCATTGCGCCTCATTAAACTGCGAATCGTTTGGAGAAACTTGGGAACCTTGCTGCTGGGCTGGCTTCTCAGCGCTCTTCTCCTCTAAGACGAGCATTTCGTTCATGCCAATAATGCGAATAGTATCCTAATTTCAAGTGAGGTGAATATGAAGAGATTTAAGTGTTACGACTTGAAGAGAGATAATGTAAAAATTAAAAAAAATCGAATGTACTAATTTAAGCCGCGTTTTTCTTCAAAAGTAATTACGGCAATCCTATTAAGCATATTTTCGAGCAATACATCACTCAATAATCACGGTTTTATAGAAGAATTCGCCGTGTTAGGGCGCTTTTCCAATAATTATATATAGAAATACGAAAAAATTGGTTTTGATGATGCATGTTAAATGCACTACCAAAGAGGATAGATAGTTTTAAAAGATGCTGAGAAATAAAATTAATTGGGGCTGCAAATTCTTCAGTTGTATCCAGACCCTCTCTGAGGTCAACTACAAACCTGTCTCCTGCTTCGCAACAAAGAAGCGTGTGGACCTATTCGACCAAAGGAAATTTTATGCAAGGACTAACAACACATTGAAAATTTCTGAACAGTCCGAATTCCTTTCAGTTCCAAAGCAAACGACGAAATCTCCTATCAACATCAAGCAGTTCCTCGCTGATGAAGAAATCACACAGACAGATATCGAAAACTTTGATTATTTATATCGATCGCCCAAAATCTCCAGTGTTACGAGGCAGGGAAATGCTAAAATCGTCCAACGTGGCAGGATGAAGATCAATATACCTTCCATACTGAAGCTTAAGCTTGGAGCAAGCTATGAGAAGATATTATTCTTCCTGCGGAACAGAGGAGAGTTTATCACGGAAATTGAACTGCATTATTGCTTTATGAAGCTCACGGAGCTAAAAAAATTCGCTCAATTTGCCTCTGAGGAAGAAGACGTCCTCATCAGAGTCATCGAGGCAGCTAGTCGCATCGAATTTATCAACTACGCCTGCGTAATCGACCTTCTCGCGCAAGCAGTTCATGAAGACTTGAATGATGAGGAATATCTCACCCAGCTTATGAAATGTGCTTATAATCTCCTCAAAGACACAAAATATCAAGAAATAACCCTCGAACAGGTTGAGCTTACCATCAGAGTCCTCGAACAGAGCACTGTGGACCGATTAATCGAGGCCCAAGCATTCTTAGACTACCTAAGCGATCGAATGTTCTCTTTGGTTGATAGTCCGGTTATCTTGATAAATTTGATAAAAAGGATCAATCCGCTCATTAAGGACTTCGCTGCCAGCCGAGCCTACGTGAACCTTGAGCTTCTCCTGCAAGAAAGGAAATCGTTCGTCACAAATCAGGATCTAATAGAAATCCTTGATATCTACGCTAAAGGAAAGGTAGAGGAGAGTATATTGTTCGTAGATCTATTAGAGCGTCTCAGAAAAAGCCAAATTAAATTCGAGAAGGTAAACCTAATCGAGCAGTTTCAGCAAGCCTCTCAGCCGAAGGCTGACACAGCTATTCTTTCAGAGCACGACGCGGGTCGGCTCATCTATGCAGTCGCTCAATTCGACAAACTGAAGCAGGACTTCGAGCTCTGGGAGTTCCTTGAGGCGAAATATTTGCATTTTCTTCATAATCTGCGGCTGCAAGGACAAGTCGTCGAAAAGAACTCATTTTCTGCGGTTATCCAGGCGTTCGATATTATCGAGCACGTCAGTAAGCACTTTTGGACCTTCCCCTTCTTGAAAGTGTTGACCAACCAGCAGGAGAGCGTCCAACTCGATTTCGAGGATCTGCTTTGTATTTTCTATAACAGATTGAGGTTCAAGGTGTTTGATATTGAAATGTTTAAGGGCTTAGTGGTGTATGAAATGCAGACCCGGATGAATTACCTGCCTGATTACTCTTTCGAAAAAGCGACCAGAGTGCTCTTCAGCTACTTATGCGGAATAGATTACAGTTTGGAGCTACTAGCGGCAACCGATCCGGAAGGAACCGATAAATTTAAAACCGATCTCGATGTGCTCAGTAGTTACATGCAAGTGCAGCTCAAGTATTACCTCAAGCAGGAGTTCGAGAAAAAAGAAATCTCAGTGCAATGCTTTTTGAGGTTTTTCCTCTGCTTGGGCTATGGTATGCATTTGAAGATCTTCAATTTCTCAGAGGAACTGCTGCGTCCGTGGTTCATTGAACTAAAATACAAATACGATAAGTCGAAGGACGTACTTCCAAAAGCGATTATAAACAGTTTTTTATGGCGCTTTAATAAGAGCATCCGGATCAAACGCACCGTCTTTGAAGAAGATTTTATAAATATAATCAAAAACGGACTGACCGTCGAATTCATTCCTTTGATGGAGGCGGTCTACCTGACGAACTACAACGACGATTACATTTGGGGCATTATCGAGCTGAGACTAATTAAATGCTTAGAGGAGCTCAGCATTGATGATTTCCTGAGAGCGATTGCGATAATGTCTTTCCATAAGAGCGGTACGAATGAATTCTGGGAGTTTTGCAGCGAGCATTTCGTCAAAGTCATCCGCCCCTGCATCAGCAAGGAGCAGTTTGGGCTATTTGCTAAATTTTTCAACGAGAGGCCTGGTGAACAGAAGTTTAACGAGTTGCTTGAGCAGTTTAAAGACGCTGATCCGGGCTTCGATCTAGCGAGTCAAATCGCTGAGAGACCAGGCTTGTTTAGAAGTTCGTTGGCTAAGATAGTTGAGCATTCATACGGTACGAATTTGAAGTCTGAAGTTAATGAGTTCTATGTTTATATGTTGACTGCGGATCTATAGCCCCTCGTTGATTGTTTGATTGTATAGAGCTATTTCAAATTAAAAATCAACGTATGTGAATGCATTGCTCTTTATAAGCTTAGGTGTATCAGCCGAATAGCTGCTCTACAGATATGCAAGTAAATTTTTATGAAAGAATCAGTATAGGAACATTCGAATGCTAGGTTATTTGCTCTTGATGCTGATAATACATAAGAAAATGCTTCTTAAACTCAATATCACCTTGTCTAAGCTGACAAAACAGAGATTTTGCTCTTGTTGTATCTTTCCTTGAGAAATAAGCACTAACAGCATCATTATTTCCAAGAACTATCTAATATAGAGTATAAATAGCGAAATTATCGACTTGAACTAATAGACATAACTCGAAAGGGTCTCTTCTGGTGATGCAGACACTGTTAGAAGTCCTTGGAAGAAACTATCTGTTGACTTTGGAAATTTTCGTATCTAAATGAGCACAATTTTATATATATATTTTCTCTCTGAAAATTAAATCATTTAAAGGCAAAAGTGGATCCGATGGAGGAGATCAAAGAAAACGAGCTCGGTAAATTTCATTTCTCGCACCAGAATGCAAATAAAATCACATTCGTAGTATACACTGACTTCGGTTACGGTATTGTCGTGACTCCTCCGAGCAAAATCTCCAGCAGTAATTTCGTATTAGTCCAAAAACCCATCAGAACGCAATCACCTGCATTAGATCCGAGCACAGGAGCTGAGGAAAAGAAGCAGGATGTCAACACTAGTGAGAAGCCGGAAGAAAAGATCGAGATGAAGGAAGAAGTTTCTGATAAATCTGTTTCAAACGCAAATGATTGGAGTCCTTCATTGATGAAAGTTCAGTTACGATGGGGCGGCACTGTGTCTTTGCTGGTAATCTTGAGATTGCAGCTGGGATTGAGCTGATATTTTTCAGGATAAGCTGGTCAGAAAGAAAATCAAATTAAATGTGAAGACGTTTTACGGCTCGCGAAAGAAAATAACCTTGGAAGTTGATATTAACAACACAATCGATGTCGTTAAGAACCTCCTACTCACGCAGCATTTAGAAAACGCAGCAACATTGTACAATCTCAGGCTCGTATATCCAATGGTAATTCGAGAATCAACATGTACTTGCTACTATAGTGACTTTGAAATATTCTCATAGGGCTCGATACAAGAACTTAACATTAACACTATGACTGTAGAGCAGTACAATTTGCCTGACGGAGCGAATTTAATTCTCCTTGTGCAAGCTTCTTTCACGTGGGATGCAACTTTAAAGGGCTCCGATATCAAGGTAGATGATGATTATTCGAATTGCTTCTCTAAGGCTCTGATCACATATCATTTTCCATAAAATTTTCCTTTACTGATGTTTGTTTAGTTGAGCAATAACAACCTCACAGCGAGCAAGGTGGGCGACGCTGATTATCAGTTTGTACTTGGAAGCTTACAGCTATCATCCGGCAGACATTATTGGGAAATTAAGGTATCATATGAGCACAGATCCAGTCAAAGAGTATTAAATTCTTGTCATAACAGGTTGATAAGTACGGCGATGAAGAAGATCTTTTCGTTGGAGTAGCACGAAAGGAAATAGATTTAAATGTGCGACCACTGGAGTCTGGAATGTTCTGGGGGTATATGTGTCTCTGGTATGTCACAAGCGCTTGTATTTTGATTTTATTAACGTGAAATTGGAAAAAAGCGCAAAGAAAGTAGGAGTTGATGGTGCACTTATCGACTATGGCTATCAAGCAAAGACGGGTGATGTGATCGGAGTCCTCTTAGAATATAAATCTGGAATGGCTAATTTATCTTTCTATCGTAACGGGGTATAATCCGCGAAATTTATTTTTTCTCACAAACTAATAAAATGTAGGCAAATTGCGGAATAGCATTCGCAAATCTTCCTGGGTCGTTTGTTCCAGCTGTTTGTATGAACTATGGTGATATCCAAGTGACGCTTGACCCAAAGGCAACCCCACCGTACAGCTAAAATGGACAAAGTCAGGGTGATGACTTCATGAATTTATTGACACAGAGAATGAAAGAAAAGAAGACTCGGGTTATAGATTATATAAAGGCATATATTATTACAAAAAGTTTTCATTGGAGTTATCTGTATGAATGTGTGTCGTTGTTTTAGCTTCGTGCAAAATGCGCTACATGAAGTTGTAACAATTTGAAACAAAGAGTCTCTTTTCAATCATCCACCTAGGTACAACCAAGAAACCGCGCTTTTCTTAGAGAAATTCTGTACTCAAAAAGAAATTTTGACTATCTCGAATAGTTTCAAAAGACCTAATGATAATATTCTCAGTACCAAACATAATTATGTTATAAAGCTTTCGTACACTATGTTGCTTAAGTGAGCCTTCTCTATCTCGATATATTGAAAAAGCGGCATCATCTCATTCACAATGAAAAATTTCAGCTTAGAGCTACCGAGTTTTATTTGGGGTAAGATACCAAAATCGCATTTAAGTATTTTATTAAAACAAGCAATAAAGATACCTGCTAAATATTTTCAGTTCAACACATGATCACCTCCTACAAGGTTCGCAAGCCCAGCCTATCCTCCCTTAATAACCTTCACTTTTGTTCTTATAGTTCAGTAATTTCTGCGGCTGTGTCCATAAGAATGGAAATATCCTATTCTCATCCAAATTCAATCAACTCTTCTCAGCAGTCGGAAACAAAGTTACCGTCTTCGACCTCGAAAAGTGAACTACCACTCTCTCATCAAGCTCAATTGTATTTATAGCAACGTCTCCACCACTCTGCCATGTGAAGCCAGAAATGACATTCATCGAATGGCCCTTTCGCCTGACTCAAAGATCCTTATTTGCATCGACAGAGGTACTAATTCCCTCCTATCCCTCCAGACCCTGAGACTAAAATAGACGGATACTCGATTTCGATTAACTTGGTCGCCAGAGTCATCATCAACCACTTCAATTTCAAGTAAAACACCCTTTTTTGGAAGGAGATAACCCTATTGCTCTCAGAGAGCAAGTGAATGATGTGAAATACTCTCCAGACGGCAAGTTCCTGGCTATCTGCGCAGGCAGAAACATCAAAATTTATGAGGCGCCTGACCTCAACAAAAGCATTGAACCGATGATCCTGTTTAAGAAGTACCGCGGCGCTCACAACGACAATATCAAGCAGATCTCATGGTCTCAGGACTCGAGATTAATCCTCTCATGCTCCAAAGACAACACTGTTCGCATATTTACCCTGTTCCTTGTCAGGAATTATACTCCTATCTGCCTCACAGGCCATAAGTCCAGCATCGTCTATGCCGTTCCTGATCCCAAATTCAATTACGTAAGTGTTTTTCTCTGCTCATTAGCGAACTGAAGGGGTAAATTAGGTTTATACTCTTGCGAAAGACGGAATGTTCCTCTTCTGGAAATGGGTCGATGACTACGTCAGTGAGACTTATAAGAAGATCCAGCAATACGAAAAATTCAAAGCCGGTAAATTGATTTCGCGGCGATAATCGTGAATGTAAATTTGCGAAGGCAAAAAGATAAAGGTTGGCAAGGCTGACGGTATTGAGAAGAAAGAAGAAGAGGGCGGCGAGCAAAATGGTGAAGAAGACATCGGAGACATGAAATTTGCTTCTGAAACTGAGAAGAAGCTGACGAAAGGAAGGCTTATCCTCGAGAAAAAGCAGCTCTTCCAACAGAGCGGTTCTAAGGTGAGGAATTTTCATTTTATGTGAGAAATGTACTGATAATGACGATTAATAGATTTCCTCAGCGGCTTTCCATCACCCAACGAACCTGTTTATTGTCGGATTCCGAAACGGTGTCTTTGGTCTCTACAAGCTCGACGGGTCAAACATTGAAAGTCTGCAAACTTTCTCTGTGTCTGAGGCTAAGATCACATCACTCTCCTTTAATTTTACTGGTAAGCTCGCATTGATTTCAACCAACTTATTTGGAAAACTCTAAAGGCAGTTGGATCGCATTGAGCTGCGCGTCATTAGGACAGTTGATCGTCTGGGAATGGCGATCTCAAACCTGTAATTTAATTACCTATTGAGGATCCTCATCAATACATCATTAGACGTGCTTAATCAACAAGGATTGTTTTACGAAATCCACTCTTTAGATTTTTCTGCTAATGGAAATGTAAGGCGTTCTATCATTACTGAAGGCTTTAACTCTTGAATTAGGTCCTTGCCACTGGTGGTTCTGACGGGAAAGTGAAGCTTTGGGACACGAAGACCTACCTCTGCTTTGCTACCTTCAAAGACCATAGTTCAAAAGTCACAGGTGTGAAGTTTGTTCCTCAAAACGCGAATACTCTTGTTTCTTCATCTCTTGACGGTACAGTCAGAGCCTATGACACGAAACGCTACCGAAACTTCCGTATCATGCGTCCTGACATCAATGTGCAACTCAACTGCCTTGCTGTTGATCACGTTGGAGATGTATAAATTATCATTATGCTTTGAGTCATAATGCGGCTTTGTTAGATCGTCTGCGCTGGAGCAATCGACCCTTATATTGTGTACTGCTGGTCAATTCAAACCGGAAATCTTCTTGATAAGGTCGTTGGTCATGAAGGACCTATTTCTCACCTTCAATTCTCACCATTGGGAGTAATACCAGTTGATATAGGGCTTAGACATTAAATTTTTTTCCATTAGGATTTGTTAGCTTCGGCATCTTGGGACAAGACCGTAAGACTCAGCAACCTTTACGCCAAAGACCAAAAAATCGAAATCTTTGACCACAATTCAGAGATTACCGTGCTTGCGTTCAGACCTGATGGTAAAGAAATCTGCACAGCGACTTTGAAAGGAGAGCTCTATCTCTGGGACGTCGAGAATGGGTATATCAAATTGAAATACACAGTTGATTTGAATCAACTTTATCTAGACAAACTCGAGGACTTCTTGATTGCAGAAGAGACATCCTTGGAGGTCGAGGAGAAAACGATAAAAGAACCGCGAAAAATTCAACTTCAAACAAGCATTTCACCACAATTGCATACTCTGCTGACGGAGATTATCTATTGGCAGGAGGAAACAGGTAAATCAGCTTTTCTAAGCCACAAAGAGATATTTATCTGCAAATTTCAAGCAAATATGTCTGTTTGTACTACCTAAGACAGAGAGTGCTACTCAAGAGATATATCCTTACAAATAACCGAGCCTTAGACGCAATGTTCGATAAACTCAGCACCAAAAACATCAAGGGTGGTGTCAACGTCAACACTATTGACGATGAGTCCGGTTCTGATATCGAGGAAAGGTAGATATTTCCAGCTTTAATCTCGTATTTACATTCAACTACAGAAAAGACAATGTCCTCCCTGGATCGAAGAGGCCTGATGCCATGAAGCGAAATGTCAAGCAAAAGATCGAGTAACTCTTTATTTCTCTCTATAAACAGTGTTAACTCGTGATTCTAGATGCCGTAGACTTTCGTTCTCTCCCAGTGGTGAAACTTGGGTCGCTGCTACTACAGAAGGTGTGCACGTATACAGCTATCTCGATGCTACAATGTAAACAATTACAAAAATTGCTCATCATTTATCATATTATCTCAGCTTTGCTCCACTTGAACTCGAAGAAGAGGTTTCTATCGATAGCATTAAGACTGCTTTTGTCGAAGGCCGCTACTACACTGCGCTTGTGGTAATTCTGGACTGTTTCTCATGCAATTGCTCACTAAAATGCATAGAATGCTCTCAAACTGAATGAGAATAAGGTCCTTCAGATCGTCTATGAGAACGTAAAGACAAACCTAGTTGGAACAACAATTTACATTTGATTTTAGATTCCAACGAGAGATATCAATACGATCTGTCAATCCCTGTCGCCAAACTATTTAGAGAGGTAAAGAGACAGAGAAAACTCGTTGCTTTAATACATTTTTCCTAAAGATTTTTGAATTTCTTGAGTCTGATGATCGTTGAGTTGCCTACGATTGAGCTGAATCTGAAATGGATTGAAGCTATTCTGTTTTACCACTCTACACATTTGAAGAAAACGAGCATGACGACATTGTCCATTTTTAGAAATATTTTGAAGTCTCTCCACCAGAGAAGCGACTACCTCGTCAACCTGTAGCCTTTGCTGCCCAATCATTCAACTCTAACCGATTTTTCTCACTTTAGGTGCCAAGATAATATCTATACGCTGGAGTACTTGCAGAAACATATCGAGAATCACGCAGGAACACCGCTCACAGATGCCACTAACGACATGGAAGAAGAAGAGAGCCAAGCATGATTAGGATTTGAGTAGGATGAGTGCTTCTAGGTTTTGTAGATGAAATAGTTAACAAATAAGTATAGAAATTGTTTATTTGTGTGCGTAGTGGTTTATATAGTTTGTACATGAATGAAAAAACCCTGGAAGCATTACAATTTAATCATACTCTCTAATTGTAGTCAGAAAGACTATAAGAAATTATTAGTAGTTGGCCTTCGCGAAATGATTATGGAAAATTAGCAAAGGGATCTATTTTCCTTGATGTTTCCCATGGAGCTGGTTTCATGTAAAAATATATCGCTCAGTTTAAATGTGACTTTGTACAAAGGCGCCAAATGGAATTTTTTTCAGAAAATGGGACCAAAGAAGCAAATTCCAGAATTTAAAAGAATAGTGAATAGCTTGCACAACACACCAAAATGCGAACAATCGCAAATATCAAATCATTCTAATCGAAAATATATGACGGACTTTTAGATTTCATAATGGCTTAACTCGTTCACATTGAGTCTTTGCCATCAGAAACCCTTTATAATGAATCCATCCACTCATCAATCCGTTTTTTCGTCGAGCGATCTTTTGTTTGTATCCTGTCTGACTACTGCATCTTCCTCCGAGTAGCAAGCGGCTAGCTTTGGACTCCAGCATAAATGCAGGAAACAATATGTCAATATCGCAAATATCAAAAGGATGATTCCGAATGACAATGGATCTAAAGTCCCTAGTCCAAGAGCCCCGCTATCACCAATTTGCAAAATTTCATCTTTATCCATGACAAACTTCAATCGCTGATGCTGTTTTGTCTGCTTTTCGCAAGGGAGATTCCGCTATTCAAACTTTATAGCAATATAATTATTATTTCGAAAAAACAAAATTCGCGGCCAGTTCTTGGAGCAACTCCCTAAAATGAAAAATAGACTAGCCTCATGCAGATCATTCTGCCATATGCTCTAACTAAGGTTTTGATTTCGCTGCGACTGCTCTTTGCTTGCCTTCTCAATTATCAAAGAAAATTCTAAAGGCCGCTACTTATATCTCATGGGCTTATTTTTAGCTGAAATTCAATAATTAAATAAGATACTTAACTCTTCAACGCCTCATAGCCAGCCAGAAATGCTACTAAATGTCGTGAACGAGCTCAACACGCCCAAAAAAATACTATCCTTAACTCTAAGTCCCGACCTCACTTTCGGAGGACTCAAAGAAAAGTTAATAAAAGACAAGTTAATCGGATTTGAAGATACAAATAGCATCCAAGTATGGCAAACGTCTACCAAACTATTTGCCGACGAGGTTCTGCTCAAAGACTCAACGTTGAAGGAAGGGGATACGATACTTTTAAAGCTAGGGCCGAAAATAATACTTCATGAGAAAGATAAATACATAAAAACTGCATTAGATATGGGATTTTCAAAGCATATGCTGTTGGCTGCGGTCGCGAATGCTGACGGAAAAACCGATGAGGCCATAGCCATTCTAATGGACACAGCTGCGGGATTGGACGGATATCAATCCGACGATGAAGACGAGTTTGGAGAATATGCGTCGCAGATTCAACTTGCGCTTGATCATTTGAGAAAGAACTACACTACTGCTTACGAGAAAACCGTAAAAGACCCTGAATTGCATCGAATCATATCAGTTCGAGTCGCTGATGCTGTTGACGACTTCCGTGATGCTAAGAAAAAGAATGAATCGCTGACTGTGGATGCTGTTGTGTTGCAAGCTACTGATCGTTTTGCTGAGGAGGCTTTTAAGATTTTCCAGCGGTCGCAGTTGAATACTCTTTCGGAAAATTCCAACGTGAAAATGTTTCAAGAGGATCTGCCGAAAGAACAACAGCCTTACTCTGAAGAAGACGCAATTAAAGAAATTCTCTCATATGGGTTCTCGAAAGAGCAGGCTGTTGAGGCTTTACGTATTACAAACAAGGACGTAGAGGCTGCTGTAGAGCTTCTTTTTAGTATTCAGGAAGAAATGAAAACCAATTAAAGGGATTAGTATGATTTATATTTTCATAGAGGGCAAATTTCTGCTAAAAGATAGGGTTTTGAGGGATTCCTACATATTTTTTGAAAGTGGAGTGTCTATTTGATAGTGCTATGCTTTATGAGAGGTTGATGCAATATTCGAAGGAAAAAAATGTATTGCATACAAAAAACTTCCTTTAGAGATTCTCGAAGACTCATGAGATGATTAATAAGATTCTGTTTTTTGTAGGAAAAGAAAGAGCTGATAGTGTTCTTCATGAGACTCACGCGCTGAATGAGTTGAAGAGGAGGGACCTGAATTAAATATATTTTAGTTTTATTCGTTAATCTACAGCAGAAATGGGTCAGTCCGGTAGTAAAGGCTCGAAGAAAGGAGGCAGTCAGAAGCAAAAGAAGATGACGGAGGCTTATGCGACTCACCTCATGAAGACAAATAAAGTGGCAGTTACTCCTTACGTCGAACGGGACCAAAATCCGCCTGTTCAAATGCAGCGGTCCCGATCTCCTGGAATGAACCAACCAACGAGCCAGCAAAATCTTGGGAGATCTGCGGTTATCCGAGGTGGAATGGAAAGAAGTGAGAGATTTGATCGTCCGCCGATGATGCAATCGACGGTTAGTGCCGGGACGAGTATCCGGCGAGCTTCTCCCGGCCTGGGTCGACGCGATCCACTCGATAACAGAAATAATGAAGATGCATTAAGTCAAGCTTTATCTCGCGCGCTTGGGACAGATATGGGAGAATTTAGCCGATTTTCCACGAGAAGAGACCTTACGGAGAACTCTCTTTTTACATCCAGGCGGGGAGGCTCACGTGACACGTCGCCTGAGCTCAAAGAAAGAGAGCCATCGATGATACTGTCTCGCGGTTTCCGAGACTATACTCCGCCAAGAACAAACGAAAACAGTTTTACTTCCAATCGAGCCGCCAGGTTAAACGAACGAAAATTTAGCAATGAAGAAAATAGATTTACTGAAAAAGAGGTCGCGAAGCTGAAACTTGATTTTGCGCTGATATCAAAGAACGGGAGCGTGCTCACCGAAAAATTGATCGAATATTTAGGGCTCGAGGAGATCGAAATGTCCCCATTTGTCGAGAGATTATTTACCACTCTTCAACAAAGCTTCGAAGGAAGAGGGCGATCAAGGCTGGGAGGCTCACTGTCTTTCGGCTATGATAATTTTGTGCGATTGGTGGCGATTTTATGCAAAGGAACAGCAAATGAGCGCTTAGATTTGATCTATAAGATATTCGATCCACAGGATCAAGGGTATATAATGAAAGAAGATTTTTTCGACGTATATTCCATGTTTTTCCATACGATGATGAGCGTCGAGTGGAGACAACCCGGTCTAAGCGACCTGAGAGAACAGGTGATGTTACCTTATATTTTGCTGAGACTGACTGTATATTTCATAGCTACTGACATTCGATGAGAACGAGTTGAACGACGTAATCATCGAGTTTGTTGCAGATATTTTCGCTAGTGTTACCTCAAGATCAGGTAAAACTAACTCTTAACAGCTTGCTTATCAGCACGATGGTTAGACCGAATGCAGTATAACGAGTGGAAAAGATGGTTTAATGCTCAACCAGGCATGCAAGAAGTCCTTACTATGAAGATCGACCTCATCGTTAACTGATAATCGCGGTTTTCAACCATTAGTCACTAGCTAGCTATTTCAAATTGTAATACATCAATCAAATTCATGAGAGAACAATATGAAAAGAGAGAACGGGGATAGACGTGGCTTACATGAAACATGCAAAAAAAACTAAACTCTCTCTCTATAAACTAAGATGTTTATCTATAATTGTCATTCGCTTTCTATTTCTATTAAATGGAATGAACTTGTTTGCCTATACCACTCAAATGTTCTCTTCAGCTGTATTTTTCACTTCTTGCCCATCGAGAATCGTGTACTCTGGAGATTTCTCTTCCTTTCCCTTAAGATTCTCTTCATTCGCTGTAGGCTCTTGCTGCTGCTGATGCCCGTTGGTTTCGGTAGTTTTAGATTCTTCCTTCACTTCTGTGGTAGGCTCCTGCTTGACTGGCGAATCATCAATACCTTCTCTTGCCTTCTTTAACTCTTTTAGAAGTAGTCCCAGTCTCTTTTCGAGCTCGATGTTCTTTTCACGCTCTTTGTTGTACATGTGGAGTTGGAAATTACTAAAAGGAAAAGCGCTAAGTCAGGATAAGATGTGATTAGACTAATTACCAGAAGAATTTGAGATCTGGTTCGATTTCAAATGGGGGTTGAGCGAGTGGGGAGTAGTAGAGGTAGTTTTCCTCCCAGACTTTCATGAATTTGAGAGATACGTTGGGTTTCAGCATTTTGAGTTTCGAGCCATCAAGCGATTGGTAGTACTCGTTCAAGTACTCTTCTCTTCTGGAAAGAATATAACTCCAGAGGGAAACCGTGTTTTTCTTCACGTCGTTTTGCTCCATTTGCTGGATAAAAAGAAAATGAGTTGAAATTACTGAAATAATTCTTACGAGAGAAGAGTTGTTCAAGAAATTGCCGAATTGGCACGAGTAGCCGTGCCAGTAGATCTCCTTAAGGAATTTCGTGTTGTACTCAAAAGCGAAGGGGAATTGGTGCACAAGTTGATGTACAGCGTCCAAAAATTGGAGCAAGACTGGAGATTTCTGGTCGTCTTTTTCCTTGGAAAGCCCTTTATTAAGTAATTCTCAGTTAATTTGCCCTCAATGGAGTTAATTTACCTAAGCCATGGCGAAGAGCGGCTTGGAAACCGTATGAGAGGTATTCCTTGTCAATCAGGACAGCGAAACCTTCGATTGTGCGGAAGTAAGGATCGAGAAGGATTTGCGCTATGCCGCAGATCTGGGCCGTGCGGTCCCATCCGTCACTGCAGTGAACAAGGCAATTTCTTCCAGACTTTCGTAGCAATTGTTATAAATACATCCCTTAGAAAATAATGAATTTACAATCAGATTTTGTGCGCAAGCAAGTCCTGCAGTGAGAATATACGAGATCATGTCGAGCCATCCTGCGGAGTCCAGTTGCGAATACCATTTTCTATTCACAGCTTCAGTGCTTTCAGAAAAACGTTGTTAGGCCAAGTCGCACAGAAGGAAATTACTTATAGCAGAGCGCGTACATCTTTTTCAGCGAGTCTCTCACATGATGGATGTTTTCGATCTGCATGAACGCAATTTCACAGTTTTTGTAGTTTTTGGTATCTTCGAATCCCTTTCCATTTGCCTTATTCGCAAACGCAGCGAGGTAAGGTCTTGCATCGTAGATTTGCAAATTTATTTCACTTGTTACTAGCAAAAGGAGATTATCAGCATTTTTTCCAGCGACTAAATGAATTTACGAGCATTGTCATTCATATCAGGATTTCCCAAATATTGCAGGTACATCTCATCCTCCGGGCTTCTATTTGAGTAGATTCCAGGCTGTTAACACCAGCGATTAACCTCAAACACGAAGGATAGGAGTTTTTTTTACCTTAGATTGAGCTGATCTGTACATACAAGCACCAGTTTCTTTATAGTAATAACTCAAAATTGGCAATCTCTCTCTCGATCTAAACGCAGCGCAGCCTTTCATGATGTAATCTTTGATTTTTGCAGGAATGATGAAGTAAGGTGGGTAGGTCGAGCAGACCTTTCCTCCTCGGTTATCCACGTACTTGAATCGAGTCTAGATTTAATAGGTTTAGAAGTGTTTATCTCGAAAATCTTTACTGTAACAGGTTCAGTGCTCGTCGAATTCTCCTTAGGAGGCTCAGCGTCAATGCCTTGGCGTTTGAACTCCTTAAAGGCATCATATAGCTTCCATCCTCCATATTTCTCTTCAAGTGCTCTCTCATACTTGAAGAATTCGTAAGCAAAATATTCTTCTTTTCTCTCAATCGTTGAGTAAGTCTGCAAAACATGGATGATTCTGTCGACCTCTCTCATTTGGAACTTAATCTTAAAGGCTCTTCCGTCCTTGGTGTAGATATCAATATAGGACACAGAAGGATTCTGTTTGTCCGATTTCTTCTCCGCGCTGAGGAACAAACCCAGCGGAACCTGGAAGTAGTCAGGCATGAGCTTGTTATCGCTCAAGAAATTGGCATTGTAAGGCTTGAAGATAAACTATAATGAGAAGAAAGGCGGTTACTCACACTGTGCAGGAATTAATAATTAATTACCTTATGATTTGTGACGAAGAAGGCGCCTTCAGCCACCAGCTTTGGGAAGTGGTGAGGGAAGATCGTTCCGAAGGTCTTCAATTTCAAGACTTCTCCTGGTAGAGAATCCTCGAGACTCATCGAGCCCTTAGAAACCGGCGATTCATCCTCATTTAGTGAGTATTGGTTGGTCTGGATGCTCTCAACCCTTTCCTTAGGGAACGTAATTGGAGTCGAGGTCGTCATATTGGACCCAAACGGCGTTTGATTACGACTTGGAGAAGCGCTATGACTGTGATGCTCTTCTGGCTTAACTCCTCGTGTGAGGCTAGAGGTAATCAAGGGGTTGCTAGTTGACTCAGGAAATATCACTGTAGTCTAGTCAAAGCTAATTAGAAGGGAGTTCAATGAGTTTTCAGAAATACGGGCTGGCTAATTGAGCCTGCAGGACGTAACTGAGGGTTATAATCAGCGGCCTTTTTAATAACAAAACCGCCGCTGTTGCTGCTAGCACCACCGCCATTGCTGCCAACACCACCGCCGATTTGTTTGAGCAAATCTAAAAAGAATAAGTTCAATTCAATGAGCCGAATTACTCTGCTCATGCTGCTGTAGTTGCTCTTCGAGGTTGTTTGTTCGCGCTAGGGGTTGGTATGGTTAGTAAATCGGTAGAACAAACTTAGATTACTTTTCTTTCCAGGATTTGAGTTAGATTTGCCGGAAAGAGGGTCCATGCCGAGGGGATCAAATTTCTCCATCAGTATTTGCAGCTAAGTTTGGTATACAAACTGGTATTTTTTATTTAATTAGAGTTAAATTAAATTCAAGAACGCTAATTTGTCAACTGAGCTAAATTTTGATTGCTGAGGAAACTCAATGAAAAGTTACAAATGATGAAGTGAGACAGAGGTTTTACAGATAACATGAAGAAATCACGTTGAATTAATCAAAGAGACTTAGTTATGGACCGAGTTTTCCTCGCCATTATTAGCATCTTCTCTATTTTTAGTATCTTCTTCGTTATTAGCAGCATTATCCCCTTCTACTGCCGCAATTTTTTCGTTTTTTTCTGTCTCATCAGGCTTTTCGTTGCTAGGACTTTGGCCTTTTGCTGCTTTATCATCATGGTCGTTTTTAGCCTCGTTTATTCTAGGCGAGGAGTCTTTGCTAGTTTCTTGATGGGTTTCATTTTTCGATTTTGGCTGGAAGGCGGTGGTAACAGTTATTACAGCTGAGAGACGCTTGGAGTGAGCGGAATGTGAGAGGTCTTTGGAATGATTTGTGTTCAAAACGTGTCTGGAGTTGAAGTTCGTGTCAGCGACCGAATGGCGCTTTTGGCCTGAATTTTGTGCATCTTTCTTGTTTTTCTCGTGCAGACCAGAGTTTGCCAAAGATCGTGGCTCGTCAGGCGTCGGTCCTCGTTGCATCTTCTTTTGTTGAACGGATTTTGTTGAATTTGCAGCAGAAGGTCGGTCCAGTACGAGGTCCAGAAGTATTTTCTCTCCCGAGCGTCCGGTATTGAAACCACTCGCATCGTCTCCGACAGACGCCCTTTCTTCTCTGTGGGTGGCAGGCTTTGACTGAGATTTTTCCTGACTCAAGCGTCTTGAACTGGATTTTAAGTCGGTCTGTTTATTTTCTTTATTTTCCTTAGATTGTTCAGCTCCTTCCTTCTGGGACTCCCCTTCTTCAGCACTTCTGGCTGTATTCTGCTCCTTCTGCGCTTTTTTTTCTAACTCCAAAGGAGGTAGCTTCTGAGCGCTCTTTTCAAGGCCTTTCTCTGCACTTTTGCCCTGTAAATTTGCATCGGATGAGCTTTTAGCCAAAGTTTTATTCGTTTCAAGGTATTTGTGCTTGAGTTGACCATTCTCAATATACAGGTCTTTAGCCAAAGCCTCGTAACTGTCGTTGTAATGAGCAAGCATCTTTCTGCCTAAAGTCAGCTTCGTTAGCAACCACTAATCAATGAAATAAATACCTTCTTCCTTAGATATCTTTATGAATTTCAGGTCCAGTGTCTCTACATCATCAGCCAGAATATTAAAATGCCTAACAAAAATTATTAGTATAGCAATAACTGGGCTTCTTACATGTCGCTGAATGAAATATCAACATTGTATGAGCTGTTTCCGATCTGCATGTTTTTCTTAAAAATTTTCGTTTGCTGCTGCGACGACTTGCCTCTGTTCTCGTTTTTATCTGAAATTTCTCTCCAATGGCCTCGCTGATACTGCGAGGATTGCGATCTCGAGGGAAATACATTCTCCTTGGCCGCATCGGTCTCTGATAATTCTATTTGATGGGTATTAAAGCAAGTTCTAACAGCATTTATTTCTCACTTCGCTCATGCCAACTCTCGTCCGGAGTGTCTTGAACTCGTCCAGTTACTCTAAATTTCTTCATAGACGATTGCGATCTACTTTTCTAAGCAGAACGTTAGGAAGTGATCGAATAAAGCTCTTACGAGAAGATTCGTTTTATGGAAGTCGTGAGCTGTTTGGGATTGGGATAATACTGGAGGGTACTCACAGAGCTGCGAAAAATAGTAATCCATCATCTTGCTATGCTTCTCCCAGTCTTTAGAGCTGTAGTTGGATCTCTGGGCCTGAATTCGTTTGTAGATTTCCTGGTTTTCTTGAGTGATTTTCACGATGTCTGCCTTACGAGCCACTTGGTTCAAACTTTTCAATTTCACAGGTATCGGAGTTAGATTCATGTCTATACATGGTATTGAGACCTTAGACACAGCAAATGCGGTTACCTCTATGAGAAGACCGTGTGACGATCGCTATTCTCTCGAGCAGAGAGCGATTCTCTCGTTCGACTTCGCTGCCTATTACCTTTTTCATCGCCAGTTTCTTAAGATCCGTGTTGCGGAGTTTCGCACAAGATTGCAAGAGCTCACTGTTTGATCTCTGCAGTTTCAAGGTCTTTGATTGTGAAGATTTGATTTCTCTGAGTCTCTGAAGGTGCAGCGCTTGGATTCGCTCTTCTTCCTTCTTGGCCAGGATCCTGTTTGAGTTTGGCTGTGATTTGTACATTGAAATTTGCTCTCTAGTGCTGGGGTTGTGGAATTTGTTGCTTACTTAGGATAGTTGCAACCGTGCTTTTTGGAATAAAGTCTAATTATTTCGCGTGATAAAATGAGTCCTAAAAGGTTATTCTTAACTTGTTAAAGCTAAGTAAAGCTTGCTCTTGGCTTCGACAGGTTCTTTTGGTGATGAGGCTAACTACAAGTAGCAAGACTGTCAAACGAAGTCGTTTAAA
>ENA-UOUE01001012-UOUE01001012.1-compost-metagenome-genome-assembly--contig:-NODE-1012-length-20091-cov-17.321875_pt1 | contig 20091 bp, 11 predicted proteins | sample MGYA00238146_ERZ747223 | MGnify/ENA primary metagenome ERZ747223 (study PRJEB28781, sample SAMN06268865) | compost metagenome | isolation source: single cell | place: USA: California, Emeryville, Joint...
TTTGATGACTTTCTCATAAAACTATCAAAACTCGTCTGCATTCGAGATAGCGCTGCTGCCGTTCCGTTCCAAGCCTGGCCATGGAGTTGCCACTGCTCGACGATATACAGCTGTCTGGCGAGTAGTTCTGTCCCGTAGAACCTTTCCTCAGAAAAATCGTTCTCTAGGCTTAAATGAAGGGAAATTTTGCTTGAAAAGCTATTCAAATCCATCCGCAGAAAAACTATGAGAGCAATATTCGCTGCTAAATAGAGGAAAATCCAGAAGGATGCTTTTGATTTCTCTTTCTGCAAGAAATTCGTGCTTGCTTCCTGAGCTCTCGCTCGATGGGTGTACCCAACTGTCGATCCCAGTCTCATTTTCTGTTCTATCAGATCTTCTGTGTGTTTTGCGGAAGCGAGAATATGCGGCTCGAAGCTTGAATGGATTTGGTTAATTTCGCTCTTGAGCAGTTGGAAATTCGTGAGGATTCTCCTGTGGCTTTCGTAGAAAAGGTGGTTGAAGTTTCTGAGCCAGTAGATGCTATTGTAAGTCAAATTGACCATTTTAACTGATCTTTGGATTAGAAAGAACACTAAAATGGCGAAAAGGGACGTCACGACGATGTTCACAATGAAATAAGCTTCATTTGTTGACAGATCTAGGATCTGAGCGAGCTGATCTGAGTTCTTTTGTAATACGCTCAGGCTTGTTTGGTTCGTGACAAGATTGTTGGTCACGCTTTGTAGTACAGCGATCGACGAATGGAAGTCGTTTCCATTGCTTAAATGAGCCACACGGAGACTGCTTCCGATCAATAGAGAGAAATACGTCAGAAATTGCAATGTTGTAGGTTGGTCGTTCAGTGAAATGCTGATCTCCTGAGCGTATACATTGAGGAAACTATGGGAGTCGTATACGTCCGGCTGAAGGATCAGATTATTCAAAAAAGACTGCGTTTCGTTGACGACAATCATCATAAACGAAGCCACGTTCTGGTAAAAATTAGTGTAGACCTCGGAACTGAACGCGGGGACTGTCGCCAGCTCTTGCTCTGTCGTTGTCGCGTTGATGAATTCGAGAAGATAAGAGGACGCAGCCATCTCAAAAGAAAAGGTCTGGCTGGGATAGTAGAGGTTCACATATAGGCTTTTTTGATTGATCTCATCATTGAAATCGTAGACTGAGACTATAGAGAGAATTTGCATTACGACGGAGAGGAGAGCTAATAACGCGGCTAGATAATGCGCGAATCGATCGAGTCTGCTGCTCTTGAATTCTTCGAGACAGCGGTTGAGGTTCATATGTCGCGCAGCTGCTTCGTTCGATGAAGAAATTGTGCTGGGCTGTAGAGGCTGTATTCGACCTCCCTTGCTGCCTTTTACCTTGTTGTGTTCAAAGTTTACAGTTGATGATAATATTCGCTCTGACCTGTCTGAAGAAGAATAGTTTCTAATGGCAGTGGTGACATTCAGCGGGCTTGCGTCAAAGGTTCGCTGAAGTATTGATTCCCTTTTCTTGTCAATGTATAAGTCAGAGAGCTCAACGACGATGAAAACTTCAGGGTTTTGAAACAGCGGCAATTTTTGAATTTTGCATTTACAACTGAATTCTTGCGTTTCCAGCGAAAGTGTTCTTGGATGGGCATGAAGCTGAATGTCATTTGGAGATGAAAACATGCTTGGCTGCATGCGATTTGTGGTGATCTGAGTAGTCATGGTATTATTGTGAGAAGGAGCAGAAGTAATCTGAGTATTACTCCGACCTAAAACGACCGTCTGATGTCCGAGCCCCTGAAATTCTTTGGTTTGAATCAGACTCGGCCCGAATGAAAACCTACTGCCCAAAGCAGTGCTGCTACCGTGGTTATGAGTGCTAAACGTCGGGATTCTCTGGACTGGAGAAGAGAATAATAACTCTCGCTCGGGAGAATGGATCGATTTTTTCTTCTGGCTTCTTTCTGGAGACGCGCTGAAAAGCGCCTGAACGTTTGTAATTGTGGAGGAATCTGACTCTTTCGAGGAATCCTTATGGCTGCTATTCTTCTCAAAGAGATGGTAAGAACTCTTCCTCGGTTTCGTTGTTATTTGTTTATTTAGTGGCGACCGCTTCTTCTTCTCGACGAGTTTGCGGATCGTTTTCTCGTTGAAAATAACGGAGGTATCGAATACATGCATCAGCGATCCCTGCTCTTTTATAAGTTGATGAGGCGACATTTCATTGATTTTTTCATTCAGTTTATCATAGTAATGCCGAATCCCTTTGATGAAATGATCAACTTTAAACAAATTCGAATTGAAAAGTATCGAATCGATCTTGAGCTTCTGGATGAGGTCTAGCGTCATTGAGTCAATGAAACCGAGGCGGTCGGTGAGGATATACTGGATAGTTTCTTTGCTCTCTTTCAGCATTCCAAGATACTGCATCCCTTTTTCAATAGTAAACACGGGTTTCACAAGAACATGAACTGGAATCATATGTCCAAGGGTATGTCTCGCAAACATTTTCCGCATTGTTCGAAAAAGCGTCGGATTGCCATGCGACTCGAATCGTCTCATGTAACGATTATGGTGCTGCGCGATGGTAGTGGGAATTATTTTATCAATTTTCTGCGTGAGCAGCTCGCTCTGCACATATCCCAGCATCGTCACGAGACTCTGGCTGACGTATTGAATCACACCGAGCTTTTCGCGCTCTCCACTTATCATGATTAGTCCGGGGTCTGAGGAAACGACTTGCTCGAGCTTGCGGAACATTTTATTGCTGGCTTCGAAGCGGATCATGCTGCATTTGATTCTCTCAGCGACTTTTAAATACTCATACGCGTCCATTTTATTCAAGATAACCAGGTTGTATAGCCCAAAAACGAACAGCGACCCCATCTGCTTTGAGCACGCTGCATGTAACTCGCGAAAATGCCGCTCTAGATATCGATTAGCTTCGTGTGATTTTACTATCTTGGTTAATACTCCCTCCTTATTGGCTTTATCCTCGCAAAGCACCTCGAAAAACTCAATGTTTCGCTTCAACGCGTTCTCGAAATGAGTCAATAGCTGCTCGTATTTTTGCGAAATTTGTAATGCTTTAACCAATTCAAGGTTGTTTGTGGCATCGTTGCTGTCGTTATTGAACAGCCACATGTAGTTTTGAATCTCGTTCATCGTTTTGAATATATAATATTGGAATTTGACGCCAGTGGAATGGTTTCTTGCACAGGAGAGATAATAAATCGATTTAGGGATATTGCCCAGATACCTGATTAAGAAGTTCGAGAAAGCGAGATTGAGGTGAGGAGAGTTCGGGTATTTTTTGAGGAAGTGGTGGAAGAGGTTCTCAACATAAAGGACCATTTTTGATTCAAACACATCACAATTCCAAGAATTTATCATCGTAGAGCCATTGTCATAGCGATCCTTGTTTAATCTCGGTGCTTGAGAACAGAAACAATCAGGCCTTTCGCAGTTCATTTCGTGGTGGATGTAAACAGAGAGGAGAATTATATCGTACTCGCTTCGTGAGACTGTCTTATTAACCACCTTATGTAGCAAAAAGGAGACATAATAATATGCTTCCCTCGCTGTTTTGATGTCTTTTCCGTAATATTTCACCGGAACTGCATCTTTTCTGGAGATCAGCACGATAAGAGCCTTCGCGATGATCGGAGCTGCCATTATGGTGATTAGTAAGGGGTCATAGTGCAAGGTGAGGTCAGATATTTGGATAATTGCGGAAGAAAGCGTGAGAACAAACGTCAAGCTGGCCATGATAGCGAGGAGTTTATTGAGCGTGTCGTTGTATAATACGCGCGTGAAATATACCAGGATGATCATGGTTAGGTGATTTAGCGCTTCTAGGGCCAAGATCACGCCAAAAAGATCTCGATCGGCTAAGAAATGACGGAGTACGAGTGTAACGATCTTAATCACACCGCATATTTTCTTAAAATCGTCGTTTGCTCCAGCCAAAGCATCCCTTTCGTCCACTCTAATCTCATTGTAGAAATATGCGGAGTTAAAGAAGATGAATAGTGCTGTTAGAATGTTCAGGAGAGTAAAAACAAGCATGATGTGAGTGATTGTTGTTGCTGTACCTTGGGTAATTTGCGTGTTTATGAATAAATACATTGCTCGGAAGCTCACGTGGAAAATCGGCAAGAGAAGGACCCAAAAAAAGCATGAATGCAGCATATTGAGCACCTTCCAAGGAGTTTCATAGCGAAAGCTCTTCCGTGTGAGATCAGAGCACCAGCAATAAGCAAAACATGCGAGGTAAATGATATTAAATGCCATGAGTACGCTGACGATTACGTAAATAAAGCGCGTTTCTGATTGAAATGTGAGTTTGGTAGAGAGACCGACCACTGTGAAATATTCTGTAACGATCCAAACGATATAGTTGTCAAAAATTGTAAGAGAGTTTTTGATGAGTGGGACGGTGTGGAGAAGGTCCAGCAGTTCCATCCACCAGAGGGAATACATGAGAATAACGTAAGCGCAGGCTAAAGTGAATGAATGTGATTTGAATTCAGAAATTCTGGAGCTGAAGATGAGGTATTTTCTGAAAAAATTAGGTTTGTGGCTGCTGGTAGATTCGTGTTGGAATATTCCGCTTTCCATTTGAGGGTCAAGTTAGTGTGCGATAGTAAGAAGGCAGAAGTAGTATCTAATATTAGGTTATAAGCGGAAGAAGAACCTCTGCTGCTTTTATTGTTTTTAATTAGTTTCACGTTAAAAGCTATTTGTTAAGGTGATAAATTTATTGAACTCATTGATTAGGTAATTACCATCTGAAATACACGTAACATTAAAACGTTGAACAATTTTGGTCAGGCGAAGAAAATATTAGGCACTCTCAGCTGGTTTTGGTTAGACCTTGCTTTGATGCTTCAATTGAGGATTGTTGCTGGGGTTGCTTGTAGCCGTATACCCAGAAATTGCTGGGATAGTGTTTTTCTCAGTGGTTTTAGTCGTTCTAAGATGGGAACTTTCATTCAAAATGTTCTATTCTTTTTGAAGCAGTTAATAACTCCAACAGTTTCTTCAGGATGAGGATAATCCTTCATTTGCTAAAGATACTTTAATTCCAATTGAAAACGAAGTCAGGCATCAATCTGGTTCAAGATTTTGCGAAGGAAAAAAAAATATTTCGTTTTCGTGGATAATTCAGTGCTCCTCCGATTCTAATACCTCCATCTATCTCCTCTAACTTTTCAAACTACGAATATTAACTCCTAATCTCAATATCTTATTTTTTTGAAAAATATTGAAGAAGGTTGGCTTCAGATATTCATTCACTGATATTGCTTATCTCTCACTGCTCATTAAAAACTAGAGAATAGGCAAACCATACGATCATACAAATGAATCAAAACGCACATTCCTCGGAATCAACCCCTCGAGTCAACGATCATATTTTCTTTAAAGCGACCTTCAATTGCTATTAGCCGATTTAATAAGAACTTTTAAGCGCCTAATTATTAAATATCCGTTGGCTTTATTGCTACACAGCTTTAATTCAACATTTGAAAGCAATTCTTCCCAAAATGCTGCACCATATAGACAGAAGCCTAACATCAGATCGTCATCGATCAAATCTCGAGCCTCACACCAAGCATATCCCACACTCAGATTTCTTTGCTTCTAGCTTAAAGGAACTGCATCAGAGAATCAGCAAAGTTATCAAACTAACCGAGCCTTACTCTCTTATTTACAAGGAATTAGAGGACATATTACTGTTCATTGAAACTAAGGAAAGTTATTTCGCAAAGTTCGAAGTCGATGAACCTTACAGCCATGAGAAACCTTCGAAACTCAGAGATATCTTGAAGAAACATCACCAAACCAAGCCAATCTATACTGGAGAATCGCTTGACGATTCCGTTACTGAAGATGATACAGTGCAAAACTTCCGCAAGCAAGGCAGAGAGCTTATTAATGAATACAAATCTGTGCTTGGCGAGATGAAGAGCAGAAATCAAGCTTTAAAATCGCTTTATCAGCAACCCGACTCTATTTCAAGCCCTCAATCAATCGCGCCTAACCAATGGAAACCTGGATTTCTTTCTCCTACAAATTTCCCTGTCCCGTCAACGAAATTCGCTTTCTCTCCAGTAGGACTCGTATCATCCCCTGTATCCCAGGCACTGGAGAGCCATTTTAATAGGGAAGCCCCAGTAAACAGAGAATCTCCGAGCGTAAAGCAGCAAATCCCTACTTACAGCGAAGTGTTGTTGAACATCGAAAAATTCATGCGTAATCTCGATCAACGCACCGCTGGCCAAAGCAAAAGAATTGAGAGCATTACCCAGGAGATCGACGCGTTGAAGCAGCAAATGCAGCCGTACAAGCACATAAGCGAAATGAGAGACATCTCGGACAAGCTCGAAGCACAACGCGAGCTTCTTCAAGAAAAATTCATCAGAGAGAACCCAGAGACGACTACTAATGTTGCAACAAAGCAAGACGTGCAAACTGCAAGGCTTCCCGAGAGGAAGATTGATCCAGCGGACCTCGCCGAGCAGATTCACACAAAAGCAGCTCAGCTTGACGAAATTCACAACAATTTTGACGAATGTTCAAAACTTCTTGTTCGTAAACGCTTGGAGCACACTTTTGCCAAGGAAAATGGGCAGCTTCTCCAGAAGAGCATAGAGCTAGAACGCTCGGTCACTCCGATTGGTCGAGTCTCAGAGAGACAATCGCATGAGAGGTTTTCGCACACTCCAACAAATCCTGGTGATTTTGACGTCCATGCTGCATTAGCGAGGAGAGAGCTCAGAATGAAGAATTACCAAGAGCGAGAAGAAAGATTAAAGAGAGGAGCTGGGGCTATAACAGAAGAAGAAAAGGAGAGGGATGGTGCATTACCTACCATCCGTGAGGATCTGAGCATGACTCAGACTCTCAAACGCAGTGAAAATCAAAGAAGTTTCATTGATTCGCAAGCCGTGGAGATCAAGGTGTACTATGGTTCGAAGATGAATTCCGCTGCGAAAGGAGATGACGAGTTGGCTTCAACAAAAAAAAGCTGCTTATCTAGAAGAGGGTTTAGCAGCAAAGAGAACTCTGGAAGTAAAGCGGAGAGGAGAATAAGGTTTGCGGATGAGGAGGTCGATAAACGCGCGCTTAAGTTCGAAGAGATTGAGGTGTCAAAACCGCTGGAAGACCAAGACATCAACAAGCAATACGCTTCAAGACGTCCGCAAAAGAAAGCTGCATTAAAAGGAGAAATTTCTCAGCTGGACAAAGAAATTAAACTTATCTCTCAGCTCCTGAATTCAGCGCTGTTATCAGAGAAAATCAGCGCTGAAGTCAACATTTGAGATGAAATCATCCTTCTTTGAGAAATAACTAACAATTTTGAATTTTTGATTGCATGTTATTAAAATGAAAGAGATATATATATAACATCTTGCATGAATTGATAGCTAATAAGAATTTCATCCGATAATGTTTTTATTCTACCTAATTTGCTCATAGCTTTTTTTTTCCTCTCTCTCTCAAAATAAGCTCTTTCACTCAATATTTCAATATCTCGGTCTCTTACCTTGAAAACAAGAGCCTGGATAATAAGTATCAGGATGTAAGCTCATTTTGATAAGCCAGCAAACTTCTTTTACATACATGGCCCGGTCTTGATTTTTCAGCCATCTCACCTCATTCAGAAATAAATTTTTCGAGAAATTGGTCTGTTAAGGCATGATATCAATTTACATCATTATCATATGCACAAAAGGTTCAAAGAAATTCGTTCTGTGCTCAACAATAAATGCTTCTCCCTAAATAGTCCCAATACTATTCCACTTCATGCATTCAAAAAGCAATGTTTTCCTTCTGTTAATCGATATATGTACTCATCTCACATGTATTCTTGCACTATTGGTTTTTCTTCTTTTTTCACCGTTTCCTTGATTACCTCTTTCTGAATAACCGGAACAGGTGTCTCTGGTTGCTCCAGCTCTTTATTGAGACCAAGTACTTTATCTCTGAGCTCTTTTTCTTTGCGATTGATTCGTTCTTTTTCTTTATTCAAACATTCATTCATGTTTGTGTATTGCGCTGTGCAGCCTTGTAAACTGTGTTTCATGTCAGAGAGAATATTCAAGATTGGAGGTTACTCTAGTTTTCTTCTTCGATTCTCCGCCGCGACCTTCTGTAGACTTAAACAATACTGGAGTTCGCATGCCTGATCTCTACAAATTAACTCTGCGACTGCACTTGTTGTTATATTCGGCGAATGTTTTATCTGCCGTATAAACGGATTGTCTGTTTTGCAATATGAATACAATTCGAGGTAATGCTTTGGTTTTTCTCGGGCTTTCATATCCTTTCTGACTTCCTGCCAGAAGCGGTTGGTATGGAGCGGGTCAGCATTCAGTTTCTCTTTATATTTCTGCCAGTAATCCTCTGTCATTTCCCTGCCCTTGAAATAGTTGAAATACCTTTTTAATTTTTTATTTGAGGAAACTGTTCAAGATTTCGTGAGTATTAGAGTAGGAAAAATTTAGCTGTGCTTTTCTTTGCTAAAGAAATGTTAATCAAATGAATTTTCCAGCTTGTGTTGTGGATGAGACCTGAACTAAATTAGTTGCCCTTGGATAGGTGAAGTAACAAGGCGAAGAATACTGCTATAATTTCACATTTAACATGAAGTCTATAGAAGTTTATGTAGAAAGAGCCGAATTAACTACCTACCAATAAGACTCTATAAATGAAATGTAATTTTTAAATAATTGAGAATTGATCACGTAAGAAGGAGACCGGTGGAAATGAAATGAAAGGTATGATTAAAAATGAACTTACTCTGATTTTTAGATTAATTGCTGGACGAATCGATCTTTCTAACGAAAATTTAATTCACTTAAGACTATTCAAGAATCTTGGAAATCTTTTCGAAATTGAAATGGAAAACTCAGAAAAGCCATTCCAAGTCTTAGTTCCATCCCAAAATCGTATGATTTAATTACATAACTAGGTCTGCATATGCGGAGGTGGCAACACAGGACATTTCAGTGCGGCTGTTATCGGAAACAATCCAAATGTCATCGTCAATGTTTTTACAAGAAAACCTGCTGAATGGTCCAAGGAAATTATTGGCTACACAAACGAATCTCCTTGGAAAGACAGAGGCGATATCATAGGTAACACCTCTGCCTAAGGGAGATCCAAATTTTGTTCACATGGTGTTAGGAAAGCTGAATATTATCAGTGACGATCCCAAAGAAGTTGCTGAAGGTACCAGACTCTTCATTCTCTGTGGACCTGCATATTCCGAGCAGCCTATCCTCGAAAAGCTCGCTTCTTTTGTCGAAAAGAATTCTTACGTAGGAACTGTTTTCGGTCAAGGTGGATTTAATTGGCTAGCGAAGTTCATCTTCGGGCAAAGGATCAAGAGCGATAATCTCACGATATTTGCGTTGCAAAACGTGCCTTCTATCTGCAAGATTAAAACTTACGGACAATCGGTGAGAATCATAGGACCAAAAGATACGCTGTAAATTATGAAAATTAAATATAATGATCAATCATAAAATAGACCTCTAGTTTGCATGCAAAAGGATAAGAAAGAAACCATCTCTCAGCTAATAAAGGAACTATATGGGATCCAGGTGAATGTGCTTCCAAATTTCCTTTGTGCAACTCTGACGCCATCGAACCAAATTCTTCATCCAGGTAAGCTACGCTCTATATTAATTGAGTTAATAAGTGGTCTGTTGGTAGCTAGAGTATATGGCGTGTTTAAAGACTGGGATGGGAAAACGCCTTATGATGAGAAAGAGCTGCCATTGATTTATGAAGACATGGATGATTTTTCTGCTGAGTGGCTGGTTAGGTTAGATAACGAGATCCAGGCTATCAAAACAGCCATCACTAAAAAATACCCTGCGGTTGATCTTTCAGCTGTGCTTCCAATGCAACAAAGGGTCATCAAGCACTACGGAGACCAAATCAAGGATAAATCTACAATGAAGACGGTGTTCAGTACTAACTCTGCTTATGCGAGTTTGAAGTTTCCGTTGAAGAAAGTCGAAGGAGGTGTCGTTCTTGATGTCGAATCCCGTTTCTTTTGGGAGGATATTCCTTTCGGGCTGGTTATTTTGAAAGATATTTCCAATATGCTAGGGCTGAATTGTCCTTCTACAGATTTCTTGATAGAATGGCATCAGAAGTTCATGGGGAAGAAATTTATAGAAAACGGGAAACTCGTTAAGGAGGCACTCAAAGACACTGGCGCCCCATCTCGCTATGGAATTAAGACTATTGATCACTTAATTAGCTCGGAAGAAAACTAAGTTTCGAACGAAACTATGCTTATAGAATCTCGCGTGTTTTATTATTTTTCAATATGAGAGAGCCGTTTTACGACTCAAGTGTATGTGATAACCGTAAATGGACCTGCTTTGATCTATGCGAAATAATGTTCCCAAGCGTGCATTTAATACTTCATTCTTGATGTAGGAAGCAACGAAATATTTATACCCCTGAAAGCAGTTAGTAACTATGATATCTAACTAAAGTGCAAAATTTGCAGTGTTCAGGAAAATCTAAGCTAACATGCAACGAGAGGACCATACTGTTCTCCAAGTTAAATTTTTGCGAATCTTGATAGTGCGAGCTGTTAAGAATTCTCATTAAAAATAAAAACCCAATTAACCAAATCAAAAGTTTTTTTTTTGGCGCGACTACAAAGAATGAGATATCTTAATTGCAACCCATGTTTGCGTGCCTAAATTACATAAGATGTTCCTCTGGTATATAAACATTGAGATGCAATATCAGCAGTAGAAAATTAGTAAGTCATTTTGAGAATTGCAAAGATATCATTTTGAAACATTAATTATGACTGGAAAGTCGAAGTATTATGGTAAAATACATTCACACTCTCGCAAGACTAGGACTTTTTGGCGAGTTGTAATGTATTGCATCCATCACTTTTCAAGAGAGCCACTTTTTGTGTTTTTTATTTACATGGAGCAATTGTGAATCAAAGGGTTAGCTTAAGCGATGAGAATATGAAATAAACTGATTCGAGAGATCATAAGGGTGAATTTGGCAGCAATTTCGTTTATTCAATATCGAAGTAGCATGCCAATTCTTTCAGACAGTCCACATAGAAAACGAATTTTAAGTAATTTTCCTCACTTGCCGATCTTTAAAATAAATTAATTAATAGTCTTACGCTAAGAAGACATTAGGTTATTCCTCTCTTTTAGCCAAAAGACCATCAAAACCTTACTTCCAACTCACACTATCCAACGGAAACATGGGTTGTGTCGTTTCTCGCAAACAAAGCTTGAACGTGAAGTAAATACCTCACTTTTCTTCTTTATTTCCAGCAATTTTCCAAATTTTTTGATTGCATCTGACCTTCTCCTTCTCAGCATCGCAACTACTCCGAGAGATAAACTCTTAAAGCCAAAGAGGCGTTCACAGTCAGAAAAAGACAGCAAAGATCGGGCATTTCCTTCCTCTTCTGCCATTGATGAAGAAGAGGAAGAACACGGCTCAGAAAGGGGCAGCAGAGCAGATTTTGCAATCCCAAAGTTTAAGAAATCAACAAAAACTCATCGCCTAAGCGGACAGAAAGACCACGACAGCATAGAGAGTCATATCAAAGAGCAATTTATCTATTTCAGAATGGATTCTGTCACAAAAGGCAGCAAAAGACAGAGCGAAACCACCAATACTATTTTTCAGAGAGCAGCATCGATCCGCACACTGAGGGACCCTTCATTTAGCGAATTTTCCTTCAAACATAATATGGATTCTTCCTGTGAAAGAGACGGCGAGAGCTTAAACTCTCAGCCTTCTTCGCGCCGCAACATGGGAAGCGCGAGCAATCGATCTGCAGAGCAGTCAATGCAGAAATTTGATGGACCGAGCTTTGGAGGACTGCGCAGAACTGCCACACCTAATTTTAACAAACCTAGGCCATCAGCATTTTTAATGGAAAAAAGATACTCAATGAGGAATCTTCGAGTAGGCAATAGCACCGATCGGCAGATTTCGTCAGCAACATCAATAATTCCGCACGATCTGAAAGAGCAGGTTCCCCGTGAAATTGGTATTACATTAAACGCAATAAATAAACCAAAAGGGACAAATTCATTGTCTATTGATGATACTAGCAACTCGTTATACCCGGAAGCAGAGGGAAAAAGGGCGGGCAACAATATTTCTAATAATATTTCTGACAAATGGTTCGATTCTCCTGAAGCGACATTGAAATCAGAGGATTTCACGAGTCCTTACCGGAAGAACTCACCGAAAAAACTTAGCAAGAAGATCGCTATAGAAACATTGGGGAAAATGCTTCATACCAGTCAGGAATCGCAATTGTCAGAACTTGGGAAAACTGCGGGTTTTATTACGACAGTGACAAGTGGAGAAATCCAATGTAATCAAACAAAAGAGGTTCCGAAGCCAAGCGCAGCAGATAGCGAAGCTACTAAGCAAAAATTGAAGGCATTTGAGCAGCAACTTTCGCCACCCAAAATATTACCACAAGCAAATGCAGTCGAGAAAGAAAATGAGAACAAGACAAAAGAACCTGAGCAGAACCTCTCAATAACGAATACAAATCTCAATCAGACCACGGCTACGAGCGCTGACGTCCTGGGACTCACGAAAGACACTTCAGTAGGTTCTAAAACAGAGCAAAATCCAATGAAAATTCAGCTTCCTTTTATTAGACGAGTTGTTGATCCTATGAAATCGCAGCGTCCAACTGCTTGTTTCGCTGGTGACATTATAAGTGGCATTAGTGTAGGGTCTATCAAAGAATCTCCTCACAAAGACCTGAGCCAAGCACAAGAATCGCCAATGCAAAAGAACTCTTTTCAGAAGAAACTTTTCCCTGGGCAACTGTCTGTTCAAGCCAAATTCACGAAAAATCTCTTGGATTTGTTGAAAGATCAGCCTGAAGACTTCTCACCTGTCCTTCCTCTCAGTCATAAAAACCGCCAACAGTCTAAAAATTCTAGGAGTGATCTGTCTGAACGGAAGAACACCGTGCAATCGATTGATTACGGAAACTCTCAGACAACTTTACCAACTAACTTGCTGACAATAACACGACAAGACACCCTCACTGAGACCAATCCACCGAAAAACCCTGTGCTTTTCCCAGTGAAACTCCTCCGAAAAGGAACCCAAGAAACCCTTCCTGGAGGGGCGTCGCCATTGACTCTGCATAATCGACTTTTCGAGCAGGAGTACAATTCAAGACATCCGCCACAAACAATGAGAACTGACTATTCGACGTTTCTTGACAATCGCACTATCTATAACCCTGGGGATGACATCTCTGCGATAAATATCACGAAGTATGCTTTCAATTACGACAACGAGGACATTGAGTTCGATGAAAACGCTGTAACATCCAACAGTCGTTCAATTATCCCTCAAGGACTGCTGAACCAGAGCAGCATCTCTAATCGAGAGTCAACACCGCCAATCCGGTTCGACAACGGTTTAGGGTTTAACAGAAAAGACAGTCTAGCTTCAACAGGAAAAAACACCAATACATACAAAGGTTATCAGCCAAACGATGGGTTTGAATCGCATTTACAACAGATGGAAGAAGGATCACCAATGGAGTCGAAAATGGGCAGCAAAACTTCGATCGGCTCCGCGACTCATATCCCAAAACCTGATCTTAAGCAAAATCCGCATCGTCCTTTGAAGGATTCGGCTTTCCGGACAACACCAAGGGATTTGCAGCTACATCTATTGAGCCAAAATAGCTTAAAACTCCCTGCAGGTGACTCTCCAAACAAAAGGAATTATCAGAAAGCAAGAAGTTGTGTGATTAACCCGGCGGACGGGGTGATCTCGAAAGAAGAGCTTCCTTCTGAAGAGCCTAGCCAATCTCAAGGCACAGCGGAGGTCGACGCGGGTAAAGGAAATACTGAGATTATTTCGCTAATATTACCTTTTAGGCGCGAGTAACGGTACCAGGGAAACTACTGGGGTTAATAACAGAATAAGTCAACTGCGATCAGACCGTCATACTCCAACGTTCTGTAAATCTAAAGAACCTGTGGGCCAAGTAAGCTATGAGACCCTTCTGATTTTTAATTCTCTTCTACTCATAGATAAGGAGTCAGTCGCCGGTTGTGATGAGTTTAGTAAAAGAAAAAAGCAACCAGAATAAAGGTCATACTCTCAAGAAACAAAGGGATTGTCCTGGAGTCGTTGAAACTGGGAAATTGGACAAAACGAAAGATTCTGAAGGGCATAAAAGGATCAATAACTATGTATTGATCAAAAACTTAGGCAGGTAACCTCAGCTCAATTCCTAACAAAAATATTAACGAGACATGTGCAAATAGAGGAAGCTTTGGTAAAGTTAAGCTGGCACAAGACAAATTTACAAGCCATTATTACGTAAGGAGTTTTTCCAAAGGAACTAATATTGAATTATATTTTTTGAATAAAGGCTGTGAAGATTGTTGATAAGGAAAAATTGAAAAGGAAGATGATTGGTCGCATGAAAGACGCTTCTTCTACCCTTGCCACCGAAATAGCCGTCATGAAGAAGCTGGTAAATTTGCAATTATACACAACATTTGTTAAATGAAATTTGTGATTATAGTCGCATCCTAACGTCGTGAAGCTATACGAAGTGATTGATGACCCTAAGGAGGAGAAGCTGTATTTAGTCATGGATTACATCAAGAAAGGTTCAGTGATGTCTGAGATCTATTGGAAACTCGAGGACCGTGAAGCTATCGAACGAAATGGTAACTTGGGGTTTGCAAGTTCAAACAACATCAACCTCGAGACTGACAAGAAACAAGATGATAGACACGAAAAAAGGGTTCTTTCCGAAGAAAAGTGCCTCAAATACTTCAGAGAATTGGTCCTTGGGCTTGACTATCTGCACAACCATGCTGGCGTCATCCACAGAGACATCAAGCCAGAAAACCTGCTCATTGACCACGAAGATAACTTGAAAATATCTGATTTTGGCGTTTCGCATATCATGGAGAACGAGAATAACGATCATTTGAAAAGTAACGCAGGCACCAAGTACTTCTTACCGCCAGAAGCCTTTAAAGGTAGGGCTCCCAACACCTTATTGCCCAGATTATTAATTGCTATATCTTCTATAGGACAGGGATATAAAGGAAAACCTGCCGATATCTGGGCTGCCGGAGCAACGCTGTACTATTTCCTCACATGCAGACCTCCTTTTGAAGCTCACAACCCATCAGAACTAAAACAAAGAGTGATCAACGAAGAGTAAGTTCAAATAATTCGGCGCCATGAATTAGAATAACATTAACATAGGCCTGTATACCCTCCCGGAATGAATCCTAAAATAAAGCAGGTGATTGAAAGCTGTCTTCAGAAGGATCCCGAACAACGAGCGACTCCGAAGCAACTCTTGGTAAGCATTAAAATAGAGAGAGAGAAAGACTAAACCTGGTTTTCATTTATTTAGGAAAGCGATTGGCTTACGGAAGATGGCATGTATGTCGTCGAGAATCAATATGAACCCGAGGACGAGTTCAAGATTTCTGATCAAGATATTAGATCTGCGTTCAGCACGCTGAAATTAAGATCAACGATCTTCCTGACTGCAAAGATGAAAAGTAAGCTGAATAAAACAAGGGAGAAAATCTCAAGGAGAAAGACCCTTATGAATGAAGATGTTGATAAAAATAACCCGCTGCCAACAATGCAATTGACTCAGGAAGACTCCTACCCGAAGCAAAGCGCACAATAATATTGAACAGTGATGGAGAGACGGGCAATTTTTGATTGCCCGCGATGTGCTCGCTTTCATGACATCTGCTTTTACAAGCAATGCACTTCCTCTCGAAAATCTAGAGCTATTCAATGAATAAGATAGGCCGTTTTTTTCAAAAACAGCAATAGAAGTAAATTCGGCTGAAGTGCTTTGGTGGAACTGCGATGAAAATTTTGTAATAAAGAGCTGCGGCTCGGATTTAGGTTTTAAGAATGTATTATTGTGAGTTACTTTTTTCCTAGGCAAATTCTCGTATTTGTTTTTAGCCTTATTTCAATTTTCAAATGACTACATAAATTTTTTTACTGCTCAACTACATCTAAGAAAAACATGTTTGAAAATGACTATTGCCATTATTTTACGTACCATTCGTTACGAGAGCAAAGCTGGAATAGCAGTCGACTGATCGAGTAAAAGAAACCGACGATTTCCTCTGAGGGTGTTTATTTATAATTAAACGAGTGTGATTTTATAAACAATCGTTAGACGATTTTCAAAAAAAAAATAAATCAGAAGTTATATGAGGTGATTTAATTAAAACTGCTGTCATATCTCGTTAAACTGATAAAATTTATCTATAAAAGCTCTACTACATTCTTAATTAACCTGCTTCTTATTGATCGGTTTCTCAATAAAAAACGCAAGCGACTTCAAAAGCATAACTTTTCTGAATGGACTTAAACTCATTCCTTTTCCCAGCTCCAAAGAGCTCTTACTCAGCTGAAAGACTCCACGGAGAGCTTATATGGATTCCGAAAAACCCAAGGCCTTGTGAGGAAGACATCATTGATTCTGCGATCCGTCAACATACTGCGCCCGAACTCGGGTCTGATGCTTCAGACGGCATCACATATCACGCGCAGCTTCTTAAATTGAAAAATTTGGTCTCAGTAGCTGACTCCAAATGCAAGCCTAAAGGTGTTGAACCAGAAGCTGATGAAATTTCGTTTATTACAACAGGAACGACGAAAAGATTAGGTGTAGGAGGTGATTTGGATGGCATCGACGGTCTCGATATCCCAGTGAATGAAAATAAACTAGTTGAATTGGCGTTGGCTGATAACCAAGATCTCTCAGGGCACTCTGCCAATTTTCCTCAGGAAAATACGTCATCAAAGCAAGGTCAAACTGATAGGGGCGAACCAATAGGTTCTGTGATCGTGGTTGAAGAGCCTAAGACAAATCTGCTGCCGGATTACTATATTCGAAGCCCAAAAACGAGCATTCTTGAGAAGGATAACCAGAAATTTAGCTTTGTTAATCACGTGGCTCCTCAGAAATGCCCTGCGAAACCTAACACAGTGGAAAAACAGCCTCTTCATACATCTCACCGTCGCGAAATCAGTCTGACGAGTTTTGATCTGACTCGCATTAGCGAATGTGTGGACCAACGAGCCATTCCTGTAACAACCCCTAAAACTATGAAAAATCAATCGACGAAACTGTTGTTCAGAGCAGAAACCACTTTGAAAAATAAAACGGAGTTATCTTCGTTCCGTATCAACGAAAAAGACAAGGAAAATTACGACAATGAGTGCGATCTCGAAGCGACCAATAGAGAAATTGACGGTCTAACGTCCAGTAGCCCGATGAAAGGTACTCCGCTCGCAAAGGAACCAACGGAATTCCGTGCTCATACAAACAGATTGAACACTGAGATCCCAAAGGACACAGAGAGGATAAAGTTGGAGGATATTAGAGCGCCTGGCTACAACAAGTTCCTTAAGCAAAAAACTCTGGTAGAGAAGATGACATCGGATACTTACATCCCCTGTATGTTGCTGCGAGCAATAACGTCTTCTAGTAAACTCATGATTTATTTCCATGGAAACGGCGAAGATATCAACCTCGCGTATGAGCTTCTAACTCACGCTCGTAACAACCTCAACGTAAATTGACTTATTCAGTGATTTTTGGAAGTAAACCAACATATATTAGGTTAATGTTCTCGCTATAGAGTATCCTGGATACGGTCTATACAAGGGGACTCCGAATGAAGCAACTATTCTCGAAGATTCGGAGCAAGTCTACGATTACTTGGTGACTTTTTTGAAAATCAACCCGAAGGATATTATTCTCTTCGGTCGGTCGATAGGAAGTGGTCCTGCCACCCATCTGGCTTCGAAGAGAGACGTCGGTGCTTTGATACTCATGTCTGGGTTTACTTCCATAAAATCAGTGGTTAGAGATATCGCAGGCTCATGGGCGCAGTATCTGATAAAAGAGCGCTTCAATAACCTCGAAGCAATCTCGAAAGTCGAGGCCCCTGTATTCCTGATCCACGGTCAGAGAGATCGCTTAATCTCATATCAACACTCCGAAAAGCTGCATGGTAATTGCTTATTGCAATACTAATGAGGTCTAATCTTGCTATCTTAACTAGACGCTTGCCGAGCCCCTTGTGAGCTGATTTTACCAAAAAATATGGATCATATCGAGTTCGATTTCGATGAGGATTTCGTTCTGCCTCTCATCCAGTTCCTTGGAAGATGTGGAATAAATGTAGGCACTTGGAGGAATAGTGGAAAGATATTTTTCCCAAAGAAGCTTTTTGAGGTCCCAGACATTTTCAAACCGAAGAAAAAGCAAGAGCCTCCAAAGGAATTGGCCTTTTTATATGAGAAGAAAAAGAAAATGATACAGAAATTTGCCACTATTTCAGATGCTACTAATAAACAGCTGAACGTTGGTGAAGCCTGGTAAAAGCCTGTATTCTCCGAAAACAACTCTGGTGGCTTAACCTGTCGTAGGAAGCCATCCTGCTTGTATTTAAGTTTTGGGAAACATTTCTTTTTTCTGGAAAAGGTCTTTTTTACTTTGAATGATGGTACGCAAATAAGCTTCTTCTCTAGCCTCTTGCTAATGTGAAGTTTTTTTACAATTGCTAGGGCATTTTTTATTGATTTCAAATCAGAATGTAGTATATTTATTCACGTAATTTGTCTATTGAATTCTATCGTAATTTCACAAAATTTTTCATGTCCATGAGACCGAAAACTTCTCATGTTTCTGAAAATATCTCCAAAAAAATTATAAAGAAAATTTTTTTATACATAACGAACTTGAATTGCAACCCTTCAACCTTCGATAAATAGCTGCTTATTAATAAGCAGATAATTGCACATTTCTTCAGCAATTTCTTTATCATGCTTTTTCTTATCCGGATGAAACTCAAGCAACAAATTTTTAAACATTTGCTTCCTCTCTTCCACAGTCGAGTTGATATTTTTCAGCTCCATGCCAAACAAGCTGTTAATTGCTATTTTTCTCTTCAAAATTGAGATTTTGAGCTCATCTTCCTTGGTGAGGATGAGCTTTTGTCTGTCTCTATTGATCTCCTGCACCATTCTCAGTTTCTGAAGAGCGATTTCATCCCGCGAGATCCCACGATTACGTCTATGGATTTGCAGCGCTTCTTTGATTTTCCTGAGATTAAATACCGCGTCTTTGTTTTTATCTGGCTTAGGTGAGTTGGTAAACCCTTGGGAAAACAATTGCGGGAGGAATTTTTTCCGGTTGGAGAGGTAGATCTCAGTGGGTGTAGGAGCATGAGACTTGTCATAGGGCGGTGGAAAGAGGTTTTCGGCGTCTTCTACTGGGGTTCTTGACTCGAAATGAAAAGACGATCTGATGTGTTTGTTCTGAATTTTTGGAGTGAAGTAGACGTTGAGGGTGGGGTCGAGATTGTTGTTAGATGACGGCTGTTCAAAGCTTTGTTTCGAGGCTGAGTTGTTTGTTTCTAACTGAGTGAGAGGGTGAAATAATTGCGAAGAGGGCTTCGTTGAGAGGCTTTTGTTTGATGTGATCGAGGGAAGTTTCGGCAAGGATGACAACGAACCACTTTGCTCGTGGGTCACGTTCAAGAATTTGGGGCTGGAATCCTTAATTAGTGAGATAGGCGCTCGAGTGTCGGTATTAAATGAATCGGGAGTTAAGAAATCGCTTGAGATTTTTATTGAAGGGTTTAGGCTGTGGGATTTGTGGTGAGTTTTCAAGGATTTGTATAATTCAGTTTTGTTCTCACTGCCATTTAATAGATCCTTCAGTTTTCTGTGCTCTTTTGAGGCTATGGAGGATTTCATGGAGAGTCGATATTTTTAAAGCAATTTGAATTAAAATTTATTGACTTCGAAGAACTGCTCTGAAAATTTCGAATTTACTGATCATCCTAAATTTTTCAAGTCAGGGCTTTTTTAGGCTCAAATTATTTAAACAAAAACCGTTTTAGAAAAGAGTAGAAATGTAGAGCTCTTACTCTCACAGTGTAACAAGGAGCCCATCTCCTGTCGGAAGTTCCTCGATCACATCAAACAAAAGCCTCTCAACGAAGCCCTCTTCGCAATTATTTCGCCCTCT
>ENA-UOUE01001014-UOUE01001014.1-compost-metagenome-genome-assembly--contig:-NODE-1014-length-20075-cov-11.857986_pt1 | contig 20075 bp, 16 predicted proteins | sample MGYA00238146_ERZ747223 | MGnify/ENA primary metagenome ERZ747223 (study PRJEB28781, sample SAMN06268865) | compost metagenome | isolation source: single cell | place: USA: California, Emeryville, Joint...
AATAAATCTTGCAAGACTGCCTCTGGAGAAACTGAAACCTAATGATCTTACATTACGTCTGCCTGGACGGACTCTTGACAGCAGCCTAAATAATAAGCTTGGAGGGTCGCGTTATAATAAAATTGATACATTAGCGCCTCCTGTAGATACTGAAAATTTTTCGAAGCTAGACGGACTTTCAAAGTCATTTTTGACGCAGGTAGATGCCATGAATACTGCTAATCGCTCTCAAACTGATAAAAATTCTGGAGAACCGAACTCTCTCCCTCGAAGATATGCTCAGCAGAGTCAGTATTCCCGTAATAAGAGTTCACCGCGACCAATAGCGATTCAAAAAGGCGAGAAGGTTAAGAAGGCGGCAAGCAAATACCCGTCAGCTCCGAGGTCAGGGTATCGTAATCCTAAGTTTCATTTAGAAAAAATACTCAATTCTCCGTATCATCAACAGATTAAAAGCAACTTGTTGAAAAGTAAATGACCTGTCAATGCGCTGTTGCTAAAATAAATCAATAGAGAACAATTTGACCTATAATCTTGAATTAAACACTTCAATGGACCGTCTCTCTGTGGATGTTGGCGATATCACTGAAAGGAGTCCAAGCACCCATAAGATTTTCTCGAAGAGGACGTCAAATTCGGATGTGAGTCTTATTGAAGCGGTAAGACCTGCCTTTGAGGGCGGTTTTCGAGGAGACTCTTATTCAATAGGTAAACCTTTCTGTGTTACTATGTAGTCATATCAATCTCTTAAGACGATGCTTTTGAGAAATTAAACGAGCTTACACAACGAAATCGCGATGCGTTCAAGGATCTTTTAAAGATTCACCACGGCGCTATTGAATTCGATATTTTCGTAAAAAAACCTTTAGCTTTATTGTAATACTAAATTTGATCTTTTCTCATAGAGGAAGAGAAGACTGAAAAAGCCATCAGAAAAAATTCAATGTGATCCGGATCGTACTCAGACCGAAATCTGAGAGAGTCCTGCATTCTTAATCAGAATTGCATGCTCCAAACGTGGCAAACGTGGGTATTCCCAAAAATAAATACCAGCTAGTGATATATTTTTATATTGCATTTTGTTAATTGTTTTCATTTTTTTCTCTTGTAAAGAGATTCGACATCATTTTTAAAATATTTTCCTCATTATTAAACACCTGTCTCCTGATATAATAATCATCCTTTTATCATTATGTTTGTTGATTCATATGCAGAAGAAAGAGCTTCAATTCAAAAGTGTCTTCATGTAGAAACGTATTGGAATGTGGCTTTTAAAGGCTTGGTTAAGAGCATCTATCTATCTAAAGATTTTTGTAAATTTTATTTCTCGAGATCAGTTTACGATTTAAATATCAGAAAGCAAATGGATTGTCCTAGTTGCTTTGACCTGTACGATGAAGAAGAAAGATGTCCTCGTAATCTTCCCTGTGGACATACCTATTGTGAGCTGTGCTTGGACAAGATATTAGCATTAACAGGCAAGCTGGAGTGCCCAGTTTGCAGAATCAAACTCCCGCCGAAGATTGTTCCATCGCAACTATCAAAAAATTATATTGCTGCCAGTCTCGCCCTAAAACAACGAGAGCTCCAGAAAAAATTGCTCTTTTGCCAGCTACACAGAGAACCAATGAAGCTTTTTTGTGAGAACTGTCAGGAAAACATCTGCCCAAGTTGTATTATCGACCACAGTGGTCACAGTTTTATAAAGCAAGAGCATTCAGGTATTTACCTTGAGTGTAATGAGTAGTTTACTGTGTATTCTGAAGTTGAGTTGTTGAAAGAGAGAGCAGTTCGATTAAAAGATTCTCTCAATAAGCAGATGGAAAAATTGAATAGAGAGAAAGAAACGCATGAAATGCTTAAATCTAGCGCTGTGAAACAGAAGGAGGAGCACCTCAAAGCCGTAGACGATGAGTTTGATAAAATTATAAAAAAGCTCAATGAGCGACGTGTCTCGTTGAAGGAAGAGTATGAAAAATGTGTTAACGATGAATTAAGGATTGCAGACAACGTCTACTCAAAAAGAGCATCTTTTGCTGAAAAATTCAGCGTGCTTCAAGCTGATACCGTGAAATTGCTAACCACGTTCGGTATGCTTGTACTCTACTTTACCAAACAAGCTAAAACTGATATATGGCAGAGAGTACAAAAGTTATCCAAGGCACTGCCCTCATCAAAAACCTCGAAGAAGCAGAGGAAATGTTTAATGTCCATTCAAAAAGTTTTGCAACTTCAGAGTCATTACCCACGATCCAGCTCCCTATAGTCCTCTTCGATCCATCTCATTATCAAGAGATCACTCAAATAGGCTTTATATCGAAAGGTAATTGATCATATTGTTCTTCTTTTTGAATTGAATAACATCATCCCATTGCTTAGAAATTCGGTCACCTAAACTATTTTTCTTTGGAGAGCGAAACAAAATACTTCTCTACGACATTGAGCAGGAGACTTGGAAACTTCATCATCTTCCAAAATACCTCGGCGTGGAGTTTAACTATTACCACGCATCATGTGTGCTCCCTTCGGGGGATATTATGATGTCAGGGGGCGGGATTTCGAACACAGTATATGTATTTTCAGTCTCGAAGTTCGAGATATGTGTAAAGAAACCGATGAAACAAGTCCGGAAAGAGCATGCATTGGTTTATTTGAATAATTGCGTCTACGCACTCGGAGGCTACGACGGCATAAATAACGCATTCCTCAGCACTTGCGAGAAGTATGATTTAGAAAAAGATGAATGGAACGAAATCAAACCAATGGTATTCGCAAAATGTGCATTTGGAGCTTGCGCTATTAATAATCGTTATATATTCACTGTTGGTGGGTATAATGGCACCTTCAGACTTGATACTATCGAAAGGTTTGATTCTGAGACGCAAGAGTGGAGTATTTTCAACACACGATTGCACGAGGCGCTCTCGAATATCGCTTGTTTCTCTGCCCAAGACAACAGTTTTACGCTTCTTGGAGGCGGGCATGACAATGGGTTCTCTCTGGAGGTTTGGACTTTGGATATTGAGAAGGAGAAGTGGAAAGAGGAAGAGCAAATGAGTGAAGGTAGGGATTTGCGGAATAAAATTTCAGTGATTGGAGGTTATGTTTATGCGATCGGAGGAAACGAATGCAAGGGAGAGCGATTTTCGCTTAGCACAGGGAAATGGTCGCCGTTGCCCGCGTACCATCACTTAGTGAACGACAACCTTGATAGCTGGTGCTGTGCCCTGGGATATGAAATAGAAGGAAAAACTAGCAAAAATAAAAATACCGAGGTTTGTAATCAGAGCTTTCAATTCGCCATAACGAATAAAATGGATTTTCCAAGCAGTAACCTCGAGCCTTGGTTTATGGAAGGTTGGGAAGGAGATGATTCTCCTTGAGTTTAATTCACGGGCAGTTTCATGGACTTATGCAGAGAGAGTCGTTAGTAGTACTAATTACTAATTATGTGGGAAGTTTAAATTTCTCTGGTTATTCTTTATTTGGTTTTGAAAAATGTAACTTCATTTTTTTTATTCGATTCACGTCATATCTTCATAGCTATTGGAAATAATGCATTTTTTCCTATCAGAGTCAGGAAGAATGGTCATGTCCATTGAAGAGACTCAGGAATTGGATAGTTTTAGTTTTAGATAGCTGAGATATTTTCAGAAATGTTCCGAACATTGAATCCTAAATAAGCGGTAGATAAATCAACGGTATGGTGTCTGGTTCGAGGTCCGGCATTTGGCTGGTTTTTGCTCAGAAGATACGAGAATTTTCTGTTTTCTGGGCGGATTGGATCTGGTATTTCATCGTTTTTTTAATCTGATCAATGTTAGTATTGCCCGATCATTTGGTGTAGACACTCTGAAAAAGCAAGAAGTCTGATAAAATCATAATAAAGATGAATACTCGCTTCTCAAAAACAACTCCATTAACGGACTTGCTGACTCCAAAGACGAAATATGGCGAGTACAGTGCCACTCACATCGTACAGAAAGCCCGTGCTGAGCTCACGAATGATCTTAAATCCGGATTGAAACATCCATTCAAACCTAAACCCCCAAAAAGTAAGCGGCTCATCGCCTCTGTCTCACCGGTCTTTGTAGGAGAGAATCTCACACCTGTCATCAACACGAGAGCCGAACTAATCGATCTATCTGCCAACCGTTCTCAAAGTAAGTATCTCATCAAACTCCAATATCTTCTTTCCTTATCATATGCCTACTTCAGCCCTCGCTTAACATAATTTTGCAAACGTTTTCAGGTGCGACTGATTCTAATACACGGAAGTTGGTGAGTTTGGCCGATATACAGGCGCTTCAAGCCGAGAATCCACGAAAATTAACCGCAGATTTGCAAGAAGAGTATAAGAGTCAGACTTCCGAAGAAAAATCCGACATAAACACTAGCGAGGGTTCGAAGCCTAACAGCGCAAATAGCAAAACCCCGAGAAAATTCATGATAAAGTACAAACGGCCGCCTTCACAAGAAACGAAAGGGAATAGCAAGAGAAACTCCATCGATTCTACAAGGGCTGCTTCAAATACGACCGGAAATGCTCAAGGCTCATTAACTATGACTGAGAAATCCAGAAAAAGCTCAAATGTTTCGGAAGATGATCCAAGTAGACCACAGGATCTTAAGGAGGAGGAAGAAGAGTTAAAGCACCAAGTGAATGGTATTGGTACTAAACCACCTCAACACGGCAAACCTATGGGAGCAGACTATTTTTACAGCATCGAAGAGAATAAATCAGAAAAATCGGGATCGGACTCATTCCAGAGCACGAGTAAATTTCTTAAAATTAAAAGCGGCCAGAGTGAAGAGAAGAAAGAGAACTCTGTTCATAAAACTGATAAAATGTCTCTCAATGAAAGCACGGGGTCAATGGAGTTTACTTCGATTACAATGGGGACGGCGGAAATACGGTTCGGAGAAAAAATCGGTGAAGGTAAGATTATAATAGACTTAATTAAGATAAATAACAATGTGTTGGATTTAGGGGCTTACGGTATCGTATATAAAGCAATCAATTTTGAAACGGGCAACTTTATTGCAGTGAAGCATATTAAGATGGCTGATGTTAATTTGGAGTCATCTATTCATTTGAAGGAATTGAGTAACGCTAAATATCTTTATGGCAGCTGCTAATTGATTTTGGGATAAAAAGGCAAAGAGATTGAGATGTGTCAGGATCTTCTACACGAGAACATCGTGAGATATCTTGGTTACAAGCAAATCGGAGAAAATATTTTTATTCTCATGGAGTACATGCAGGAAGGATCCATATCTTCAATGCTCGAGCAATTCGGCCCTCTAGAGGAAAATGTGATTAAGAAGTTCACAAAGCAAGTTGTGCAAGGCCTAATTTACCTCCACGAAAAAGGCGTTATTCATCGTGATATTAAAGTAATGGTCTCTTACATCCAAAACGATATGAAAACAATATCTTAGGGTGGTAATATCCTTTATGATGGAGTCGGAAATGTAAAGCTTGCAGATTTTGGAGCCTCTAAGCACATTGAAAACATCCCGGTTGTGAACCTCTCGACCTCGGGAATCTGTAATTCAATTAAAGGGTACACGATTTATTTCAAGATCAACTAAACAATATCTAATCACTCTTTCTACTTAGGAGTCTTTATTGGATGGCCCCTGAGCTTTTTAACCGAAAAAAACATGGTAGCGAAATCGATATTTGGAGTTTGGGTTGCACGGTAATTCAAATGGCAACCGCGGCTCATCCTTGGTAACAGGCCAGCTTCTTCCATATGTTAATTAGACATTCATGTCTTTAGGCCTCATTGTAAGAGCTTTACGGAACTTGCGTTGGCTATGGAGGAAGAGAAATGTCCTCCAATTCCTGATCATTTGTCAGATAAAGCAAAAGACTTTATTCGAAAATGTTGCAATTTCGATAGAAAATTACGACCTCGGGCTCAAGATCTTTTGACCCACCCTTTCCTGGCGGACTAAACCCTTAGCAGTCTGCTTTTCCTCGCAAATTGTTTTTTATTTTTTCAATTATTTATTACTTCAACCTTAGCACATCATTTATTTCCATAGAATAGCTCATTCAATAATATCCAATTATTGTGGTTATATCCGCTTGGGAGCCTTCGTGAATTGTCTAATAGATAATTCAGATTGCTCCTAGCGAGTTCATGTTGCTCTTAAATGTTCATGAAATTAAATGTATCTCATTTAATCCGGCGCAATTATCACGCGAAAGAGTGTTTGAGCTAGTTTAGAGTATTTAGAATAAATTTAAAAATCGAGAAAGAAGAATAGTAGGAGCAAGATGATCAGTGCTGACGAGCAGGATAAAGAGAGATCGTTCATTAGCCAGAAAGAATGGCTCGAAAAAGTGAAACAAGCCCAATTTGCCAAGAGAGATTTCAATAAATTGATCATGAATTTCTTTCTGATCGAAGGTGCCTTTTATCTCCTGGAACGATGAGTTGCTGAGTCTTTACCTTTTCTAGGATACAAAGAAGCAGCTGAGAATTTTAAAAAAGAGTCCGGAACTGACAGTATGCATTTTGTGACTTAGTCTGAAAACCAAAACTCAAATATTTGCGTTAGTATCGAGCATGGATCTGAGTTTTATGCAAGAAAGACTAGACATTCGATCGATGATACATGAAGGAGATCTCGATAAAGCAATAAATAAAGTTAAGGACATCGATGCAAAGGTATTTCCGCTGAACCTAGACATGAAATGCAATTCACTGGAATATGTAGATCTTGGAGGAGAATACCGACTTGAATTTTACCTTGCAATTGCAGAAACTCATCGAGCTTATCAAACAGAACAATGTGATGGAGGCACTTGACTTCGCGCAGAAAGAAATTGCGCCGTTTATGGAAAAAAACGTAAGAATATAGTACAGAGTATGGTAATCATGATAATGGGCATAGGAAAAATATGTGGATCAAGTGGAGAAAGTCATGAGTTTGTTGGCATTTGAGGATCCATCGAAATCAGGCTTAAGTGAACTCGTTGAAAACTCGCAAAAGATAAAGGTCGCGAGTGAGGTTAACCATGAGCTTCTTAAAGCGCAATCAAAAGAAACAGGTTAACTTTGCGAGTTTTGCAGTTCTAAATGGGTTTACCTCACTAGACTCGAAGCTATCAGTTTTGTTGAGGATGATATTGTGGTCGCAAAACCGCTTGAAAGAAAAAACAGATTTCCCTTACTTGAAGAATCTTGCGAATCCCGAGTTCACAATGACAAACAAATAAATTCATTCATTCAACTACGAAGTCTCAGAACACTCTCAGTGCTATGAATTCATTTAAGGTTATTTTGCTCTTTCAACGTGAATAAAAGAGAAGAGGTTTGTGATTGTCTGAGGATAAGAATACTAATATAGTTAAATATGTTTGTGTAATTTATGTGCAAAATACTGATAGTTCAAAGGGGATCTCTCGAATAGAGAAAATATTTTTTCAAACGCCATCATCATTTATCCCTCAATAATAGCTTGCTTTTGAACATGACATTAGGCTATAGTTATGAGACTTCTTCAAAAACCACTGATTCTTCAACACTATTTATCCTTTTCCTTCTCCTCCAAGATTCTTTTGAATTTTCAAAGCTGTGTTTCATTTTTTGATTTTATTAAATTGAAGGTTTTCTTGTTTTTTAAATAGCCATAATGGAATTATGCTTTTAGATATCAATTTAACGAAAGCAGTATCTAGTACAGGGGTAGTCACTCTTCTCTTAACAGGCTAAAACAATTAGTTAAAATATTATTCATTATTCTATTTTCATCGAAGCATTAGAGCTTTGGCTTCAATCCCATAACAGGCTTCATATACTTCATAAAACCTTCATTCGGCTTTCCAGTGTTCAGTGGATTCTTCGTCGTCGCCCAATCGTATAAAGTTCCATACACGTCTGGAGTTGTTAACGCAGAATAGAAACTCTCATCTCTTATGGCGAAACCATCAGTCAGTGCGATAGCCTCAGGTCTGAGTTCATCCAAAAGTTCTTCTTTCTTCGCCTTCAGATAGCCGAAGTGGACTGGCAGGAAGTACCCGCTTTCAGCAAGTCCCAATGGGAATTCAAGGAGTTTTTGAATTCCGTACAACAGGCACAATTTTGTCAGGACTTTGGCCACGGCTTCATCCTTGACGTTGTCTCTGATATTCTCGTAGAAGCTTTTGAATGTGAAATAGTAAATGTGAGCACGGCTCGCTTCCACAAGGTCGATACCGGCTTTTCTGTCCCAGATCTCTTTCATGGATTCGCCTTCACCCATTAAAGTGGAGAACTTCTGAATCACTTTCCAGAGCAATTGAGCAGAGTTAGCTTGCATGGCCTTATCGATCGCCTCCAAATTGAAATCGCTCTTGCTGGTGGCTTGGCAGCGTTGGACAGAAACAATTTCCTTCAAATGCTTCAGATATTCAACCGATCCAAGCAATTTGCCTCCTTTAAGCGCTTTCTGAGCGGCCTTCATCAGATATCTGGCAGTTTGTAAAGCCATGATCGTGTTGTCTCCTTCAAGCGTGACATGAGGCGAAAAAGCTGAGAAAGCAAGTGGAATTCCTGAGTATTCAGAATAGCCGTGACCGCCGCAAGCTTGACGACAGACTTCGATACCAAGGAGTGTTTCCCAGGTGAAGAAGGATTTGCAACCCGAAAGAATTGAATGAAGCTCATTCATGGATGAGAAATCTTCTTTTTCTTTAATTTGCTTCATCATTTCATGGTAGAGTGTGACGATCTTCTTGTACGATGCGTTCATGGCGTAAGTCGAAGCGATGAGAGGCATCAACTTGTTCATTTGGGTCTGATAGTCAAGGATCATTCTCTCTTTGCCGTCTTCATCCTTGAATTGCTTTCTAAAGACACTGTATCTGGTCGCTATGGATGAGACCAAACTCAAATAGTTGGACGCGCCCTCGATAAGTTTCAAACGGACGAGCATCATGGTGGCGTAACCAACTCTTTCGTTGGCTGGCTTGGAGAACTCTCCGGCCTTGCTAACCTTCGCGTATTTCATCAACATGTTCTCTCTTGGGATCCTCACGTTGTCAAATCTGAGGTACCCGTTGTCCTTTGTATGGAAGCCGAGCTTTGGTCCGATATCTCCAATGGTAATTCCTTTGAGAGGCATATGAGTCTCCATGTCTCTAAGCGGTACAACAAACGTCTGGATGCCGTAATGCTTGCCCTTGATGTAGAGCTGTGCATGAGTCACACAGTGTGTGGCATTGAAACCGAGCTCACCGGGCCACCACTTTGTCGAAGAAAGAGTAGGAGAATGAATGATGAATTCCTCAGTCTCTGGATCATATGTCGCCGTGGTTTCTAAGGATTGGACGTCGGAACCATGACCGAGTTCTGTTTGGGCATATGCGCCAATGATCTTAAGGGAAATCGCGTCGTCAACAAACTTGGCGACTTGTTTGTCGTTTCCTAAGTTAGCAATCGTTGGGACAAACATTAAATTGTGGACAGTCGCGTGAAGCGAGTGAGGAATAAGGTAAACATATTCAACAACCATCATACTGGAGATTCCATAGACCTGATGAATTCTCGCGGTCTTTTTGAAATAGAGACTGATGAGTTCTTCACGACTTAAGGCAAGTTCCTCAGGATCGAACCTCAGGATCGGGTCCGAGGCAATGGTTTTTTGAAAATCTAAGAATCTTTGAAGATTGTTTACTCCATTGACGGTATGATAGACCTCTGCTAATTTGGCGCTATCAAATGAAGCTAGCTTGCGCTCTTGTTCGACTTGAGTCATCGTAGGAACACTGTTTTTTCTACTGGAAACACTTATGATTATAGATTAAACGCACCTGCATTTTATTTCGTATATTCTCAAAGATTGTGTAATCGACGTCAGAGCCAATTCAATCAATCTTTTGATATTCAATCATTTAATTAGGCCTGAATTGATTCTTTGGTCCTGAGTTAATCAGGAGTTGGGCGGGAGAGATCAAACACCCATAAGATCGACGCCTTTTACAAAGTTACTCCTGACCATTAAGAGCAGAAAAAGCTTTAAAGTCAGCAACAAATATCTCTTCTCTTGCGTGCTTAATGAAAGCCGTTTCTTTTTTGTTTTTTTCGGCGGCGAATTTTTTTGCCGATCTTTCTCAGATTTATTTTTCAGGGTCCCTTCATTTCTAGAAGCTCTAAACTTTGTATACACACAAACCATGATCTACTCTAGCAATTCAAACGATGAAAACTCTTTGCCAAGAATTAGTCTCATCACATGTAGATATATCATTCATCATGCAAACTTAAGATAGTAATTTAAATGTAGCAAAAGAAACAACAATTCTTTCAGTGCACTCTTAGAGAACACCTATGATATTATCCCTCAGCATTTAGAGAGAATGGCCTTGAGGGCCATTGACTTTGAAACTTTCTCAAAAAAAAAAATTTTCAGAAATGAACCAAATTTTTGGTTTGTTAATGCGATAATGACATCAGTTCTTTCTCGAATGCTTTAAAGCTCTAATTAGACTGGATTTAGAAATATATTTGTGAAACAGAACCTTCCTTGGTTCTAAAATCTATTATTCTCAAAAAAGAATGAAATAATTTGAAAACAGTTAGTTCCAATTTAAACTTGAATAATCTAAGTACTTTATACCCTTAGATTTAAGGTGTTCTTTATACAATCGTTTCGAATTCGAAGCCATCTTATTCCTTACTGATTTTTCAAGATCCCTGGTCTCCGGGACTTCGAATTTTGAAATTTGGCTTCAAGAGTCAACATTTCAGGATAATCAAGACTATTTAAAAACCCAGAAGATATTCACAGCGAGTTTTAGCTTATAAGACTCACTTTATCAGCAACAACAGAAATGAATCTAATTAACTCAGAGAAGAGTATTTTCCTCAAGCAGCTCGAGTTGCTAAACAGTTTCCTGTTGTTTACTGTTTAGCGGATTATTTTTAATTGACTTTCGAAATTTATTGCAATTGATTTGAAAAACTTTCAAAGCATAATGAAAAATTTGGGCTCTTTGCCACTACAGCAGCAATTTAATCAGCTTATGCAGGATGTGAAAAAGCTCAAAAAAGAGACCATTTCACTCCCTGAAACTCGCAGCAAGCTTCAGTCCACGAATAAAGTCAATAATATCAGTAATGAAAAAGAAATCAAACAAATACTATTCAAAAGTGAAAGTCAGACCACCCTTCGCAAGACTCCTCACAATACCTCCTATGATTTTGGTAGAGTTGCTGCTGTTGCTCATAAAAAACGCGTTATGCAAGAAATATCAAATATCAAGCGGATAAAAGAACCCATTACTAACTACCAAGAGTTTTTAAGGGACGCGCATATACTAAGTCAAATAGAAGACTGCATGTCCAACAAAACATCAATTCAGCAAGCTGCAGCAGAAGCTTATGACTTCGAATATAACACAACAGGTGATAGATATCTGGAAAAAATGGGAATGACACGAGAAAGAAGTTCATTAAGTACAGTTTTCATGGAAAATGTCAAGACAATCCCGAAGATTCCAGTAGGAACGCTCGATAGGACTCTTCTAACCTCGGCTTCTACGCGAAATTTGCGCACTACGGCGAGAGACAAAGAGAATAGATATACCGTTGAACTGAGGAAGTTAGTGTTGGAGAGAAAAAGTCTGCGTTCGGTGCAGCGGCTTTAACAATTTTGATATTATTTTTGTGTAATTATACGCATTCTGTCTTTTTTAATTCAGGCTTAGATTAAATTTTTACTGCCTAAACGAAACGTTTGCTTTCCAAGTATGAAGCTTTCTTTGCAAGAGATTTAAAGATATAAAATCAGCGAAATGTATCAGGAAGGAATAAATTTTTTAAGTTAATTATGAATAATATTGGCAGTTAGTGATTAATTATCCGCTGTTTGAATTTCATATTAATATGAAAAACAGCCACTTTCTATTGATCTACCAGATAGGAAGCACTAGGGTGGGAACTAGGTAATAATTCAAGAAGAAATGCTTCTTTCGTATATATATTTTTGTTAATCTTCTGTGATATTATTGATTCAGTCTATTCTCTTATTATTTCTGGCGAGAGAGAGAGAATGAACGATAATTATTGACTGCTAATTGGAGCGAATTACTTATCTATACAAATAGTATGAGCGTTCTCGATTAGTTTTCGTGAAGAGAGCGTTTGGCTTTCTAAGAAATGAGTCTCGTGTAAAAAATAATTAATTTTTTTCGTTTCTGTTTTGTTTTGACTCTTTAAAATTACGAAAGTTGAACAATATATTCACTGATAATTTTTATGTTCAATAACAAACCTGAAACTGAAGAGAAAGACAGCAACCGTTCGCTGAGTCAAGCATCTGGTAGTCATGCCCACTCCAAACGATCAGACGCTAGACACACATCTGAACCAAAGCACAAATCTGACTATCATAACCAAAATCAGTCCGACAATTCTAAAGCATTCCGTCCAAAATCCATTGGCCACTACATACTAGGTTGCCTATAGCTCTATTAACATCAGCACTCATCAATTTCTTCTCAGGTAAAACTCTCGGCGAAGGAACTTTTGGAAAAGTCAAGTTAGCGACGCATGTTCTCACAGGAGAAAAAGTCGCGATTAAAGTGCTTGAAAAAGAGAGAATACTCGACGTAGCTGACGTGGAGCGAGTCGCCAGAGAGATTCATATCCTTAAGCTTGTGCGCCACCCGAATATCATTCAACTTTACGAAGTAATACTTGAAAACGGAAGAAAATAAACTAAAATTACCCGCAGATTATCGAAACTCCAAAGCAGTTGTATCTTGTTACAGAGTTTGCAAAGGGAGGAGAATTGTTTGATTACATCGTGGCGAACAGTAGAGTCAAAGAGAGAGAAGCATGCAGATTTTTTCACCAGATTATCGCTGGTATTGAATACATTCATAAGCTGAACATAGTGCACAGGTAAATTTCTTATTATCGCGCAGACTAAAGTGAAATTTCCTTTGTAAAATAGAGATCTGAAACCAGAGAACTTGCTCTTCGATGACCGAAGGAATATCAAGATCGTTGACTTCGGACTCAGTAATACGTATCAGGACAAAGAGCTTTTGAAAACTGCTTGCGGGTCACCATGTTATGCTGCCCCAGAGGTTAGTGAAATTAGTTGTGCAGAGTGATAATTGCTTTGAAATGCAGATGATTGCAGGGAAAAAGTACCATGGGCTAACGGTCGATATCTGGAGCTGTGGAGTTATCCTATTTGCAATGATTTGTGGCTATCTTCCCTTTGAGGTAGATTGTCTAGTTCTATCATTTGTTAAAGAGATTGGTAGGATCCAAATACGTCGGCACTCTATAAAAAAATTTTGGGCGGAGAATACCAACTGCCGAAATTTCTATCAGCTGATGCGAAAGACCTCGTGAAAAATATTCTGAATACTGACCCTGAAAAGCGCTATACCATCGAGGACATTCGAAAACATCCATGGATGAATCAAACGAGACTTGTTAAAGAGCCGGCTGGTATAATCGTTGGCCTTCACAAAATTCCGGTAGGAGAGTTGCATTTTCCTTGTGAATTTATACTGGTGTAGATTGACTATCAAATATTACAGCAATGCGAGAAGTACGGGTTTGATCCGAGCTATATCGAGAAATGCCTTGATGCGAATCGACATAATCACGTTACTACAAGGTGAACTCATCGCGCTTTACGATTGACTAAATGTTTTTACAAAAATTGCAGCTATTATTTACTTCTGAAGAGACATTTAGACAATGGAGGAAAATCGAACGCCGATTACAACTCCGATGACTTTGACACTGAGCTAATAAAAAATAATTCTCGCAAGCCAAGAGGTATGCTATTCAGACTTCGCAGCAGAGTATTTATCCTGTTTTCAATCAATTAGCATTGAAAAATAATTACACTGGAGAGCGCGAAAATAATTTCCTCGGCACGGACGACAAAGACCGAACTAGAGATATGTCGTTCAACGTCGACAAGCTTGCAGAGACTTTGGTGGATCAGATCCAGACAAAGAATAAGAGATTTTTGGAATCGAGACAAGCGGGCACTGGTGGATCTTCTTCAAAGGAGGTGAATGTGAGCTACCAAGCGGCAACTAAAATAAACGCTTCGGATCTAAAACGCCGAAGTCCAAACGGTCGGAACTCTCCGGACTCGCGGGGAAAGTACCAGTCAATCTCTTCAAAAGCAAACAACGAAAATGAGGATTATAATGGCGAAGCTCATAAACCAGTAGTAAGGAACAATCATCGTCAGCAGAAGAGCAGCAACCAGCACATTGATGCAAATGGCTATGAGAAGGGTCATAACAACACACAGCATCTGCGAGAGAAGCTTCGAGGCATGTTGCAGAACAAGCGTATGACGAATAATTATATGGATGCCAATACCAGCTATTCAAAAGCGGACCAAAGCTTCCATCAAAGCAACCTTGATAACTCGATCAGAAGCAACAAAAAGCCCAGGGACCTGTCTATTACAAACGATCTTTTTAACGATAGCATGCGCAGCGAGCTAAAAAGCATTGGGAATCCGAATAGCACACATCCGTACATTCTTGACGAGCTGATATCAAATGCGACTCAGAAAAGGCCGACGAGCAGCATTTACTCTACTCCTAAAGAGGATTTAGGTAATACTGATTGTTTTAACGCGATAGCTGATCTAAATGTAAATGAATAGGCAAATACGGCCAAGGAAGTTATCAGAACTACTACAGCAATCATTATTCAAGAGATCATTCGATTTTGAATGATAGTATGAACGCTTCATTCCTTAATCAATCCACCAAATCTCGCAATGGATATGGTGGAATTCCTTATGCCGCTCATAACGTTCGGCCTGGGACTCAGCAAGCAAACAGTCGTCAACAGCAACGAGGTGTTCCTCAAAACGGTAGATCACAATCCAAGGAGAATCACCTCCCGAACCAGTAAGCTCTTCTTATGCTATCTGATCGCTTACGATCGGTTATTAATAGAGCGGCAAGTTATAATAAGCAGATGTCTGGCAAGCAGACGCCAAGTCGGACCACTTCATCTGACCAGAAGCAGAGAAACGCTTCGCCTAGCTCGAACTCTAGGCCACAGCAAAATAAACAAAGAGCGATCAGTCAGCAAGCCCAGAGAGAAAAATATATGAATCCACATCACTCAGGGACGAAATATGACAGCATTAATGAGTCATTTCACAGTTCAGCGCTGAATATGAGCATGGCCCAACCAAGCCGACATGCAAATAACTACTCTTTTGAGGCCACTGGAGAAAGATCAAGGTCAAGCCATCCGAAAGAGAGACCGCAATTGAACTCAACGCTAAATTATATCGATCCGCGGGTCAAACATCATCCAAAAAACATGCCTGCTGAGGGCAGAATACACAATTTGAAACAAAACGGAAATGCCAAGAGGGCGAATAGCACCAAGAAATATTGATTCTGAAGTTTTTAGCTTCATGTTTCGCTCTTTATCTCACTCAATTTTCCACTTCTTAAATAATAAAGTTTTGTTGGTAATTCATATATTTGAGAAGATGAGCTTGACTAAGTCTGGGCATGTATTCATTTTTTCCAAATTTTTGTTTTAAATCGTGATTCAAGTCATCGTCATTACGAGCAATCACAATTATTGCCTTTGTTTAAATAGTCTCAAAGAGGTAGGGAGTGTACTTTAAAATTAGGGTAGGGCAATGCTCAACCAAAATACGAGAGTAACCTAGAAAGAATTCCACGAAGAGATATATACCTCGAACTGTGTGGGCCTCTCAGAACGCCTTCGCGGTGGTCTCTCATATAACGCTGCTGATGGCGATAGTTTCTACATCAAAGGATGGATGCTTGGCACCGGATACTCTCTTGTGGCAGGATGGAACGGTCCAACTGATACTATCAACATGGGACTTTCTACGCCGATGGTACCGTCAACATGACTGCTACTCTTGGAACGCTCAAAGGATCTGTTAGATTCTTTGCGGATATCAATGGAGCCATGTGGGTGGGATGGACTGATATTGATACTGCCAATCATGTGACCTATGCTGGCTACTTAGCCAAGTTCCAAGGCCAAATTTTTCCTTCTTGAGGAAATGCTCTTTCTGCCATGCTGACCTTTATCACTCTCTGCTTAGCTTCTATTTTCGCATTCTGAAAGAGGGCAGCAGCAATTCATCTTCCTGTATTCTGATAAGAAAAATCAGATAATTCGCGTTGCTGGTGATGGTTGAATGAGTCATTTCATCAATTATATATAATATTTCATATTTTCTTATTGATTTGATTGAGAGCTTCGCGATTTCTTGTCAGAAGATAATAGAAGTAAACATTATTGCTCAGACTAAGTTTTTTTTGGTCAAGTATATTTCTCTAATAAGCAGAGTACTTAGATAAATGAATTCGAATTAAGTAGATTTGTTTGGTGTTTTTTTTTTTAAATAGAAGTAGAATGCTCCACAAACCTGACGTAGCGCTATGAAACCTTGCTGCTGAAACAATTTGTCTTGGAATAAAGCAGAATACACGTACACAAGAGCCTGCCATTCTCATCTGTTCTTCCCTGGCAGATCTTCCTTTTTTGAAAATTTTCATCTTTACCAAATTCATGTGGCTAAAATTACTTTTGTTGGTACTTTTTCTTTTTTCGACTGTAGCCTCGACTCTACATACACTTCATTTAAAACAAAAATCTTAAATGAAATGGAAAGTAGCATAAGATGTGTCAATGAAGATTAATCCTATGGTGATTCGTTAATGAATAACACTTTTTTTGGGGGGGGGTGGAGATGGGAATTAGTCTCGTCTCTGAAATTAGAAGAATTCCTTATCGCAAGAGACCTCAAATAGAACAAATCTGTCTACATCCCCAATATTAGGAAGGCTCGAATTTTCTGTTTCTGAGAGAACTCTGACTGGTCACAAGGTCTAACTGTGGAATTCACGATTACTGTTTACTGAACCTTTCTTGAACAACAGGTAGTGATGTGTTGTTCACATTCTTGAGCATTTGCAATTGCTGACCTGCTTACTGAAGACGAAATGAAAAAGAACGATAGATAATTGTATATTGCCTCATAACCTTCCAAGACTTGTGGTATTGGCTTAGTTTCTTTTTCTCACTATAACTCTAAGCTTAGACAGTCTCTATGAGTTCTCAAGCTAGACCTTGAAAACTGACACAGGTTTCTTCAGACCCATAGATCAGTAAGATGAACATAAGCAACTGGTTTGCTAACTGGACAGACTTCAGCCGAATTTGATTTGAAACCCATGCAGTTATCGAAATGGAACCAGAATCCAGCACTCACTAGAATTCTCAGAGTTAAATTCTGCATTCGACTGATGGGCTTATATTGGATATTGTTAAAAAAAAAATGAAAAATCAGCTAGTTATTTTGCTTCTGATATTAATCTTGTCACCAGTTGCCATGTCAAATTCATTGCGCATGATGCGCAGCTCTATGCAGCGTGGAGAAGATAGGACCTCATCATACATAGGACATAAAGTGCACGAATATGGACACAGGCTGAACGCAGGACTTAAAGACGCAACAAACGGCAAAGTGAGGTTGGATCCTATCTATGGAGATAAAAGATGGTCTTCTGACGTAGATAGGAAAAGGGCAGAGTTCCACAAAAAAGAGGCTGCAAAGAAGTGAGGAATAATTTTTTGTAATATTGATTAAAGGATGAGGAGAGAGAAAATAGTTTGAAATGAGAGTTGTTATCCGTGAGTTCATCATAATTAAATCTTCTCAGAAAATAAAAACCAAGTTTTTTAAGAAGTCTATTTGAATTCAAGTTTCTTAGTACAGCATAACAAAAATTGAAGTTTAGCGAAAGTGATAATTATAATCAGATCATAGAAAGTTAGTCAATTTGATAATGGACCCCCTTTCATTTGAAAAAAAAACACGATCTTTGGGCTATTTCACTAGTTAATAGATTATGTAGAGACGATCACTTAGCTTCTTGGTAAATGTTTCCTTATAAATCTCTCAAGAAATTGACGAAAACACAATGTTAGTCACTTTGAAGCGATTACGAAAAATTAGACAGCCTTCATTTACATTATTATATTCAGATAGTGTGTAAAAAAATCTTGTTTCCAAAACATTTTAATAAAAATTACAGAAATGCGACTTTGGCCTCTTAAATCTACTGCTGTGTTTTAAAACTCTTCTTCGCCAGGTTTTGGTATCTCTTAGTCAGGGTAGTCCCACTGGGATCCCCAAAACTTGTTTCATGGACACTGTTTGCGTAATCACCATCCTCAAATTTCGATTCTTGATATCTCCTCTATTCACATATAAGCACCATCACTCATCATATCAGTTACCTGCATAGCTCCTACGCTCGAAAGAGATGTATTTGTAAGGTTTTGATTCTCGTCATCATTCGAACGACCACCCTGACTATCGCTTCCCTATTTATCGAAAGTCATTAGTATTACGCAAAAAATGCTATTTATACTTGAGACTCTGAACCCAGATCTGACTCTAGAAGAGTAGCCAGCTTCTGAACCAGCCCGAGCTTTATCGCTAGTTTCTTGAAGGTACTGAAATCATAAGAGGCATCTTGATCTTCTAACATGAATAATATCTCCGAAATAGTCTCCAATACATTCGCGTTGATTTGAGTGATATCTACGTTGTCTGCGCTGATAACCCCATCGCGATCCGCGTCAAGTGAATCAAAAATTATCCTCAAAATTCTATCGTCTTTCATTTGAGGTTTAGCTGATTGCACGGCGCCACTTTTCTTAGCGTTAATTATCGGTTCTTTTATCGATTTCTTAGGATTTGTTGCAGTCTTTTTCTGCAGCATCCTGTCATAAGTACCCTCTTCTACCTCCACAACCTCTTCTACAAAAGCTTTATCTTCCTTCTTTTTCGCTGCTTGATAATATTTATTCTGTTTGTTTATGTTTGGCTGGAAGAGTTTCTGGCCAGTCTTTGGATCTACATCGGGATCATATTTCTTTGCTGAAATTGAACGTTCCTTTTGGCTCGTTTGTGGCTTTTTAGGAATATGGCTGCGAGAGCTGTTATTCGCCGATGTGTTGGCCTGGTTATTAGCTCGGATCAGTTTTTCTGATTTCTTATTGATCATTGGTTTAAAGCTGTACTCTTTTTTTGCTGCCTCACGCGCCTGGAGCTGCTTTGCGTCCTTTTTCTCAGCGTCTTGGTAGAGTCTATTATACACCTCTTTACTTGTTGCGTTTTTTGCGCTTTTTGGCCCACCACCCACAGGGACCGCAAAAGTGAGTTCTGGGCACTCATCAGAATACTTAGTGCTCTGACTGACTTGGATAGATGGTTGCTGTGGTTGCCAGTCGATAGGTGCGATCTCGAGCTTTCGCTTTGGCGTCTTTTTGCGGTCGTCTTTGACCTGATTTCGCACCTGAGTGCTTTCTTGCCATTTATTGTCAAGGAATTCTCTGCGCTTTTCTGCCATTTGAACCGAGGATTTGTTAATCTTTGGTCGAAAAGTCGCATCTGCCATCTCTTTCTGCTTCTTCTCCATTTGAACAGCCTCTTTTAACTGATTTTGACGCTGCTCTTTGACAATTGCATCTCTGTACAACCTGTTAAAAATCGCTTGCTTTGCATTTCGGAACTCCTCTGACGTTCCAGTGTCGAGATCATCACATTGCTCACTATCTCCAGTGTCACCTGATGATGGTGGATTATGATAGGAAACACTATGCAAAGATTTTGTCGAATTGGAGCGCGCTTTAAGGCTGCGCTTCTGGTAGCTTTGAGAGAGCTCTCTAGAAGGCGTTTTGGCTCGTTCTTTCTCTATATTTGCTGTAGATGCATTTCTTTTGAATATGTTAGGAGTTGGATAGTCCTTTTCCACAAAAATTGGATTTTCTTTTTCGACAAAAATGGGATTCTCTCTGAGATTTGCGCTTTGCTTAGGTGAATCTCGACTAAATATTGGTTTGTTCGTGCTCCGCGTCGAGGGCTGAGAATTACTTTCTGGTTCGTGTCTACTTTGAGATAGCTGCCTTTGTCTTTCACGCTCCTCTCTTTTCTTTCTATAATTCGCAAGCTGCAGTTTTATATTCTTCTCGAGAGGCTCTGCTATCATCAGATCAAGGTTATTCCTG
>ENA-UOUE01001015-UOUE01001015.1-compost-metagenome-genome-assembly--contig:-NODE-1015-length-20046-cov-10.187791_pt1 | contig 20046 bp, 8 predicted proteins | sample MGYA00238146_ERZ747223 | MGnify/ENA primary metagenome ERZ747223 (study PRJEB28781, sample SAMN06268865) | compost metagenome | isolation source: single cell | place: USA: California, Emeryville, Joint...
CCCCAAAACCCCAAAACCCCAAAACCCCAAAACCCCAAAACCCCAAAACCCCTATTATTAAAGAAGCAATCTTGCTCATTAATGCATTATGTTTTCTAAACTCATATATGATCAAAATATAATTAAGAAACCAACACTGCGAAATAAAATTAAGTTATCAAACGATTGAGCTTTCTGCTACAAAATTTCAACTCGAATATAATTCAAACAACGTTTTATTCTGCTCTTTTCGACGAGCCATGTCTTGTTTTACTTTCTGTGTGATCGAATTCAGCATTTCTACTGCTATCCAAAACAAAAAATTAACCTTTGTAAAAAACCAAATGAGTGAGTTACTTTCAATATCCGGGTAATTTCCTCTTGGCCTTTCTTCCATCGAAATATGATGCACCGAACTCTCAATAGAATGAGTTTTCGATGGAGATTTTTTAATTATCTTCCTATCTTCAACTGCTAGAGGATCAGCGCTGAGTTCTCTTGGCACATTGCTATCACCTCTATCGCCCATCGGCTGGCTTGTCCGCACAGCACTGGCCATTGATTTAATAGGAATCCCGCTATAGTTAGATAAAGGATTGTTATACTCTTGAGTGTCTTGCTTTCTAAAGCTTCCAGTTTCAAGGGTTCTTCCAACGCTTTCGTCAGTGGCCTCTTCAATTTGGAATAAGCCACTCTCGATAAAATTCTGGAATTTTTCAATATCCCACTTGAGGAGATCTTGTATACGAGCGTTGCTCGCTTCAGCCTTGTCCTCTTCATCAAAATAGATAGGATGCTGCTCCTTTCTTGAAGGACGTTCGCTTTCTGAAATTGAATGAAAAACGTCTCGATTTCCGGTTAGCCGAGGAGAAACAGCGATGCTGTCTAACTTGCTGTCAGTGACCTCCGATTCATTGTTGGATCTTGCCGCCCAGTTTTTCCTTTCGAAAAGGATCGACGATGGCTCGCTTCTATCCTGCGGAATACTAATTCTCTCACGTGAGTTCACCGATTGCTCGGCATACGAAAGAGGAACTTCCTTTCTAAGCCCTTGCTGGTATTGAAGGTCGGTTTGCTCATCACGTGGCATAGATTTTTCATTATTTGGTACCTCCTTCGTTAGGTCCATTGAGCTCACTACATACTTGTTCTCGGGTTTAGGGCTGGCTCTATTGACAAATGAAGTCATTGATTTATCTGGCGTTTGGTTTTGGTATGCGGAACGGCGCTCGGGGCTAAGCTGGAGTCCAGAGATGCGTTTTGATGGAGGTATATCGTCAGCCGATAAATTTTGCACGATTTTGCGATTGGAAGATAAGCCAGGCAAGGTCGATGGGTGCTCGATTAAGTGACTTTGGGATTGATTGAGACGAGAACGATTTAACCCGCTTGGAGTATACAGCGGCGATGAGCGAGAGTTCAAGCGAGGAGGTGTGCGTCCTTGGAGCTCCTGGGATTTAGCAACGATTTCATCATAATCGAGATCACGAGGCGACTGGTACTGAGCAAAATGAGCCGAAAGACTTCCCGGTGAGGACGTAGTCTTCGAATAGCCTTCTGTCCGCGCAACACTTGGACGTCTCAAAATCTCGTCCAATGCTCGATGAGCGGCCTGGTGATCAAAAATGCCATCAACAGACATAAACTGAAGATTTTTTCTTGAGCGTTCAGAGAGCGGATAATTGCTTTGATAATCGTTGAAATAAGGACCCTGTCCTCCCAAATAAGAAAATGAATGTGGGTTGCTTGCTATACTGTGGTGGTGACTTGCTCGTTCAGAGAAATTTTTTGCCGAACCGTAGGATTCCGCTGGATGATGTCGCTGTTGCGAGGCGCCTGAAATGCCCGGACTCAAGAAATATTTGGTGTGTCCTTGTTCGATGGTGTATGGTAAGCGGTCTTGAGAAAGTGCTTTGGATGGATCCAGGTTGGTTCCATAGGTTGATTGCGTTTGATTTTGGGAGGTGTAAGAGCCTGGTTGAATATTTGAGTAGTTTTTCTCAGTAAATACAGGTGAAGTCAGTGAATTGAGGCCTGCGCTTGAAAGTTCGGACTGACCTTCGAGAAGAGGAAGTCTGTTTTGTCTTCTTTCCACCATTGAATAACTTTCGTTAACATATGGTGGTTGAGGAAGAATTTCTTTCTGAATGTTAGGTGTTAAATTAGTTTCTCCGGGCAACGACTCAGCACTTTGAACTTGAATGGCATTTTCATTTAGGAAGGTAGGGTCATGGGAGATCTTATCTTGTTCTTGCTGTTGTTGCTGCTTTTGTTCCGGATCATGGTAATTTCGACGATCTTGTTTCTCATTTGACAAAGCGTGATTGCGATGGTTGGTATCCTCACTGCTCTTTTTATTCTCAGATTCGAAGTATCCAGCATCTTCTTGGGTAGTCTGATGACCAATAATTTCATGCATTTCTTCTACTTGACTTTGATGCTGATCCTCACTGGGAGGTTCTTTCTGAGGCCTTACATTTCCCTCTTCTTCAGTGTTCTCATTCTTTACATTAATTTTTGAATCCATGCATTTTATCTCGTTATCCGCAAGGCCTTCACGGTTTGGATTTTCAGGATTATTTGAGATTAGTTTTTGCCCAAATGAACAATCTCGTTGAAAAGGAATTTCTCCTGAATTGCTTTGAATTTCATTCAAATTCGTCGACATTTCGCTTCCTCCTTCACGATGTTGAGGATTTAAGAGCATTCCTTCTCCACCTGGGACTCCGTTCTCTTGTGGATTGTTATCAGATTCAACTGGTTTCTGATTAGCACCAGCACCCTCTTTGTTCTCCATTGCGGCAGCGTCTTCTTTGTGAACTGGTCCTGACTGGTCGATATTTGAGAAAGTCAATACTGCAAACTGACTCTTTTCATCTCTTTCTACGGTCGGAGACTTATCCAAATTCGCATGGTTGTCTTCTAAATGTGATGGCGTCTCTCGATGGAACTGCATATCTGTAAAATCATCATCAACGGTTTGTTTCCTTTGATCGTTTCTAGTTGTATTCACTCCAGAATCTCTATTGCGATTTGGTAGATTTAATTCAGATCGAGATATCGACTGAATTGAGTATTCAATTTCATCTTCGCCCTCATGCTGAGCAGATTGAGCGCGATGATGTTTGATAATTCCTCCAGATGTCCTTCGCTGGTCATTTTCCATATAACCATTTTCTTGTGCAGCATTTGAAAGGTCGTTCGTTAGAGATTTGATTTTTGAAAATTCTGGACTGTCTAATTCACAGGAACCCTTCCCCGTTCCTCTAGGTGTCGATAACAGTTGAGGAGGCTTGAAAGGGTTTTCGGGATTTCCTTGGGGTTGATCACAGACCAACTTGTCATTATCAGTGTGTTTTTCCTCTGCCCCTTCATTATTTACGAAGAATTTACCATCATCACCAGCATCCATATCAAAACTTGGCAGACCGCCTCTAGCATGCTTCTTCGTTCCAGAATCCACTTGTGCACTAATTTGGGGATCAGATTCTGTCCCTTTTTTCACATCAGGCTGATCTGCCTGTAGAATATCGGCCTTAGGTGAAGGTGAATCAACTTTCTTGTAAATATAATCATTTTCCGAGCCTCCTTTGCCTAATTTCTGTGGACTTTTGCTGGAGATCGCAGTATCAGCTTTAAGCTGATTACTCGCCTCAGGAGTTTCTTCTCCAGAAATTCCTTGCCAAAGAGCATCATAAATTTGCTCTCTATCGTTTTCTTCATTGTTTTCATGTGCTCCTGGCACTGACTGATTTTTTGTGGGGCTCCCTCCGGTCTTCTTCAGTGCCTTAAAATCGCTCTTGAGTTTTTTTTCAAAATTTCCGTCCTCCGCGCCTGAAGAAGCCTCATCCTCTTCATTGTTTAATTCTAATATCTGCTGTTTAAATCTGCTTGATCGATTGGGGTCTGTTTGCGTTATTTTGAACTTTAGTAACTGACGGTAATCTTCAGAGCTGTGCGTCACTTTGTCTGGAGAATCCGTCTTCGCACGAGAAGCGCCCGGCGATCTCGAAGTCGATTTGCCAGGAGATCTTTTCATTCTTGCTCTAGGATCTTCTACGGGTCCTTGAAGCAATGGGATATAAAATAAATCATTCGGAATAGTCATTTCGACAAGAGGTAAATCGGGGTCTTGAGTGTTTCTTTTCCATTCGACTTTTTTGTAAAAAATTCTTAAAACACCAGCAAACGTGCATTAATTACTTATCTCTTCAAGAGGAAACCCTTTTCCTTTTGCCAGAATATCTATTTCCTCTGCACTTTTGAAATTTCCAAAGACCCAAGTATCAATCTCTTTTTTGTAGAAAAAACCCTATTGATACCGAATAATTATACCTTCCAAACCCCAAAATTTTACTCTTCCACTAAGCTTTCCTTCTTTTATACAACCCTCGCAAATATCTCCATTTCCCATCATCAGCCTACCCTTTCCTTGCAAAAGTCCGTTCTGATACCATCCAGCGTCGAATTTTCCATCACTATATTGGGTGATGCCGAGTCCATGAGGCATGCCCTCTTGTATTACTCCATAATACCTATCACAGATTAAAATCAGAAAAATCTAAGATATTTGCATTACTTTCCTCCGTCTTTATAATATATGACTCCAACACGATCATTTGCCTGCTCAGCGAACGAGGATTCTATCTGCATGCTTAACTTGTTTTCAAAACCTTGAAATTTTATGAATTGCTGCGCACAATACTCATTGTACTAATGTTTGGCTGACCGCTGCCTTTGTTTAAGCAGTTTTGAAAGACGCCTTTTGAGTACGTGCACAATGCCCATCTATCCAAAGCAGCAAAGTACTTGAAACACTTCCCATCAAGCTTTCCGTGTCGCCAAATCCCTTCGTAGAAATCGCCATTTGGAAATTTTAAGAAAGCTGCTCCATTTATCTTATTCTTAAAAAAGAATCCTTTCAAGTATCCACCGTATGGAAAGAAAAGTATCCCTTCACCATGAATTTTAGATTCATGCCACTCACCTTAACAGAACGGGTAAAAATGTGGAGAAATATTATGCAAATACCGAAATATAGTTCGCCGCTATCCCACCAAAATACTCCTTTTCCATGGGAAACGCCTTTGTGTGTGTTGCCGTTATAAATACCATTTTGATAACTCTGAAAAACCAATTGATAGTCTAATAGAGGAGATAGAAATAAGAGTGTGAGAAATTATGAGGCATCAGCGAGAAAAGTATCACCTCGTAATGTTGAAACTGACTGTCTATGGCTACGTTGTGGTTCCATCAAGTATATGAAGACTGAGGAATCGTGGTTTTGTTAAAATAAATTTAATAAGCTTCTTAGTGTTTTCGCTGAAAAATCTCAAGTATTCTGAAAGTTTATTCAGCTATTGATATGATTCTAGAGGACTGAAGAAGGTTTACTTAATTATTATGATTTCGAAGGTCAGCAGAGTAAAAGTTAAAGATGTTGAGGCAAACTATAGTGATACAATCAGACAAATATATACCATCAGAGTTATGGCTCTTTGATGAGATATGAGTATATTAGTAAAATTCAGACTCTGGAAGAGAACGCTGAAGTTACGTTAAATAATGGAGCTTGGTATATAACCTCATTTCTTGGTGTAAGAAAATACTCAATTTTCAAAGGAGTTAGTTCTGAACAAATTAGCTCAAGAAGGAATCTCGATATCCCAGGGAAGAGAGAAAGAGACAGGTTTTACCATAAGTCGAGACCACTATATTGGAATTCATTATTTCCTCCTCAGCAGAGAGAGTTTCGTTGGCAACTGATCTTAAAGATTCAAAATTATTACTTTTCAAACGCCGTTTCAACAATTTTCGATTGATGTAAAATCAGAAATATTTCAAAAAGTATGAGCTATTCAGGATGAAGTATCTTGAAAGCTCATAGGAGATTTCCAAACACATCCTCTCAATGAGCGGGATCCAGACACAATTGAAAGATTGTGTCACAAAATCAATGGTCAAAGTGAAAAACAGGAGATAGATTCACTAACTGTTTTTCATTCAACAAAATTCATTTATTGATAATCTGTGACTCTTCCTTTCAACTAAATTTATTAAGATGTATCAATTTATCATTTTCTCGAATATACGATCTCCCGATCTCATCAGATTTTAATAACAGTTCAGCCTATTTAAACCGCTCTTTCATTTGAATCTCATCAATAATCAAAACTCATTTCCTTGACAAACAGTCCACCAACACAACTTTCACTCATGAACAAAAGCCAAGCAACTAGCACTTTAAAGATTTCTTTCAACGACGAAATCTTCAAAACTTCAAAGCCAGCAAATCTGAAGAATCTTCTCGCAGTAATCCGAGAAACATACCCAAGCCTTAGCAAGCACTTTTCCCTCAAGTACGAGGACACTGAAGGCGATAAAGTCGTAATTGGGACTGAAGAAGACTACCAAATCGCCGTCGCTATCTTTGAAAGTGAAGGCAAGACCCTCAAAGTCTATATCACAGAGAAAGATGTCCCTGAGAGCACCAGTGAAATTACAAGGGCAAGCAAGAGAGACGAGGTGACTATTGAAGAAGAAAAGCCAGAAATTCAAGAAATCTTAACAACAAAAGAAGTTCCCGCTGATGAACCCCAAAAGCCAGCAGCAGACCCAAAGGAAGAAGCCATCCCATTCGAAGAAGATGGGAATCTCGCTAAATTCAAAGAGATAGCCAGACAGACGCTCCAAGAAGAGATTCCTACAATTGCTATGATCGTTAAGCAATTGCTAGAGGAAAACTCCGAACAGCAACCAAGAAAGCAGCGAGAAGAGTTCGATGGAAAATCCAGCAAGGCAATTCATCACGGTGTTGCTTGCGATGTCTGCGGAGTATGTCCGATCATTGGAGATCGCTACAAATGCACAGTACGCTACGACTACGACCTCTGCAGTAGCTGTGAGGCCAAGGTAGACCATCCATATCCTCTGCTCAAATTCAAGAATGAAGCTCAAAGCGCTATCAAAGTCGTGACTGTGCTTCCTCCACACCAAGAAGCTCCTCACTTCGATGCTCATCGTTGCAGAGGGTTCTCAGGTGAAAGAACCCAGCAGCGACCAAGACCATGCCAAGATATCTTCGGCTCAGAATTCCAAGGGTTGAAGACGCTCTTTGGAGGACTTCTTGAACAGTTTAGCAAGCCAGAAGAAAACGAGAAGCTGAATTCTGCCATCAAGAACGGTTTTGAAATGTTTCAGAGTCTGGTAAATGAGTTCAAAACGCAGTTTGAAGCAGCAAATCCGAATCAAGCTCAATCTAAAGAGAATACAAAGGAAGAAACTAAGGAAGCACCTGCTCAGAATAATAGCAAGGATACCTCCGAGAAACAGGGCGAGAAAATCGAAGAAAAAGCATCAAAGAAACCTCAGGATGACTTTAACTTCGTGGGACAGCTCTGCAAGAATCTCTTCTCTGAAGTCGCTCAGAACTTTGGAAATCTGCATAAACAAGAACAAGCTGAGGACAGGAAGATCGGGGAAGACAAGGAGGAGATTTTGAGGAAAGCTAAGGCGCTCGTTGAGATCTTTCCTCAGATCACAATTGAGGATGTCAGTGAGCTCGTCAGATCCTTCCCTAACAAATCGGTTGAAGAGTTGGCTTTGGATCTATTAGCCTCATTTTAAGTAAGTGCCTTAAAGCCTACAACCTTTGGGTAAAGAGCCCTTCAATGGAACTGCTGTAAAAATGAAAGAAATATTGAGCATTTTATGTATAGAGTAATGGATAATGGATATTTGAGTCAAAGAATTATTGAAATCTATAGGAAAAAACAATATATATTCACTAATCTCTGTTGAAGTCTTGGCACTATTATACTCAAAATAGCCTCTCTGAGCCTTAGAAAGAGCCTTTGGTGCTGATAGATTACAAAGTGTGAATGAATCATTCCAACTAACTTCGTAGTCATGAGACATGTTAATAGAATATAAGAATATCAGCACGCATTACAAAAAAGATTCTTCAGAAATTTATTAATTTTCTGAGAAAGAACTAATTTAGAAGTCAGTGGATAGCCTATTTCGGTAAGGATACCTATGATATAAAGAGCATTGGAAAGCAGGAATGCAGACCCGACCCAGTAGAAGGAAACCTGCCACTTTTTTTTTTTAAATTACTAATTACAAAACAGTAAATACCAAAAATTTCAGAAACAATTTCGTCATTGTCTCATTTAAAGAATTCAAAATCGCGATCTGCTTATTATAAACCCAAAATTTTAAGACAAGCTGTAGAAAAGCTCCTTTCCGAGATATCAAACATAACAGCGTCCATGGACACTTCCGGATCACCCTACTACTCCCTTCAGTCACATTCTTCCAGAATAATTTCATTAGAATGAAGTCCCAGATAGAAATTTAGGGATTTCCACAGATTCTATAGAACAAAATTCACATAAATAATTATCCGAATTTTCCCTCTTACTCCTGAAGTTTTCCAAGTCTGGTAGAGCCAGCACCCTGGCTAACGTATCTGAGAATCTAACAGATTTGTTTAAGTAACAAACTCCTGAAGTTTTCAACTGAGTTACTTATAGAATTCCATAATATAGGGATCAATTGCAAATTTTCGCTCCATTTCGATTGATTTACACGAACCGTTGTAGTAATTAACCATAGCCTGAGTAGATTCTGCGTCTTCTGTAACCAATAAGGTGATGAGATCTCAAAAAATTTTTGTAGAATTCTACTGAAAATGGACTTTGCATGCTTAATACGCTCCGACCCCCACGATTTAGAACACTGAAAATGGCTTTCCACGAATGTGGAACGATCGAGCGAGAACGAAATATTTTTCTTGATTGCAGGTTAATTTAATCTCAGAATAAATCACTCAAGTATGAAATTTACTACTGGCCTGCTTTTCTTCTTCCTCACTACGCTGACCCTGGCCTCAGGGCAAATATACAGAGAGTATTTTGGGAACTCAGTCGCTTTTTCAGATAACTACATGGTGCAATATACCGGTTCCACATTATCTGTCTCAACAGCAGATCATCTAGACAATCCAGCCCAAAACTACACCGTTAATTCAACCATCAGATTCGCTTTGTTTCTGTCCAACGAGCTAATCATCTTTGCAACCGATACCACCATTTATATCATTGATCCAGTGACGATACAATTGAAAAACACGCAACCATTTCTTTCTGAAAGAGTTTACCTGATTCCTTTATGGCAGAATAACCGACTAACTTTCGCAATGTATCCGTCTAGCCTTACTACGCTTTACTACCTTGATCCAGAGCAGAATGGCCAGCTTACCTTGATTGACAGCCATTACAATGTGTATCAGACGTATGTATTGATTCTAGGGGATGGATCAATTCTCCTCGCTGACCCGGGCAGGTTTTTTATTTATGCGACCAATGGAACGACGTTGTACTCCAGCGATGATCTGCCGATCATCGATGGAGTTGCTCCTACAGAATATGGAATTTTCGCTCTTGCATCTGGCTCGTTTCTCGAAATATACAATTCAACTAGCTATGAATCAATGAATATGACGTTCGGAGAAGTTGCGATCACGTACTGTACAATGCCAATGGCAGATCGCTTCCTTGTGTTTACGAATGACTACAAAATTTCTGTGTTTTCCTTCTCGCCTGGCAATTTCCCTAGCAGTTTGCCCAACATCGGGAACATAACGCTGGACCCATTAACCACAATGATGTATTACATTTATCTAAACGATGGGCTATTTGCAATTCCCTGCGCCAATTCAACTCTTTTATTGTATAACGTTTCAAAGACCTCGGATTTTTTCTACGCGAATATCGCAGTTCCAAATATGTATGGCTGGGGACCAGTGAGCGTAATGTATCTTGAGGACACGCTATTTGCCGTCTTATCGCAGCAGATGATCACTATTTTTGATTATAGCACAGGTGCTTTGATCAAAACGATATCATTAGAGATGAATGGGACATTTATTTTCACAACGAATCTCCTGCAGTATACTGATGGCTCTTTTTTCGTTTCCTATATGGACATCCACCTTGAGCCGTATTATTTGATCACCTGTCATTATTCATGCGCATCGTGTTCGGGGCTGGGATCCAATGCTTGTAGCAACTGCTCTAGCGTGAGAACGCTTCAGGAGGATTTAAGTTGTACCTGTGAAACAACGCCCACTCAAAGTTTTATGGTCAGCGAACCCCCTTTTGCATGCGGACTTAATTACGAAATCGATCTCAGCAACCTTCCAAACGCTAGCAGTGAGACAACAGCAGGAGGCTCCTACCCATCACCGCCATTTGCGCCACCGCCCAAATCATCTTCGGCCTCACTGGTTGCTAGTACACAAAATGTCAATACGATGGGAACCGGACAAGATGAGACTTACATTCACTATCTTGAAGCTCCGAATGCGGGACAAAACGCCACGATACAAATGATTAACGTGTACATGCAGAACCATACGCCGATTGTGTATATGCTTAAACTGCACGGGGGAAATTCTCAAGGAAAGGACTCATGTTCCTACATTAAGAGCATGACTTCTTCTGCGGTTTCGGCCTCGTTCAGTAGCGATCCGATTTATTATTCTTCGGTTTCTCTTTCGTCGTACATACATTCTGATAGCGATGGGCGTTATGTTATTCCGCTTTATGGGCTAAGAGGAAGCACGCAATACACTCTCAAGGTATGCGTGGGATTGGAAGGCGTTGATAGTTCTCAGACACTCAACTTTGCAACGAAGAATAATAATTTTAAAGTTGCAAAGTTCCAATTTACATTGAACCAGACGGTCTCATTGAATCTGACTCAAGACCTGCTTTGTTACCTCACGACCCTCACAAAAATCCCATCGAGCAGAATTTATTCAAAGGATGGTTCTCAGTGCAACCAGATCTTCTTTGGGGTGGGATCGATGCAAGAGGGGACGTATCAGATTCAGAGCAATGGAGGCAGAAGAAGAATTTTGGACACGACGAGCGACGCTTCCTCAAGTAATTCAGTGATCGTGCTGTTCTATGGAAATCCGAACGTTGAAGGGATCGATATGAGTATCGATCAAGCTGCCTACAAGCTTAATATGACTGGAAACGAAGGCTTAGTATTCAAGGATCGCCATGGGAATTACATTCATATTAGTAAAACGAGCTACATGGGACTCGCTGGCCTTGGGACTCCCACTATAAAAGACAATATTGTCATCGATACGACTTCTGACATGATAACGCTCTCTAACATCATCATTTCTGGGACAAGCGGATACATATTTGCGATGCTCTCGACCGACAAAAATTCAACAATACCCACTCAAGACCAGATCCGCTCTGCAGCACTTGCAGGAAATAGCTCCGGTTCGGAGTACAACACAAGCTACTTCTGGTATTTCGCTAGCGACACACCGGTTTCTATAGTCTTCAAAGGACTGTCTAAGGGCCAAGAGTGTACTATCTACTACTTCGCTACCAATGAAGATCTAACAAATTTCGCAAAATATACAAACGTTCACTCAAAAACAGTCCAAACGGAAGATTCAATGAACCCTGCATTGCTGATCCTCATCGTTGTGTTCTCGGTCATATTATTTATACTCTGCGCAATAATTATCATGTGTTGTGCAATCAAAAAGAGAAATTTTGGAAGGCGCAATATGTATCGACATAACAATGTTATCGATATTAAAAAAGCTGTGAAAATCACTCATCAGAGGGCAGTCGCGGATATTAAATTAAAAGAATTGAAGAAAGAAAAAGAAGAACTTACCCGCATTCGGTCAGACCTAGAGAAAGCAAGCAACAATTCATTTATTAATACGTCAAATGTACAAGAAGTCAATGATGGTATCACACCAGACGCACTGAAGAAGCTTGAAACAGCGGTAAAAGCGACTGAGAATAAGATTTTGAACTTCGAACAAGAAAAGCTTTGTCCTCAGTGTGGAGAGCATCCGAAAGACTTGCTTTTGGACTGCGGTCACATGTTTTGCTCTGAGAAATGTGGGAGTGCGTTGGAAGAATGTCCTTTTGACAAAACGATTATTAGAACAAAAAAGAAAATTTTTCTCTCCTAAGCTCGACGAATTAGAGTTCCAGACGGCGCTTGGGAATTTGAAGATATTGCAGCGCGTTTATTCTTTTTGATTAGTAAATTATTTTAAGAGATAAGATGAGTTAGTTTTTTATCAACCTTCAGCCATGTTTGAATACAATTGATTGTTTGGGTTATTCCTTTTTCTTTTTGATAGTTTGTAAAAAATCATTTTATTAATTCCACGAGGAGTATCCAAATAAACTTGCTTTTTGAGAATTAGAGGATGATTCGTTCTATTTGTTGACACTTTGCAGATATATAAATATATTCCTTTATAAATTACATATGTTGCAGTGCATTGAACGCTTCATTTTGAGAAATTCAATGTGCTAAAATGTTGAAAAAGCCACCAGTGATTTAAAGCAATAAATACTTTTGATAGGTATGGCGAGCAAAAACTGTAGTATTAGTTTTATACGAGTTTGGCTTGGTTGAGAACGGCTATTTTATTTGAATTCGAACCATAATTTATGTAGCGCAGTTTTGTTAGAAGTAGTAAACTATTCAAAACACCCCTCGGTGAGCAAGAGTATGATTTCTATCCCGCACAAGGTGGCTTAAATATTTTCGAATGGTGTTAAATACGACGCCGACAGGACCACGCATAACACACAAATGTGAGGCATTGACAACCACTTTTTTCTTTAATTTGCTTGAAAAGACTCATATCTCGATCCTTATAGCATTCGAAGGCTCTAAAGATGACCCCAGTTCAATATTTCTGAGCAAGAGAAGCTTCTCTCTAGAATTTGTTGAGTTCCGTCCAGCAAAGGAATATTTCTTCAACAATTGGATTAAATCAGAAAAAAATTTACTGTTCGTATTATGATCCAAGTAGAATTTTTATCCGATATTAAAGTTTCAGCAACATACTGTTTTTAATGAATTTGATAGCCATCCACCTCAACTCCATTCTAATTATGTTCTCTATGTCTAGTTTCAATGGCAGTAGGTTATAATTCTTAGGAGTTTGCCTAGAGCATGTTTAAATTTCGTTTAAAACGCAAAGCCGTAGAAAAAAGGCTGTAATTTTCAATGTTATAATTTCGATTATGTTAAAATAGCACAGAGTTTCAGTGCTATTATTACTTACCAAACTAGTGTTTTTAGTAATCACTTGAAAATTAAAAGAATATTGAAAAACTGCTTTGTAAGCTTGTAACGGATTTCTATGAAGCCACCTATCTTGTGGTGGATCGAAGTGCTGGCAATTTTGTTTTGAAACAACCTTTGTGATAGGATTGAAAGACAAAGAAAATACTAGAGAAGTGGCTCATGACGACTTCATTTGTTGATCAAGTATTCATTATTTGATTGACAAATAGATCGGAAAATTCGAAGGCAAAAGTCTTCAAGTTTATCAGACTTGATTTATCGATATGATTATTGTTATCTTATTAGCTTCTCTCACCATATAGGCTCTTGGAAGCTTAAAAAAACCTCATTTTCATTGAAAACTGACGATATTCGTTTATTATTTTGAGCTGAAAAATTTGCTTGAAAATGATTTTTGAGACAACTCATTAAAAGAAAAATAGATCAATGATTTTTCGAAATCAAAGAGAATAATCAGTATTTTTAGGGTTGTAACTCCAAAACAGCCTCCTACTGCTCGAAAATATAGTTTTATCCTTTCTCGTTCATCTGAGAGCTTTGGTGTAGGTAAATTCATTATGGACGACTTTTTTTTTCTTCTACTCCTTCTTCAATTTTCGGTAATTCAAAGAAGAAAATTCACAAAGTAAGGTTTCTGTTGGATAAATTGCACATCTATAAACCCTGATATGCCACGGCACACACTATCACAACTTATAATTCAATCCGACCCGCAATTACGTTTGTCTTTCTCAGATCTCTCCTCTTTTGTTTCAATATACCTGCTTTTCTTTAATTCCCATATTTTCTTGCAAACAGCAAAATTCTAGATCCATTGACTATCGTTTGAAAGCAACTAGTCTTCTTCGTTATCAGACGACTGTTTTCCTTCGATAACCAATGGGAGGATAGAGCTGTCTAACGAACTCATAGAGACATTGACGACTACAATCTGCATATGGCAAATAAACAATTCGGATTTCCACCGCTGTTTTAACTTCTATTCTGAATTCATTGAATAAAATTAAATTCTTCTGGAAAGATTTTAAGGTCAGTCGCATAGTTTGGGTGCTTCCCTTCCTTCATCTCGACATGATCCGGCTAAAAACATTCCTTGCTGTAAATAAATAGATTTACTGCAAACTTTAATGTGTCCCACTTCTGATGAACTGACCGTCCGGCTGCTGTCCTTACGGCCTACTGATTATATAACTGGCTGGATTACTGATTTTAATCAAAATATCGAGTTAATTCATTGCAAGACGCACTGAATTGAAATAAAATGGACCTTAAATAGGACATGAACTTCCAACTAACATAAATAAAAATTACTTTCATAGAAAAAAAGAGCAGAACTTCATCATACATTCACAAAATGGGAGGCCTAATGGACACTGCTAACTTTATCAAGGAAAAGGAAGATGACTACATGTTCGAAGACGTCAAAGGAAAAAGAATCGATCATCTCTTTATCCGAGCGAACGAAACCATCGAAGTCATTTCCATTGGAATTTGCTCAGCGATCAATGAAAAAGCTCGGGCATATCTCACAATCACAGATTTTTTAACCGAAAGGAGATTGCATACTCAGACAATGGAACTTGAAGCAAGCACTGAGCGTCTTTATAGTTATTATAAGCTCACTGCTCCTGTGAAATTCGTCAAAAACCATTTTTATAGACTCGAAGTTGAGGTTTTCGGTGGAGCGACCTATACTTACACTGACACCTTACAACTCTCAACGCACCGCGATCTTATGATAGAATTAACGAGAGAATCGTCAAAGAGAATTTCATCGTTAAATACGTTGACATCATTGACCGACCTCAGCGATTCTGTGTCCCTCAAGAAAACGAGTTCGAAGGCGGATTCGCTCCTTGAGCTCTCAGAGGAAACAAGCTTGAAAAAACGAAGATCAACGAGAAAACCAAAGTCGAATAATACTCTTGATCATGATTCTGAGAAGAAAACTGGGAGAAAAGGCACAATGATTTTTCACAGTTCCATGCCACAGTTAGACGCACATACGAAAGCAAAATTCAAAAAAATGCTCCACAGCCCTGAAGCATTTACAAATATGAATCTTATCAGCGGCATTGTATTCAGACGCCAATCATTCGGGCTTGATGCTTGCCTTAACCGATAATTGGGTTTATAATCGAAGACCTTCTCATTTGAAAAGGGTCTTGCTTAGCCAATTCGAAATCCAAACAGTGGATTCGATTTTGAGCTAGTTTAGTTTTTTCTGTTTTGCTGAAGAAGCGAGATATAGTGTTAATAATTAAACGGTCACCAAGTATACTAACAATATTTGATCGTGTTTTTTTATGTGATTTATTTACTTATGTAACAATTGTAACAATCTCACAATTTTATCAGAGATATCCAGAAAAACTTTGTTTTGAGGTGTAGTCTTGAGGTTTGATTTTGAAGTCCTGAGTCTTTTGAGTTGAAAAGCAGTGATGATAACAATCACACCATTTATAAAATAGAAAAAGCGCAATTATGATTTGTTTTTATGTCCAAGCCTCACGAATACAGACTACCTAACTAAACCTAACAATTAGCCAAAAAGCGTCGATATTTAATCTCTACATTCCATTTCTCATGAAGAACGTTTTTAACCCCCCCAAACAAAGGGTTCAACAGATATAAAATAGAGAGAGAGATACAGATTTATTCTTTGGGTTAATTTAATTATTATAAACTCCGACATGCATGCTGGAGAAACCGGATGAGAAGAAATAAGATCCCAAACGAAGTCCAAAACCAAAAAAGCAAAAGGGAAGTCTGTGGCTATTCATTTTGATGAATGAAATTAATGTATAATCTCATTGTGTTTGTATGTTGATGCCTGAACATCACCAGCTTGCAACATTTATTCAAGAATTAAAAAATACCGAAAAGTAATCCGTTTCGAATTGTAGTTTAGATTGAATTGCTAATTATCTAGATGGGCAACTTTTTCGAACTAATTTCTATGGGGAATCATTTGGATAAGCATAGAACACTGGTTAATGGAAGCTAGTAACTGCTCTCACTTGCAAATGTAATTATTCGGAATTTTTTGCATTAAAGATCGAATGATCCTGTTTTCCCAGCCGAGGCTTTCACAAGCTCTTACATTTTTTCATTAACCACCAGAACGAGACTCGTCTGGTCTGCGATGTCCGTTTCGCTCACAGTCAAAGAGTCATAAAGCAGATATCCTACGTATACAAGCATTTGGCAACTAATCGGAATGCTTTCTTTCTCATAGATTTTCTCTTTAATCATTGATATCGTGTCGGAAGGTTGAACAATCAATTCGATTTGCTTGCCTGGTGCACTTATCATTATTTCCATCTCGGAAGCTAATGTACCTTGGCAGATTAGAATATCGTCGTCTTTTATCTGGTAATCGAGTAGGAGCTTTTCCCTCTCAAGTTGAGCGCTATTAAAAGAGATTCTCAGATCATCATTCATTTTCAACTTGAATTTATCTGCAACCTCTTTCTGTAGTTCAGAGACAAGAGCGTTTGACTCAAGCTTAAACATTTCTTTTTCTGATTTAAATTCGACGAAGAGACAGACTTGCTTGGCTGATAACGTGATTTTGGAATTCTTCTGAAGGTGATATTCAAGAAATTGTTTTGTGCCTTCGAGTATTTCTGTCGCATGTACGAGCACCTGATACTCTACGGGCATTTTGGAAGAAGTTGCCAGCCGCTCTTTTAAGCTCTTTACAGATTGGGTGGGATATACTTTGAGAGTCATCATCTCTTTAGCTTTCCATTTTGGGATGTGTAAGATCAGAGGATTTAAGATTTCTGGGGTGAAATTATTTATACTATACTACTGATTTAATTATAAGATTAGCAATTTATTTTTTATATAACACGTCATCATTCTTTGAGGGCTTTCAAACAGTATTTAATTGAACATTCAGAGGCAAGAACACTTTAATGGAATTGTTTTGTTTGTTTGAAGGTGATTAACTAAAAATTAAGTACTTTTCAGATATGATTCACAGAAATAAGTAATGATTGGCATGACGATGTACAGCATTTGAGAGTAATTTGGCACAGTAACTCTTCTTTATGATGAAGGAACTCAACGACAATACAACTCTTGCGCAAGAGCTCTAGAACCCTCAATTAAATGCTATTCTTAAGTTAACTCTCGGAACTTTAAGTCGAAGAAAAACAACCCGTCTTCTAATAACTGTCAGAACGATCGAACACACAACAAATCTGATTCAGAATATGGATAATTTGAATAGAAATGGAATGAAGCGACTCAATGAACTTAATCCTAAACGAGTATCATACAACTGAAATAATATCTAGCAACTCTACATCTTGGAAGAGACGTTTTTCAATACATCGAGAGGATGCTATGCAAATTTGTCAACAACGCATGTTCGAAATAAAGATATCAAGCAAACATATAATAAGTGTCAAGAAGGCTATATAATAACACTCCTCGAAGATGATAATTTCAAACTAATACCAAATATAATTTTCTCATATATTAATATTTGTGTGGTTCCTTATATTGAAGAAGAAGATTGTCTTCAATCGGGATTCCTGCAGCAACCTTCAGGATATTCTCAATGGCGTTTCTTTGCCTGTTCAAATTGTTCACCAAAGGAACTTCCGGTCTAGTCTTTGGGGCCTTGCACAGGTATCCTAAGATACTGAGCACAGTGTCGAATCTGGTAAAGTCCTCAGCTTCCTTTCTTGTGGAGACGATCTCAGTTTCTCCTTCTTCTGCGGTGATCTCCTCCTTCTTGAAGGTGATTCTTTCGAAGAGCTCAGTCAGCAAGAGCAAGTCCAAAATCAAAGGAGCTGCCAGTAAGGAATCCTCGCACACGTTGTAAATCGACATGGTATGCTTTCCGCCCATGAAGATCTCGGATTGGTACTCATCGATGGCTTTCTTGGTGTCTCCGGCGGAAGGAACATACTTGATCACGACGATATGATCAATATGTTCGTCTTTCTCGTACAAGACGCTGTTGGATCTCAGCATGTCTTCAACACAGCCACTCTTTGAGATTTCCTTGGATCTGAACTGGGCTTGGGAGCTCAGGTTCTTTCCGTCGTTATTTCCCAAGTGATTGTAGCTGGCAATCGAGATTGGCTTGATACCAGCGCCGACCAAGAAATCAGTGAAGGCGGTCTTGAATTTGGTCTGGCCTGACTTGAAATCGTCGCCGACAACGAAGACTTTCTTCTTGGTTGCAAGTTCCAAGACACCATCGACCAAGGTGTTCTGAGGAGATCCGTTGATGAAGCTCACGCCTTCCAAAACGCAAGCAACGGCGTAGATAGTTGAAGGAGAGACTTCTGGATGGCTGTTCTTGATCGCTTCGAGCAAGTTGTCAGCGGTGTCATGGACTCCAGGAGTGACCTCGCAGTTTCTCTCAGTGTTCGCGGTCCATAGAACAACGACTTTATCAAGTTTGTTGTTGTCCTTGAACTCGCGGATATGCTTTCTGATCTCTTCAAGATGCTTTTGCTTGTCGTCGCCAAGGAGAACGTTGTCAGCACGAGTTTCCTGGTTGGAGGCAATGAAGTCCTTGTAGTAGATTCCTGGCAGAGGAACCATGTCTTTCATGTAAGGAGCGAGCTTCTGCTGGAGGTCGTAGTCAAGGACTTCTGCTCTCCTCATGGCGTCAGCCATGTTCATTTTGCTGATATCCCATCCACTGATGATGAAGTCTTCAGGATTGACCATCGGAAGGATATCCTTGAGAGGAACGTACACTTCTTCGTTCTCCTGAACTCCGATTTTCGTCACTGAGGCTTGAGTAATGGAGCCGTAGAAGTTAGGCTTTTGGATGCCGTGTTTAGTGTTCCAAGTGATGTTGTGTTTGTTTGCAAGGATACCAGCAGTGAAGGTGGTACCGTTGTTGCCTCCAAGACCAACAAGCATGATACCGAGCTTTGGAATTTTCATGTGGGTCTTGAAAGTGTACTTGAATCTTCTAAGTTTCATAGTGGTGGAGGTTTCCTGAGTGGTGCCATTTTCACTAGTGGTCGGGCTGTTTGAGTGATCAGAGTCTCTTCTTGAGAGAGTTTCTGGAGTCTTTCTTGAGGCAATGTCGCAGTATGAATAGAAATAGTCGGAGAGGATATATTCCTTGTTTGCTTTATCAACCTTAGCGAAGGGGCCAAGGGTTGATTTGCTGATGCAAGATGGAGCTATTGTTTGCATATGTTGTTGCTGAGATAATTTTTTTTTGGGATTATGAAAAAAGGGAGAAACCTCGGCTTTAAATAGTCCGTAGAATCATCTAGATCTGTTCCGAAAAAGAATAACATGAAAATAATCTTATTCTAGAGGGGTACACGTCAGCTCAACCAATATTATTTGCAGGAAACAATAGGTTAATACGCAAGGAATTTTTAGTCGGTGACGCGTTAGCATAAATCTATTTTCAGGCAACAAAAAAATCTTTTATTGAAAAACAGTTCAGAAGAACCATCGGTTTCTAAAATATACTGGCGCAGCTTACTGCTGGTTAAAATCTAATTTTAACTCGATCTTTGCATGAAAATATCCTAATAGAAGTCATTTGTTTCAAACCATAATTCCATTTCAGATAGCCAGTTTCAAAGAGACTTGATCACTCATAAAAGCATCTTGGTTTACTAGTTATCTCATTTTACAGAGGTAAAACCATTAAAAAATGATGGCCATATTAGATATGTTTCGAACATTCTTAACAGGCACTTTCATTAGATTTTCGAAATTGGGCTTTAATTTTCTAAACAATCTATTTGCTCGAAAATTACTGCATGTGGCCATAAAATGAAAAAACTATTCTTTCCTCGATTCACGAAATCGACTTGGCATCTTGAACCTTAAAATATTGGCCAATATCGAATTTGCCTTGAAATTTCTGAATCTGCGATTGTCATTGAGTCCTGAACGATGAGC
>ENA-UOUE01001016-UOUE01001016.1-compost-metagenome-genome-assembly--contig:-NODE-1016-length-20045-cov-3.901392_pt1 | contig 20045 bp, 10 predicted proteins | sample MGYA00238146_ERZ747223 | MGnify/ENA primary metagenome ERZ747223 (study PRJEB28781, sample SAMN06268865) | compost metagenome | isolation source: single cell | place: USA: California, Emeryville, Joint...
CGTCACTCAGCGATTTTATGATCCCGCCGATAGATATACTACAGCTGAGAACGACCCAACTCTAACGATCGAGAAACCTGTTGATGAGTACCTCGTAAACAAGATCTACGGATGCCAAGTTGTCGTGACGAACTGCTCAGTCGCGAATCAAGAATTCCAGGTTTTATGCGAAATCCCTGAAGGCTCGCTGCCGATCAAATCAGAATATACACGCTCATACCCCATCTATTTGAATTCTTACACCACAAAATCGATCGACTATTTCTTTTATTTCCCTGCTGAGGGTAACTTCAAGGTATACCCAGCGAACGTATCTCGTCAGGGCATAGTTCTTGCGAATGCTAGCGAGAGTTTCTTCAAGGTAGTCAAGGAGAAAACGATTTCGAAGATCGAGTCTCTGCAAGACGTTCTGATCAGAGGTTCTCACGATGATATCCTAAATTTCGTGAGCACAAAAAATATCTGGGACAGCAAAGTGTTCCAGCCAAGCAGCATCTACTGGCTCCTCAACGACAAGCAATTCTATCAGAAATTAGTGAAAACTCTAAGAGAACGCAGATACTTCGACTACGTGATCTGGTCTTTCAGTGTACAGCATAAAGCCGTTGAAAGTTTGACAGAATTCTTGGAACATGAGAGAACCCATAGCATTCTTGGAGGATACTTCAATTATATAAATAGCAGTCTTTTGAAGGTGGACAATTTCAAGCTGCTCGAGTTTCATCCAATGATCAATTCCAGAGTCCATTTGCTCGCGAATGAAAAGTCTAATATCATGAATATCCAGCTCAAAGAGCAGTATCAGGCGTACATCTCTTACTTATGCGAGTTGAATGAACTTGCTCCACAGCATAGGCTCGGATTAGTGTACTACTTGCTGCTTCAAGACAGAATCGAGGAGGCTATCAAAATATTCGCTGAGATCGATTCTAAAACCGTGTTTGCAGAAAAAACTATCAACTTGCAATACGATTATTTCACGGCTTATCTAGATTTCTACACAGGATATCCGAACTTCAAGTTAGCAAGAGAAATCTGCGAGAAATATCTGGATTACCCCGTGCTCTCGTGGAGAAGTCTGTTTATCGATATCGCAAATCAACTTGCAGAGTATGATGGTGATGAAATGGAAGATGAGGCTCTTGCGGGAGAGAAAAAGAACGAGAAGGACAGATTGAAGGAGAATCAGAAAGGCGCTGCGAAGGAGCAGGTATTGAAAGGAGAACTCGAAGGACCGGCCGTGAAGATTACACATAAGAATGTCGAAGAGGTGACGGTTAGCATTTATCAAATTAACCTCGAAATTTTGTTTTCAAGAAGCCCATTCCTTTCTCAGGTAACTCTTGTTTTTAATGGATTACTCTTAATTAATATAATATGGAAATTTATCAGAGGGCGGATCATTTTGCTTATGTTAAACCGAATCACACTGAGGTTATTAATCTTGGAGCGTCTGACCTTGAAAAGATCCACAAGTACGAAATTCCTGACGGATTCAAGAAGAGCAATGTGTTCATCCAGATCAAATCATCAGAGAAATCATTCCAACTAACTTACTTCTCAACTTCATTGAAAGTGACTGTGCTAGAAAACTATGGCCAAGTAAAGGTTGTCGACGCGAATGGCCAGCCTCTTGCCAAGGTACAGATTGAATAGAATGAACGTTTTACTCACTATCTTGTTTGCAAGGTGTATGTGAAATGCTTTGCCAAACCAAAGAATGGAGAAGAGCCGCGCTTCTACAAAGATGGATACACTGATCTCAGAGGGGTTTTCAATTACGCTACTATGAGCGGAGGAGAGGTGTCCAGTCTAGAAAAGTTTGCGCTCTTTATTATGAGTGATGGTTTAGGTGAGAAATCATTTCTAAGGTGCCCTATGAGAAAATGAATAAATTTGCAATTAGGTTCATTGATTCAAGAAGCGGGTATCCCAAGTACGATGTCCAAGATGGAAGGCACTCTGATTATTAAATCGAAAAATCCTAAATGGCAAGCATTCAAGCAGAAGAATGCAGAGCAAGAGAATATCAAATATAAGTCTAAAAAGTGAGACCCTAGTGCGAGATCTAGAGATCAGAGTTAACTAAAAGATCTACTAAATAATATATTATCACAACATAACAATAGAGAGAGAGAAATGAAAATATATCATGATCATATATATATTATGGATTATTCTCTCAGATTTCATAATTCAAAATAAACAAAAAGCCTCTCTCAAAAATCCCAAAGAAGAATACTCATTTTTTTGTGATTAGTAGGAATCAGCATAGATACATGAATTAATAGGAAGTTCTTTTTGCAAACAACAATCTTAATTTGTAGAGTAAAAACAAGTTCAATTAATCTAAACAGTTAAATGTACGGTCGTATTCAATTTATCTTAGGGTTCAGTGTCTAACAAACATTTCATCATCGCATAACATGCAGGCTCATATCCAGCCTCAGGTGGTATGTTAATTGGAGCTTGCCAATTGATTCTAAACATTTAATAATAAATCTGGAAATTTTCTATGAGTGATTAAATTAATTCCAGCAATAAAAGACAAAAATGAGTTACATTCACGCCACAATCATCTTATCACTTGTATTTCTTGCAGGTGCAGCCACGGAGGCTCCATTCGAATTAAATATGGGGATCTTCCATTTGAGCACCTTCCGAACTGAGGATTTTAACGAAAAGGATCCTCAATATTCTGCTTTCTTCGAAGTGAGAGGCGGAATTGTTGAGGATCTCTCTTACATTTATACCGAAGACCTAAATTTTGAATTTTCCGGTCACTTCCAAGCCACTCTCAAAATGAAACCGTCCAAAGCATCAACCTTAGGCGATATTGTTGAAGTTCCTATCCAAAGCTACATCACAGGCCGTACTGTGGATAGCCACAAAGTGGTTATTGATCCAATCAAACTAAGTGAAGAGCCGCAAATCCCGCTGATCTATAAGGATACTTTGAAGACCTACTTAACAACAAAAGCACGACCTTCAATTGAGAATTATCTAAAACAAAACCTCAAATACGCACAACGTCGTTATCAAGGCTGGGAAGAAGAACGTAGGAAAGAAGCTGAGAGCAAAATGAACGCTGAAGGCAATCAAGAAGAGAAACCTAGTGTCGCACAAGAATTATGAGGACAAACTTTAAGATGAAAAATTTTCTGAGTTAGTCATATAAATAAAATTGATTTGCCCTTCTCGTTCCATTTCTTCGTAATAAAATGATATCAATGATCTAAAAAACTCAAAAATAGTTAGTTGAACGCACGTCTTCTAACCATATAATATTTCCTATAACAGCAAACAATAAAAAAATAAGAACTACTTTTCATTGAGTCTAGCACACCATCTCAATGCCGCTTTATCTACAGTAGCTCTGAAATGCTTGGTATTTTTTGTGATTAAATTCGCAATTAATATGTGCTCTTGACTTATCTGTTTCTTTTCTCAACTAGCTATATATTATAGATATAACCAATATTTTCCGATAAAAACATATTCAACATAACGACCTTCAATTTTTCATATTATTGTCAAAATAGCAGAATTTTCATCTAATAGGAACGCATTTTTCGTTCTTGTTTTTAGATGACAGAAATTCCACTCGTATCTTTTTCGTTTTTCGATGCAAAGAGTTCCTCATAATCGACTTCGAACTCTTTCGGATATTGCTGAGCAGCCTCTTTGTAGGAAATGTTTTGGTGTGGTTTTAGTACCAGAACTCTGAAAATTCTTTCTCCCAGAACGGCTCCTAGAATCAGCATGCCGATGCCAGCTATCAGGAAAGCATTATTCATTGTATCAGTAGCGGGATCAACGTCGTTATCAATGAACCTTCGGATAAAGAAGAAAATACCCAAGTACATCAGGAATGGGTACACAAAGAAAATGAAATTGACTTTTCGAGCCAAGCTGTCGCTTCCTCTTCTTTCTGGCCTTCTGCTCTGTCTGGCAAACTGCAGCCGAATCGCATAGTCACCAATCAAGATACCCACAGTTGCACACACGAAAGCCGCTGGCAAGAAGAATCCCACGAAGAATGTGAACATGAGAATGGCCATCACTCGTCCATAATTGGCGCTGAGATCAAACTCATCGTGAAGATAATGTTCTTGGAGTGTTCTGTATGATTGAGAGGTTGATAAGATCTTTTTTCTTTTGCAGCAGTTTTTGAGAGACTTGATCAAAAATTTGAGGTTAAGCAAAGAGAGGACAAACGGAAATGTGCTTTGGAAAAGAGAGTTTGAAGCGACCTCTCTGACTAAGTCTTCGTTAATGACATCTCCAGTACTCCTATAATAAATGAAATTGACCACTAGTGGAATGAAAACGATATTGATGAAATGAAGAGATGCTGCTGACCAAGCCATTTCTGCTCGACGCAAGGTGTGACTTGAAAATTTGATCTTCTCTAGGTGTCCTGCGGCGAAATTCAAAGCGAGTCCATTGAAAATTAATATTGATATGGAGGTGAGAATTTTGGGAGCAGTTGGTTTGATTATCAATTTGCAGATATATTGGCCAATAAGACAGCCAATAATCGCCAAAACAATCCAGGCGTAGGCGGTGATACGCTGACTGAATAGTTCACTGCTTAGATATCCATAATTTTCAGGAATTACATCATCGACGTCGCCAGGAGCGAAAGCATAAATTTTTTTATTTCCAAGTTTAATGTCACTTGTCAGCATTCTTGAGATTATATTTTTATCGGCGCCAAAAACCTTCAGAACAGTGTCACGGTCCTTTTGATAATCAAAAGTAACGAAAGCTTTCCCTGTGAATCGATTTCTTTTTTCGGGATGGACATCGGGATGTTCCTCAACAAGGACAATTTTGGAAATTTGAGCTCCCGAGCAATGCTCTAAGACGAATTTGCGGATATCTTCCTCTGTGGTGTCTTCAGGTAGGTTCCTCATCTCCACCGTGAAGTCAGGTGGGAAAAGTTTTGTCGTTTGTCCTAAATTTCGCGTCAAGTATGCAGCCAAGAGGCCAAATAATGCAAAAGCGACACCCATACAGTTCCATATGACTGAAAGAAGCTTTTTTGTTTCATGACTGATGCCCGCAAATCCCGTCGATCCTTCGAAAAATGTGTTGAATTCTCCTCTCGCACTTAAAATAGCGACAAATATGCCATCACAGAAGCAGAGCAAGAACAGATTGAGGCGAATGAACCAGAAGAACTGAGGATACGCTGGACCGTATTCCATGTAATCAGACATAGGGCTGTAAATACGAATACGATTCCCTTCAGGTCCATACTTTAAGTTTTTCTCTTTGATCTGCTCAATTACCTCTGAGACCTGTTCCGAAGGAAAAATGCTATCTAAATTCGAAGAATTAAAACTTCTCATTGAAAGAGTTTTGTAATCTTCTTCTGAATTCATCTGAGACATAAATAGATCTTTTTTGGAATTTAATGAGTTTATTTATCTGAGTTTATTTAGTAACTGATATTTATTAGAACGCTAATTAGGATTGTACACTAAAGCAGTTCTCTTAAAATAGCTCTTACTCAGAGGCCCGTAAAAATTCTCATGTAAGGGCAGAAAAAGTTCATATAAGCAACGAAGGAGAATTTTCACAGCTAACATAACTAGCAATATATAAGATTCTTGAAAAATAGTTCGAGTAATTGCATATTGAACTATCAATCGGTTTTTTGTTTTTTTTTTTCTGAGTTAACTCATGGTAGGATCAACCTCATCAACCAAGATGGATTTGGTGGAAAGACATACATTGTATCATAAAATCGAGACATCTAACTCGTAATTTTTCCAAAGACAAAAAAACCTTAATCAAATCAATGAATGTGTATGAAACGATGTACATTTTCGTCGTGGCCAATGTCTATATTAACTTAAACAATCTCTCTGATAGTCAGCTCTATGAGGATGCACTTTTAATATCATTAGCCAAGTTTGTCGTAAACCGCCATCTCATAGACACTTTGTATTGTTGCGAGAATACCAATGGCGGTTCCGACCAGCAAAAGACACCAATTCGCCCATCTCATGAATCTTTTTTGAGGGTTCTTCCTGAAATGGAAGTTGTATAAGAGCACAGGCACCACAAAATCTAAGGTTGTGAAGTTTAGTCCTCCTAATAGTCCCAATACGAGCTCAAAACTGGGAACTAGCATTGCTATCAGAGTGACAAATAATATAATCGGCAGTTTAAGAAGCACTCTTTTAAATTTGGCTTTCTTTCCAGTTTCTTTGTCTGCAAGGAAGTCTCGAAAGATATCCCAACTCTCAACTATTCTCAATACAGGGAAAAGCCCGGAAGGTATCGCAATCACTAACCCGAAAAGATACATCACTTCAACAAATACTATAAGTCCATCAGTCTGATCCAAGTTCATAAAGATTAGAGGTTCCACAGCGTCCCCATAAGCGAGTTTTCCAATAGTTCCGAAAACCAAGCATAGGGTGGTACACCCGATAAAGGTCCATTGAATCACTTTCGCAAATTTTTTATTATCGCCTACGGAGGACCTGACTTCAAGAAGTAGGCCGATCCCTTCATATGCGAAGAGCATGGTAGCAAACGAAATCGGCAGTTTGCTAGGGTTGAATTCGAAGAAATCTGCTTTGGATATAGACCCATTTTTCCCGAGAACTTGCAAAGTACTAATGGAGATCACCAAGAAAATTGCAAAAAAGAGTAACTGGAATATCAGCGCAATGTCACTGGGGATAGCCATATGATGGATATGGGTGACTGAGCCGATTGGAATTACGAATGCCAAAATGACGAGAGCTTGAGCCCATTTGACTCCACAAAACATTGACCATTCGTAGAGGCAAGCCATTTTATTAAAGTATTGAAAGATATAAACAAGACTTGGTATAATGGCACCTATTTGTAGTATATGGAGATTCCACTCTGCAAAATATCTTAGTGATTGCCGTCGAGTTGCTCTTTCCATAAGCCTTCCGTAGTCAACCTTGCCAATTTTAAGGTCGGTTGCAACAGTGTGCACTAGTCTCATCGTATAGTAATTGATACATCCAATCATGAACAAGAGAATCCATGCTGGAACGAGACCAACATCATTAAAACGTAAGGAAGAGCGAGAATTCCTGTGCCCATAAAGCTTTCAAGGAATGTGATTATCCCTCTTTTCGTTGAAGATTCGATGATACTGCTTGATTTCAGTGAGTAGATAGACCCCAAGCCTGGACGACCAAGTCCGAGCTCAATGACCTCAATTTCTTCTTCTGCTCCGTTTTCTTGATCGGGAGATACGAGAGGTTGGTCCTCTCTGCTGGGTTATCTTTGAGATGTCCATTTGTAGCTTCGGTCATTGAGGATTTGGTAACTATATTGTAGTTTGTGATAGATTCGAAAACGTCTCTGTAATTAAATTACGCAGTTTTTATTTCCGTTTTCAAAGTGCAATATGTTCATTTGATAGTAGCCGATTTACAACTCTTTTGCTTGATCTTTTGCGTTAATATATAAACACTGCGAATGAAATCACAGTTCCTTAGCTTTTATTGTCTAACACTCACTTCCTTAGTTTCTTCAATCGAATTTTTATACCTGTTGGAGAGTTGAGTAACAAATAAATCTCCACTATAGTTGAATCCACAGCATTTTACTAAATGAAAAACTGTTGATTTTCTTTGTTTCGATAACATTGAGTTCCGGCAAGTCTAGAGAATCTAAAAAAAAAAAGCAATTAGGGTTCACAAGATTGTTTCCGAATCTTAAGGGTGCCTTCTTAATCATAGACTCCTTTTAACTACAGATTCTTCACATAAATCGTGCTTTACACAGCTCTCACTCTATATTCATTACTGTCTTTATTATTGCAGTTGAAAGAAAGAATTACCAACAATGCTTGTTTCTACCAACTGCAAACTGCAATTGAAGGCAGAGAAATAGTCTAAAGTATCAGAGTATCAGAGTATACTCCTTCAAACACGAGTTCATGTAAGATTCTTCATCATAATTTTGGTAGACACAAAAATACTATTCGCCTTATGCTCCTGGAAGATAACAATACAGATAAAAAATAGAACGAATAAAATTTGAAAGTTTATAGTGTATTTGAAATTGAGAACACAAACATGGAAGATAACGTTTTGATACAAAACCAAAGAGAGAGCTGGACCGCCAGCAAAATATTTATACTCATCTTGATCGAGCTCATTCCATTTTCATATCACTTCGGTTACGAGAATCTCCAAGCTATTCAAACACAGCTTGTGCACCAATTTAATATGTCGCTTTCACAGTACAACCTGCTCTACTCTGTTACTGACCTTCCAAGCATCATCGTACCTCTTATGGTCAGCAAGCTTGCCAGCGATTTCAACCTGCGCTCAACTCTCTTCACGATGACCTCCCTTATCTCCATCGGAATGATCATCTGCGCACTAGGAGCCTCGCTATTTTCCTATCCCCTCTTGCTTATCGGCAGATTCCTCTATGGGTTCTTCCTGGAGAGTTGCCTTGTCTGCTCTCAGCTCGCTCTTCATTTATGGTTCAACGAACGAGAGTTTGCTCTTGCAATCAGTGCACAATCTATCGTTATGGGCCTTTCAAAGAGCGCCAACAGTCTATTTGTCCCGAGGATCATGGAGCTGACGGCTGAGGTGGGAAGCACGCTTTTCTGTTGCTTTTTGATAGGCAGTATCTCTTTCTTTGCAGCTCTCTTTTACTTGTTTTTTGAACCTTTCCTACGTGACCTCAAAATCGCTGAAGAGAAAGATTTGCTGATTTCGATGAGAGGATCGGTTACCTCACAGAACAAAAGCTATTGGAGGTCTGTCAAAGAACTTCCTGAAAGATTTTGGATCCTTGTCGCATTGAATGGTCTGTTTCAAGGGTGCTTTTTCGGACTCTCAGATGTCTTGAATGACTATATACACGTGAAATTTGGACTGTCTAACAGCTCATCGGGAGATCTGATTGTGCTGATGTACCTGACGATAGCTGTGTTCGCTCCGCTTATCGCGCATCTCTCAATCTCTTCAGAAAGACGAGGATACTTATTAATCGCTGCGAGCGGATTGATATTTTGCGTCTTCCTCTTTGTGTTAGGGATGAGTGCCACATATCCCTTCTTAAATTGCAGTGTGATTGTGGTGCTTGCAGGGCTTTTCTGGGCGACTTTCCATCCTACTATCTATGGAATCGTTGCAGAAATTGTTGATAAGAGGTCGCTAGGGATTGCCTATTCATTCCTTTCGATTACTTCAGAGGTTGGCGTGACGACACTTCCGTTATTAGGAGCGTTCTTCAATGACTTGTTGCAGCAGAAGAAGGATTATACCATGTACATGATCTATAACCTCCTACTAACGATAATTTGTCTCGGCATTTCGCTGGTTTTCTTCAAGGTAGAATTAGAATGCTGTGGATATTCAGGAGTTGATAGAGAAAAGGCTTTCGAAACTCAATTTGAGGAACAAAATGTTGTTCGCACGCATGATAAAATTATACTGAAAAATGAGGATGGTACCACGAGAGTCATCGAACTTAAGAACTCAATGTCAATTCAGATGAGTCAATAGGAAAATGAGGTACATATTGATGTGAAAATTAAGGCACCGACTATGATTTCGTAATAAACAGTTAAATATAAAGTTGTAAAGTCTGATAGTGCATTTTTCTATGGATGCTGAAGACGTTGCAGCTGACTTTTTCTTTGTGTAAGCAAATCATAATAATGTCGTTGCTATCGAGTCATCCAATCCATGAAATAAAATCTTGGGTATGCAAACTATATCAAGAAACGTAGAAGGTGGAGACGACGCTCTCAGATGCTACCACAATTTCCGACACTTAGAACTTGTTTGTGATAACTTCAAACGAGGAGTATCTGAAATTACGCTTGAAATTGCCCTAAAGCAGAAAAATGGCATGCTAGAAAGCATCTAAGCTATGGATATGTATGAACAGAAAGATGTAAACCAACAACATGTACTTCTACAAAAAAACTCTAAACCGTCAAAATTTGCGATGCCATCTCTAGCATAAATGGAAAATTTTTTGAGAAGCAAGCCAAACCCCAATCTGAGAAATTTTCTTTCAAGCTGAGTAAGAAGCTTCTGAAGAGTGTGAAAATATGCTCGCAGGAAATAGCGAATTAATTTAGGTTAAGCAGTGATTCCTGCTAGGATTTACTTCTTGAATTTTAAAATTTAAGGCTCAGAAACCAAATTAAGCAATGAACTTGTTGAGGGTAGAGGAAGGCTTGAAATTCATAGAAAACGAATTTCTTCTTCAGTGTGGAAGCCAGCTGTATGACTCCCGTTTGTGAGTAATAACAGAATTTAATTCGCTGATTTGAATGTTAGAGATGTCCATGATGGAATAGTGAATGAAAAATTGGAACAGTTCGTTCGCTATCTAACCACACACACATAAGCTAGTCGGTTCAAAACAGAGGCCAACGAAGTTTTCGGAAGAAAATCTTTTTATATGAGTGCCATTATTCTCTAATTGGCAATCAGCTGTATTATGTTAGCAATATCATAATTTCGGTTCAAGTTCATGATCGTTTTTTAAAGTACTTTAAATCTTCCTTCTAAGCTCTAGGGAACGAAAGCGCGGCGTCCTCTTCAATTCAAAGCTCAGCTCCAAAAGAAGATTTTTATCATTATAATGGTTTAAATTCGGTAGATAAAGACTCCAATTCTATTTATGACTTCAAAACCACTGAAGGGCTTTGTTTCAAGTTTACAAGCAATCAAAGAGTACTTCCCACAAATCATGAGTTAACACTCTGAACCTAGACTGAAGCTCACCAAGTTTCAGCAGTTTAAACGAATTTAGCGAGACATTTACCGCGACATTCTTTCCAGAATTTAATCGATTTCTGATAGGAGGTTAATTCCTGGATATAATAAAAAATAAAATAGCTGAGAACCGATTAGAGGTATGTCTGAGCGCTACCTACTAAAATTAAACCTTTTCATCCTGGTGCTCGAAATCTACACGATTTTAGCCTTGCTTTATGAAATCGAAATTCCAGGAGCTAGTTTGTTCCTTGGCCACGGAGCATTGAAGCTGCTATTTTGCTTGCTTCCATTATCCCTGACGTTCCTGTCGAAATACACTGAAGGTTGGACGTCAATCACGATTCCCACCCTACTCTGCTCACTACTAATCCCAATTGCAGCTATAACGCCTGGTATTTTGAAGATGAGTTTAGGTACTCTTGCAGCTCTGCTTGCCATCCTCCATTTAAACTCTGTTATACGCTTCCCGGTCTACACTCTGATTAAACCCACTGGTAAATTCTCGGTAGGCTATAAGAGCTACTACAACACAAGAGATAATTTCAAATACTGCGTTTTCTACCCAACTCTGAACCCGACTAATGTGTTCCCTAAATTGATTCCAGACCCTCTTGCCTGGAGGAAATATCATGAGATATCTCAAGGAAAAAAGGGAAATTTCCCTCCTCGAGGTTTGTTCGAAATTGTGACCCATATCTATACGAAAGTTAGTTTGTATGCCGCGGTAAATTCACCAATCGTTTCGAAGGCAGAATTAAAATCAAATATCAACAAAGAAAAGATGATCCCGATAATCTTTTCTCACGGACTTGGCGCTTCTCAGCACAACTATGCATCAATAGTGACTCAACTTGCCTCTAAAGGCTTCTTTGTCGTGTCTATCGATCATATGGACGAAGTCAAAACCATCTTCCAGGGAACCATGGAAATCGCACAGAAGTACTTAGAGAACCGAATGTGTGAAATAAGGCGAATTATTGATGAGTTATCAAACTCAAAGGGCTCAATAAGAGAGCTTTTTGGCAGCGATCTTAATCTTGACATGAGTCGCCTAACGGTAATGGGGCATTCTTATGGAGGTGCTTGTGCTTATCTGAGCGCTTGGGAGGATGAGAGAGTCAAAAATGTGCTTATGTTTGATCCATGGCTATGTCCAATTCAGCAAGGAAACTTAGACAAGCAACTTAATTGTAATATTTTGTTGTTTGAGTCAGAAAATTGGAGCGATATGTATCCAGAGCTTGGAATTAACTCTAGAAATGTGCAGGTGGTTGAAGCTCAAAGAGATGGAAAAGGTGGAGCGGTCTACTGTAAGGTTCCTGAGTCTGAACATAATCATTTCAGCGACGATCCTCTGATTGTGGGAGGACTTTTTGAATATACAAAAGTGATCAGATGCACGAAGCAAGCAAAAAGGATCTGGCTGGCAACCATCGAGGCAGTTGATAACTTCTTCCAATTTGTTGTGTCGAAAAATGAGGGCGAAGAGGATTACCAGAGATTCATGAATTTATACCACGGAGACAGCAGATTCCCTCTCATTAAGTATTGACATCTGGATAATAGTACCCCCTTCTGAATGTGTCGACTATATGCTAAGATGAGAACAACCATATATTCTTTATTTCAGTAAATAATTGTTTTGATGTGACTAATAATATATTGGAAATGAAATGGAACACAAATTTCTATTCTAACTTGAATTTGAAGTCCGCGTTGAACTTATTTTATACAGCTTGAACGGCAGCGAAGCCATCAAAATATGATCAAAAGAGGAGAAGGAACCTCTGCAAATAAAATATTCTTTTCTTCGAGTTTCTGCTCTAGTGAAATGAAAAACAAAGACCTTTATTTTGAAAATGGTAGTCGTCAGAAATTATTTGCGGTTCAATTAACTAAGTTTCAATTACACATAATTACAATTATTCAAATAGGGAAACTGCATGCAATATAAGCTTCAAACTATTCGGTTTTAAAAGTATATTTAATAATTATATCCAAATATCGTTATTAAAAGTATACAAATAGTTTGTTCAAACTATTATTCATTTTTCAGGCAAATCCAAAACCTTTACATTCATAGATCGCCGTTAGCAGTTTGCTCTCGAGAATTTCTTTCGTCGGATAATTAGGCAAATCAATCGCGCTCACACTAAAATTGTGTGGTTAGTTGAGTCACTGGAAAAACTCCTTACCATGTATGAGCGACTGGGAGGGAGTCCAAATTATCTGATCCCACTTCCACCGAGATCGGATGCTCTTTAAAACCTCCAATTCCCACTTTGCTTTTACCTACAATGAAGTTAGAGGGAAAAACCAAACTTCAATCTATATACCTGTGATAAAGAAGAGGAGAGTTGAAAGCGTTTCTTGATTGAACTCTTTTAAAATCGCCCAGAATCTTTTTACTAGCCGATCTGATAGCCCAGGGGCGACCTTAGCATACTGCATCATCTCATCCACATCAATTTCTCCTTTTCCTCCAAAGATAGAGTCTAGCTCTGAAGGCAAGAATATTTTCAGCATCTTTTCTGGTACAAACTCAAAAACTCCTTTCCGGAACTCTCTGAGAGGCTCTTCAATCTCTTTCAGCAGTTTTGAGAAGGCCAGCTTTTTGATGAAGGTCTTCTTGTTGTAGTCTGAGACTTCTCGTTGGTTCTCTCCTTCTCCGATTTCGATTGTATGGTATTCACCAAACGCACTAACTTCATAAGCAAAATCTTGAGCAAGTACATCATCAATCGAATTTTCAGTCATCCACCGAAGAGAATTGAAGAGCTCTGGGTCAATATCGTTAAGATCAGAGACTGCTGTTGGATGACCTGTAAAATTAAAAGCAAGCAAGGGCTGAGCTGATGAAAAAATAAAGTGGAGGTTTACCAGCTATTTGCTTGAGGAAAGGCCTTGCAAAAGGTACTTCAATTGAAAGATTGTTGCAAAGAGCCTAACAAAGCATATCAGTTAGCCTTTCTCGTTTATTTTGACTATTACATAGCCGATAAGTCGCCCTGCGAGCCTGAAATATCTGTGACTGGATGGTACGATAACAGCGTATGAACTAGGCTGGAGCGAAGTCTTGTTTGCGCAAATCTGGAATAAGCCTCTATTTGGATCAAAAAGTTCTTGTGTCAGCAAACTCAACCACTCATTGGTAAGACCACCTTTTATGTTGAAAAAAAGTCACATGAGAAACCTGCGAAAACAGTATTTTGATTTACCAGCATCGACGCCTTCTTCTCCCACAAATTTAATGAAAATCTTGAGTTTCCGATTGATTATTTCGCTGTGGAGCCGATCAAAGTTATAGACTGTATGCTCCAATATTCTCTCTCTATCAATTACAAACGCTAAATAACACTCATTAGCACACCCTTGATGGTAGAAACAAGAGCATTACCTATCTTATGCACTTCAGAATCATCCAACGTATCACTTTGAATCACTCTCCTAATATTGTTGATAATAAATTCATTCTAGTTTTCGCAAAACAATTCGGAGTTTACCTGAACACTTGTCTCTTCGTATCAAGGTCGAAAAGCCAGGGCGCTCTATTGATCACATCTACTTCCTCCGCTTGACTCTGATTCAGGTAGTGCACCATAAATACCGAGCTAATTATCTTTCGTCCCGTCTGTGATAGTCTCATAATGGCTTCATCTATGGCCAGCACTCCAGTCGCCATCAGTTCCGTTAGGGTTTTCTTGAGTTGAGGTAGACTCAAGTCTTTATCCTTCGATTTCATCCGCGTTAACACCCATTTCGTTTGGCTAAGTTTTCGCTCTTCTTCCAACTCAAATTCTTCTTTCGAGGTCATTTTAAGCTCGACATCTTTCAGAGTCTCTTTTAAAATCGATTTTATGTTCGTTATCTCATACGTATAGACAATAAAATCGATGAGACTTTTCATGTCTCCATAGCTAACATACGCATCATAAAACATTTGTTTCAATATCGTGTCGCTTCCGAATTTGTCAAGCAACTTCTCTAATATCTCGAGGATTTGCACCACACAAACGTGCGTTTTTTGCAGGTTCTGGTTAGATGTGTAATCTTCCAAGTCGTTAAGGACCTCCTTCAGCATCAGCAGGTTTTTTCATGGCATAGTCTCTAGACGCGTGGATCTTATTGATGATTTTCTCAACAATCACGATCATATTCCTCTCAAATAAAGAGGATCGGTTCAGAGCACTAAGGACGGATTCCTGAAGCGTTTTCTTCAGCGCGTCTACGAGCGCAGCTTGCCACGTGCTTCCATAGTCTTCGGGATCATGCATGACTTCAAAGAGTTCCAGAGTATGGTTAGCAACCTTAGTACATTCCTCCAAGTCGTTTATTTTCGTTTCCATTAACCCGCAACTTCTCAACAGGAAGAGCAATAACGAAGGGTCCTCTGCGAACTCATCGCTCTGCTGATTTACTTTCTTCGAGATTCTTTCTCTAAATTGGTAGTCATCAGACATATCTCTAAAATACGCACTCAATTTTGACTCTTGAGTGATATTAGCGCGGTAGTTTTTATTATTGATCATCGTTTCAAGAGCGATCGACACCAAGAACTTCTTCACCTTATCATTGTTAACAGTTGCGAAGATCTGCAGGATAAGCACGTTGATATTGTCTACTTGAAGCTTAAAGCGCTTTGCAAGAGTATCTTTCAGAGGTATTCTGCCATATTTCTTCTCGATTTTTAGGTTGACAGACGATAGATCAGAAATAAAGAGTGAGCTTTGCTTGTTAATCTTGGCCAAAAATTCAACATTTTCAAACAGTCGCGTCATCAGTTCGCTAAACCTCTCTTCAAAATCGACTAGCTTAACTTTTCCTCCAAAATATTCTTCGAAGAAAGCTTTCACTGCTGGATCAGTATAATCCAGCTGTGCGAGCACATACGCGAAATCTAATATCCTGATCTCGTTAATAGGATTGACACAAATCTCAAACAGCATCTCTTTGTATTCTTCAATCTCTGTTGTGCGCCATTTCGGGAACGCAAGAAGCATCAAAACCGTTTTTTCAAGGCAGAGCGCGTTGAAAAAGGGCAGTGAGTTAAAGAACGCGTCGTAAGGATCGTAAGCCTTGTCTTTATAAAGATTCTCTAAATATTCTTCGCAGATCTCAAGTTTTCGATGATCGGTGTATTTCATCAGACTCTCATTGCTGTAGACTTGGAAGAAATTCGTCTGAGGACGGAAGCTCGGCTCGTAGTCTAAAACAAACTTGAATAATCCGGGTTCAGAGACTTCTGCAGCACTGAAAATATAATTGAATATCTTCACTTTCGTAATGTTCGAGTTTGTAGCTTCTTCTCGCAGTTCGAATCCGTCTTCTTCTTCAACTTCGTTTCTAAGCACGCTAAGAATCTTTTTCGCTTTGAGTTCCGTCGTTGCGACACGAGTTGGTGATAATGGTTCCAGTTTTTTTCTCTTTTCTTGCTCCAACAGCTGAGATTCTGAGTCATCCTCTCCAACTAACGCTGGTGCCGAGTATTTACCTTGCTCGTTAGCAGTTTTCTCTTCTTCTCGAGGATCAGAGTTTCCTTCGTGTGAGTTGCGGTGGTGAGGATTGAAAAAGACCTTTGACAGTTTGAACAGCCCAAAAGTACTCTTTGCTCTTTTTTCTTCCTCTTCCTCCCTGGCCTTGATGATCAAAGAAAGGTTTTTCATTATCTGATAGAACGAATCGAAATTGAGGTCAGCGAAGCGCTCTTTGATGCATAGGGCGATTTTCCTTTCCGTTTCATCCTCGAATTGATGGATAGTATCGCGATCAAGGAAGGTATAAAAAGCTATCTTGCGCAGATGATCGAGTCCGTTTACGAAATTGTTGACGACAGTCTGCAGCATTTTGCGGTAGATGTTATGATCATATTTCTTCTCGTTGAGCATTTTTTTTGAAACCGTTAATTCCGTTTCTTTCCATACAACGTCGATATTCACACTCGACGTCCTTGATTGCACGGACAAATTCCTCGCTTTTTACGACTTCAACCCAGAGTTGGTCGACCGATTTAGTCTGAAGAGCATTCAATTGCAATGAGCCCTCTCGGACCTCTCGAATATGTTCATCTGACTTCCTACTGATTTTTTCTAATTCAAAGAGAATAAATTCAGTCAAACTAACCCATTCATTATAAATAAATTTATGTACTCTTTAGCTGAGATATTCGGTGTCTTTCGACGATCTTTCTCTCATCCTCGTCATCTTTGCATCCTATTATCTCATATAATCTATTAAATGAATAAGCATCTTTTTCAGTCGAGCAATGGGTTTTTACTTTTTTCGCGCTTTTTCGAGGCTTAACTCGGACTTGGTGGATTTGGGTACAAGACTGCAGTCTACTATAGAATTATATCCATCCTTCAAGTCCTCAGTGGTCTGTCCGAAAAAGGTATAGAGCTGGCGAACAGGATTGACAGTTAAGGCAGCAGCTTGTTGATTCTTATACAGCTCGATCTGACAAGCAAAGTGATTGTAGAAGTTAATGCAGTTGCTCAGTTTCAGTCTTTCAGGCTCCGTACTATCTATGAGAGGCGCTTTCGACATGTCCATAATAACCACTCTCTCACTATCCAACGAATCAGGCATTCGCTCCAGAGCATGCTTCCTACAATTGTCATAGAATTTGGTGTTTAAGAGAGCGGATTTCAACGTATAGAGCAGTTTTTGCTCGTTCTCGCGATTTAAGCCAAGTCGAAACACGTCTTCAATCGCAATTCGGGTGTAAACTTGGGACCAAACCTTCTGGAAGATCAAGAGATCTTGCAATATTCTCTTCTTCAAGTTGATAGGGATATTCTCATTAAAAGCGAGTTTCTCTGTCGCCAAGAACAAGCTCTGTAGAGCCTCAGACGAGAGTTGCGTTTCGTCTTCCCACCAAGGGTTGAACTCGCGAATTATCACATCAATCAGTCGGAGCTGCATTGCAACCGTTTCAATAACTGGTCCAAACTCTCCGGGGTTATCGGAGGAGAATATCTTCGTTATGCGATCAACAATCTTTTCAAGTAGCATCACTCTTGCGCATTCATCATTCCGCAGAAGCTTGCCTTTATATTTCACCAAGAAATTCGCTGAGTTCTTTGTTAAAACCGCTCTGAAGATGTTGAGCCCCAAATTGAAGTCATTTTTGGAGATAACTTCGAACAGAATGAACTCTATCAGAGAAAATTCAAGAAGAAGGATAGGGTTCTTCATTAGGAGATAGGTAAGAGCTCCGATCCAACTATAAAGTTTTTCTTTATGAGTCAGACTCTCCAGTATGTATTTCACAATGCGGACGACCTTCCCAAAGAGCGGGAGTCTAATCGTAACGTAATCTCTCAACGATTCGAGTTCAAAAGCATACAGCTTGCAATCTGGATTGCGTACCAGTCTGTCCCCTTGTTGTGGATCTGAAATAACATATCTTTTCAAAGCTTCAGAAAATTCATTGTTTTGGAGCAAAAACGACGCTTTCTTTGATGTAGAGAAGAGCAGCGCTTCAGGATTAATAATCGCTTTTCGTGTATTACAGCTGAAAGAAAGATCCAGGCTTAATTTCGTGTCGAACTGATCTCGAGTGATTATATCTAGAACGTGGAAGAACTCACCAGGAAGATTGTCCAAATGAATCATTTGCAAGCATTCCGGATCCAAGAAAATTTGTTTGAACAACTTTTCTCTGCAGTGAGGGAACGACTCCATCATCAATGATATCATGCGAACCTCCTCAGAATACGAATGTGCGGGACCATGAAGCATGGCAACGAGCGAGTTCTTTTGCATGGCGGCGAAGATAATCTTTTCCATTTCGGCCGTAACTTCAGTTCGTAGCTTTTCAGCATCCTTTTCGAAGCGCGTATCACGTAAGTAATCAGACGCTATTCCGAATATCTTCTTGAAATTTAAATATTCTTGGAGACTGCCACCGAGTCTTGAGTCAGCGAATAATGACTGCTGCGTCTGCTCTTTAGTCCTGTCGTCAGCTTGTTCGAAGATAGTCAACACTTTTCTAACCAACTTTACATAGCTGAGTCTAAGATTTTTGATTAGCGCTTTAATCTCAGGACTTTCGAGATTCTTGTCGAGGACTGTAATGTTTCTGAAACGTCCCGAGACAATGACTACGTAGTACAGAAAGTCTTCAAGAGCATTCCCGTTTCCTAGACGCAGGAGGTACTTGTTGTCTTTTTCATTTAGTTTCACTTCTTGCGCCAGCAGATCGCGGAAGATATCAGTTAGAGCCTGCAGTTCAGGGATAACAAAGCCTTGCCATATCATATCGGGGAATACAGTCTCGATAATCCCAACCCATGAGGAGAAAGCATCCCTGCTTTCAGAGTTTCTCTTGAGAATAGGAATGTTGCGAAGGAACTCATACAAAGACCTGAGATCCAGTTTCGCTCTTATAATGCTTTTGATTTTGTCGATGAATTCAGGGATAGGTATCTTCTTCTCGGTTAAGTGTGCGTCAACCATTTTGTTTCGATTTTTCGCGAGAAGAGGAATAACGTTGGATTTGAGAAATTGAGGCGGTATCAACACAATATCTCCGAGAAGATTGCATAGTGCGCGGTTATTTGGTTGGATCAGCTTAGTAGAGTCGAGCTTTTGAATTCGGGACTGGATATCAAGCATAGTCATCAGAGTTTCGATGTATTCCTCGACCTTGGTGTTGTACTTGAAAACGTCGGGAATTTTCAAAAACTCTACGATATCTTTGATGATTTTCTTCTCGAAAAAGATGTTGAGTAGCTCGTTAATAACGATTTCGTGAGTCCAAGTCCGCTGATTGGCGTTCAAAAGGTACAGGATCAAATTCGTCATGGCTAAAGTGTGACATCTTATATATTTTTCATTCTTCAAATAATCTGCGAGCGGAGTGTCATTTGAGTTCGGCTTTTTCGTGTTTGAATATAGTCCTAATAAAAACGTATTCAGGACGATTCTTTCAAACAGAGGTTGGATGAGTTTTTCTTTGTCTCTCTTCGGATCGCAGAGGGCTTCATTGTACTTGTCGAAAGATTCTAAGAGAGCATCGATTTGGATTTGGCCCAGAAGTCCACGAGGTGTCTTGAGGAAATATGGCCCATAGAGCAAGCAGCGGGCCAGCCGGTCTAATATTTCGTAGAAGGCGTATTTGTGCTTAGTTTCGTCAAATTTATCTTTTATGCGGCTTGTCCTTTGTCTAATGATAGACACAACGAACCTCTCTACTAGTTTCAGGTTCGTTTTCAGCTGCTTCTTCACTCGCTCCTCAACTCCTCTTACCGTTGAGTTAGTTCCACTGATATTCGAATTCCCGCT
>ENA-UOUE01001017-UOUE01001017.1-compost-metagenome-genome-assembly--contig:-NODE-1017-length-20036-cov-7.463250_pt1 | contig 20036 bp, 18 predicted proteins | sample MGYA00238146_ERZ747223 | MGnify/ENA primary metagenome ERZ747223 (study PRJEB28781, sample SAMN06268865) | compost metagenome | isolation source: single cell | place: USA: California, Emeryville, Joint...
TTATTTACGACGGAGGAGTGGTTTGTTTTGCTTGGAGATGATTGGCCCAGTACACATGAATTATTTTGATTGACGGAGGTGCTTTTCGTTCCTGCCAGAGAAATATCAGGAGAGCATTGTTCACTTTTGCTTAGCGGAGAAGTTGCTTCCTTCTCTATGAGGCCTGCTCTTTTGGCACCCACTAGCTTGTCAAGATCGAGTGTATTTGAGATGTTGGGGGATCGTTTGTGCAGTAGGATGTTTTTTGTGGTGTTAAATGCCAGAAAACGAGCATTTCCAAGCCATTTTGAATCTTTTTTGTTATTAATCCATTTTTCAAGAGGCTTCCGGAACGTTTCCCAGTTCGGAGTGTCGCAGAAAGGTGGTTCAGCGATTCTCTTCTTCAAGAATTTTTTCCAAACAGTCTATGAAAAACGAAAATGTTAGGAGATAGGATCCCTCAAACCACTTACTATTAAGTCATCAGTTTTGCTATGATTATACCGAGCAGTCTGCAAGGAGCGCTCGTAGTCTCTAAAAATATTTTTCTCAAAGGATTCTTTAGCCTGGTTACCACCCATGCCCTAGTTGACCTTTCAATTTATCTGATCGTAGTGTGAAAAAAATTAATTGGGAATAGAAACATCGCATTAGTCTTAGAGTAACAAATATAAAATTAATCAGACTAAGGAACGTAATCAAGAAAGGCTTTTGAGATTTGAGTTTTACAGTAAATAGTAAATTCACAAAGAAAATGGAATTCAAAGAAAGAGAGCGATTTTTTTTATGAAAATGAGTACTTCCCGTTTAGATAACATGAGATTAGAAAAATCGAGATTTGATTATGACGTGCACTCATTGCTTAGAAAGGCTTACAGATCCCAGAAAAGTCTAATCTGTACCCTAACCTTGAGATGAGATCTTTTAAAGGGGTCTGACTCTCAGATGGCAGTCAACCCGCATAAAAACCTTAATTAGTAATTTCTATTAATCAAATAAAAAAGAGTTTGTAAAACTATATTACGAGAAAAATAGATCCGTTAAGCAAGATGAGCAGCAACGAAGTGGAGAAGATGAAGCAAATTTGGCAGTATCTCGAGCGGAGGACCAGTAAAATCAAATTTAAGTTTTCATTTCTTTATTTCAAGAGGCAAGGGAGACAAGAAACAGAATTCACAATTAGAATCCGGCAGAAAAAGAGGTAAGCACTATGTTTTGCTTCAGCATGTAACACTGAGACGCAGCCAAAGGAAAGGAAGAACAGAAAAGCACTTTTCAAGACTCTGCCAACGTTGTTGAATTCCAAGATGAAAACGAAGATGAATATTTTCCAACTGATAAGAAAAAACAAGAACTGGATCAGAGTTTGCAGGAAAAACTAAAAGCATTTGAAGATAATGAAGAGTATGAGGAGCCATCAGAGAAACTTCAAGAGAACACAGCTCCACCCAAAAATCTCAAACAAAAATTGGGTCGAGCAAAAGAAAAACAGAATAAAGACACTGGTTTTAAGCATTCTGATAAAGAAAAGAAAAAAATTGACAAATTACCAAAGAAAGATCTTTCAAATGTCTCTTCAAACTGGATGAATTTCCTGAAGAAAACCAAGACAGAAACCACTGACGTAGAAGCAGGAAAGACTAAGGAGAAGCAGAAGAAAAATGGACACAATAAAAGGATCTTTCCCTTTGCAAACAATCTCAACCCTCCTCAGGACTCCTATAGCGGGTACATCTCAAAATTATAACGAAATGAATTGAAAAAATTATAATTCCTATGAATAGAGTCACTCCGATAATAGCAATCGATTGTGAAATGGTAAAAGTAGAAGATGATCAATCGGAAGTCGCAAGGATCACAATTGTGAATTATAACAATCATGTCCTTTTCGACCAATATATCCGCCCTAAAGGAAAAATCACAAACTATTTAACGTTTGTCAGTGGTGTTACTTACAATAAAATCAAAAATCAACCAACTATTGACCATTACAAAGATCAGGTATGATTATATAGTTGAATAAGCAAGTGATTTATCATGTGAAAACAGCTCTTGAAAATCTTCAAAGGAAGAAAGATTGTTGGTCACACTCTCAAATCCGATTTCGAGGTGAGATAATCTAAACCTTCTAACAACTGACGTTGTCACATAGGCGCTCCGTGAGTTGGGATTGGTCGTACCTGACAAAGATGTCCGAGATATTTCAAAGTGCCCTTTGTTGAACCCTGAAGGAAAAATCATGTCTCTCAAACGAATGGCTGAAAGATTCCTAAATCTCCAAATTCAAGTAGAGAATAGAGCGCATAATTCGGTAAGAACACTGATTTTTAGTGTGTGTGTGACTAATTGTGATATGTGGATCCAGATTGAAGATGCCAGAGCAGCTATGGCTTTATATCGAAAAATAGAACATAGATGGGAGCTAGACATGAAAACGCATAAGAATAGTCTGCAGACGACAAAGACGAATCAGAAGAGCTCGAACAAAACTGAACCTTAGGCATGAATTTTTATTTTTAGCTATGTAGGTGGCCATCTGTGATAATTTTGAGACGTTCGCTCAATTTTTTAGGGTTTTATTCTTAGAATTTCTACATGTAGATCATTTCAAAAAGAAATCCATCAATCCAAAGTCAATACACTACCGCGTCAAATAAAATATGAAGATCTAGATCGGCCTACCAACACATAATCCTTTGTTAGCCTTGAAATAGATCGATGCTCCGACCCTAAAAAGAAAAATATATATTTCCAATTTCATATGATGGAAGAAATAAAAAAATCATTATACTAAATCTCCCATAACTTCAAGAATAAAGAAAAATGAAGTAGTTAATGGAAATTTAAGTGAACATTTGAATTTACTCTGAGCAAATTAGCTAAATTTTTATTTACAGAAACTCGAAAAATCTCAAATTATGGATAAAGTTTCACAAAAAGGAGAACAACGATACTCTCAAGTAAATCAACCTCCGAAAGGAACTCACTCGAAATAATGACTACTCTGCAACTCTAGGCAGATCTTACGGATGGATGTTTTGTTACCTATCATGTGAGCACTGAAGGAAAGCAGCGACTGGAAGGAACAAAGAGAGCAGATTTTAAAATTATATACAAATCCAGAGAATATCCTTTCCTGAAAGAGGATCTCATCAACTATTCATTATTTATGCGTGAGTATTGCCAAAAGCATCCCACTACTTCGCAATTCGTTCTCGTAACCGAAATTGAGAATGATTTAGTAATCGAAAAAACACTGAAACTGCTTGCAGGATATAATGATGTGAATTTCAGCAGTAAGGAGATTCTCGACGCATTTCCTTTGATAAGAGACCTCGGTAAATGCAACAAACCTTTCTGATTCTGTAAATCTTTTATTTCAATAGGTATGAATGAACAGAATACCAAGTTTCTTGATAAATTTTGGAATGAATATGTTATTGAAGGGACCCTGGATATTAACAACGCTCATCATATTTTGGATTTATACTATAAAAGCGATATCACATTTCAACTAAGACACACGTCAACTGTAGCCATCATTCTAGATAAAATTGTGGAAAGCGAGTTTTTATGCCTCAAGAACCGATGGCTCTTCCAGTCACTGACTTTGAGTTCATTCTATCATATTATTGAACAGTATCTCCTTGAGCGAGATAACCGATTTTCAAAAACGCTGACTCGAGACATTGATATTGATACTGTGATTGAAACTTTTTGCAATCATAATATCACTGATGAAGATGAAAGAGAAGAGGTTCTCACCGACCTCAAAATGCGGCTTAAAAAACTAACGATTTTAGCCCATTCTCCTACTCGCAAGTAAAATGATATACCATGAGTTTACCGAAGTAAAATTCATTTAGAGCCGAAAATAAAAGTGCGAAGAATACAATAACAGACGAAAGAAGAGAAATTGAGCCATCAGGTAATTTGCCCAGCTGAGAATAGTGATAAAAGTTGTTACATAGTAGTGAAGGAGAGACCGCCCCAAAAAAATTCTGGAGAGAAACAAGGTCAAGTAGTATTTGAAGAGCTCTCGAAAATTAAAGGAGAATTGACCGAGCTAAAGCAAGAGATGAAAGAAAATTTTGAAAAGCTAAGAGTACAGCAAGAGAAAACAGATGAGTCAATCACAAGGATAGGAGCACTGCTAGAAAAATGTAAAGAATCATCATTTGGCTAATAGCAATGATATTTTTCTCCATAAATAGTTATAGATGATTTTTCTGTGAAACAAAAACGTAAGTATTGCTCCTCGAAAGTTGATAACTCAGTACATTGTACAGAAAAGGAATCGCATGAAGAGCAGTTGTTAGAGAAGGCTCTCAAGGAAAACCTCAACCAGCAAAGCGAATTTAACAATGACTTAGTTAACCAATTGGATGGTAAGATGTTTTCCATAAATTAATGAGATTAATCTCTCTCTCTCACTTTTTTTTCACCACTAGCTCTGTATTCAATTTTAGCAAAAAAGATTGACTTGAGCGCAGCATCAGCTCATTTCAACCTGTCGTGGCTTACTATGAAAGGTTCTACAAACATTTTAGCCAAATTTGATATTATTTTTAAATGAAGAAATTTTGATCGCCAAAGCAGAAGATATCGAAAAATGGCATTTCAAACTTTTAAAGGACGCCACTGAAAATGGAATGCTTGATTCGAAAGTAATTTCTATTGAAGAGGATAAGACGTGGCTCAAAAGCAAAATTGAGATGATCCGCAGTCAACCCTGTTTTAAACTAATTTATCGAGCCTCTGAAGATGGATTTACGACCGAAGCTTTCCACAAACGATGTGACAACAGAGGAGCTACTCTTATGGTTGCGAATACGAACCTTGGAATATTAGGTGGATTTACAATTCAGCCGTGGGATAGCTCTCTAACGGTTGCCGAAGTTGATCCGAAGAGTCTTATTTTCGAACTTAAGACGAGAAAACTTACTCTACCTGCTAAGAGTATGGGTACTGAGATACCAACAGGAGCACTTGCAGGGCCTACATTTGGAATTAATCTTCAGATCGGAGTGAACTACCATACTGGAAAAGCTTCAGGAACAATTGCTGAAGGGATTTGGAGAGTGTTACAAAATTCTTTGCATTATAATGTGTATCCAATCGCCGTAGTTGACCTCGAAGTATTTCAGGTAGTTTAGTTCATATAAATTATTCTTGTGGGAATGGTTAACTCTAGACACAAATGATTTTCGTTGTTTCTCGTCTTTAAGAAGTGAATTTGTTGAATTATGAACAACTAAGCCGCTGCCTATTTATATTTCTCTTTCTTTTCAGAGAGACCTTCTAATACTTAATAAAGTTTTTTTTGTTGGAATAAATCAATTCAACTAAAATAGATCAAATAGTTATTTCCTGAAAATTACTGAAGCTTAAAACTCATTTGAGGACATGTCACAAATAAGACTCCAATTCATTAAGATTCAGTATTTCTTACTCCTCAAGAATGGATCTCTGATTCGCGAGGGTTTGAAAGATCTAATATTACATTCATTGAGAACTATTAGAATGAAGACTTTCCATGAACACCCTAAGCAAGGAAATAAATTACCAAAGAAATTTGCAGTAATGTAACTGACTAGCAAGAAAAAGATGGCTGAAGGGCCTTTAGAGATTGTTTTGACTTGGGATTCATGACAATATCAAAGCACTGAACAGAACACATTTGTTATATATGAAGTACTAGCTATTGCACCAATCAGATTCTTTTTTGCAGTCGGAATACCTCTGTTTTTATCGTTATTACTGTAATTACAAAGACTATCCGATTAGAGAACAGATTTAATAATATAAGGTGTCCGCAAAATTAATCATAATTTATTTCAATTCAAAAAATATTCGAATCAAAGATAACTTTTTCGTAACATATGGCTAGCCCTTATGATATTGTTCCAGGCAAAATATTTCTAGGAGGCATTGCGGCGACAACTACCCAAGAAACTATATTTAAACACTTCGCTTCATTTGGTGAAATAATTGACTGTGTTGTTATGCAAGATCGTGCGACTGGGAAGTCTAGAGGCTTCGGGTTTGTTACATACAGAGACTCGACTGTAACTCATATCGTCCTCTCCCAAGTACATATTATAGACGGCAAAGAAGTATCATATTATATCATGTCGTAATCGTTGAGTTTGGCTTATTTATTTTAGATTGATTGCAAGAGAGCTGTCCCCAGAGATCAAAAACCAGAAATTTCAAAAGAAGAAGCGTCTATGCGCACCAAAAAGCTGTTTGTTGGGGGGCTTCCACAAACAGTAACTGAAGAAATCTTCAAAGGATACTTCGAACAGTTCGGAAAAGTTGATGATTGGGTAATCATGGTTGACAAGGTGACAGGAAAGTCGCGAGGTTTCGGTTTTATCACGTTTGACAATGAGGACAGTGTGGAATTAGTCATTTCGCGATATTTGGAGAATAAGATTGATGGCAAATGGGTTGAATGCAAAAAGGCCCTCCCTAAAGACTCTCAAAATAATTCTCAGTCATCCTCCACAAATGCATCACCAGCAGTCAGCGCTTATTCATCTAAAAAAAATTCTTTGAATAAACAATCCGGTGAGAGCGATCTCGAAATAGTCCGGAGTATCTTGGCTGAACAGCAAAGAGCAAAATTATCTGTCGATAGTGAAGCTGAAACCTCCCAAATGTCTTATCCCGAAACCAAACTGCAGGCGGTGGCTAAGTTGTCTGAGAACAATCCTGTCAGGGATGATCCGATCCAATCGGACCCTTTTAGCAAAGTTTGGAACGAAGATCAAGGAGAAACTGAGAAAGGGAACTTTCAGGTTCCTCAAATGTATCCATACCACCAAAGGCAGCAACAGCTATCCGGAGGTTCACTCATAACGCCTCAACTTTACAATGGTTATTCCTATCACCAAAACCTTCAACAATTTCAGCAATCTCAAATTCGCTTCATAGGAACTCAGGAAACTAACCCTTTATTGGAAACAAACTCCTTTACAGGCCAAGAACCAGTCTTTATTAATGACACAAAATTCTCAAATTCCAATAAATATATACAGCCAATAACCGTCCAGAAGCATGATCGTAAATGCTACAACTTTCCTCCTGGATTACACACATTTGATGGCAATTCATACCCATCAAGCAATCCAATTTCTCAGTCAACTTCTTTCACAAACCAAAACCAGATAGAGCCAATAATCCAAATCAAGGGGTCTTTGCCAACCCCACAGCAACAGCAACAACCTCCTTCACAGAAAAAAGTTGAGAAGTATATCCCTCTTTATTCGTGAGGGCATTAACGCATTTTTATATGCTTTTATACGAGTTACTCTTCTTTTATAATTCAAGAAATGAGAGAGAGAGACTTTCTCTGCACTTCATGAAGATACTGTCTGTGTGTTTTATCAGTCAATGAAAATACCTTAGCTACTGTAATTCAAGAGTACCTTATCATGATAAGCTGAAAGCAAATCGTCCTAATCTAACTGTAAATTTTGTGGGATCCATGAACAGCAGAGAAAGGTATTCTGTGAGATAAGCAAGTTGGACCTAAATGTATTTCTGTGATAGTCCAATCGAGCTTTGGTCATTAAAATTCGAAGAGCAAAAGTATTTTGCGTAATCAAGAGGAATTCTAATCAGAAAATGGAACTTCGTGTCAAAATTAGAATTACAGAAAAAGGAAAAAATTAAAAAGAAGTCAATATTAGTTCTTCTACATTGCCTGCAAGGTCTCAAATCAATTGATGATGTCTAGACAAAGGAAATTAATTGTAGATTGCAAATCGGCGTTACGTTTGCGTCTGTATACATTGAATACTTACTGATGAAAGATCAAATTGATATAAAATTGTAGTCTGTTTTGAAAGACAAAGCTAGACTGAGTGAGGAATATGGGAAACAATTTGTATCTGATCATAGAATACCTGTTTTTTTTTTGTCAGCTAAATTTAGTTCTTAAATCAGGCTATTAAAGCATCTACTTGCGTTTGCTCAAATAAAAAAAAAATCGTCGGTTAGATTCTACCGAGATCTGAATAGGAATTTACAAATCCAATAACCAAAAAAAAAAATTGGTGACACTTCCATGCAGATCCCTCTTATCGACCCAAAGAGATTCGTAAATAAAATAGAGTCAACTATTGAACATTTAGAGCAAAATTCGGCTCTACAGCTATTCACATCGCTTAACGATGGAACGGGCAAAAATCGTGTCCAAATGATTAAAAAATATCAGCCATACCAAGTCCCGCCAGACTGGGAGGTAGCAGAGGATCACCGTTTAGCCATGCGAATAGCGAAACCTGAGCTGCCTGGCCCTGGAGAACCCATCGATGTTGATGAAATGAGCGGTCGCCCGATTAACAATAAACCAATAAGACTCGGCTGTGACCGAAGGGAACTGGATTTCCTTGGACCATCGTTTCCTCTCTATTTTCAATTTTATGGCTTCACATTTAGAATCCTGTTTGTTTTCCTCTTCCTCTATGGAATCTTTGCGATTTATTCAAATAGTGAAGGCAATTACTGCAACAACGTACCAACTCTCGGTAATATGCTCTCTCCTGACATTTGCTTCAACTATACTGTGCTGAAACATTCACTCGCAAATAGGATTAATGAGGACAACACAGGATTGCTTCTCCAAAAGGCTCTTGCCTTAGGTGCTTTCATTGTGATTATTATCATGCTGCAGAAATTTAGGTATGAGCAGCGCAAAGAAGCTCAGGAATGCGATAACAGAGAATGGACGGCTGCAGACTTTACATTCGAAGTGCGGAACTTGCCACCTCCGAAAAGCAAAGATTCGCGAGTGAAAGAAGAGATCGCCGAATGGTTTAGACTTAACGCGCGACCAGGCAAGATCACGAGCGTTGCTCGAGTAAATTTGGCCTATGACGTTACCGAAATTGTCAAAATTGAGAAAAAAATTGAAAACCTTATCAAAAAGAGAAGAACCATCCTTGCAGCAAATCCTGACTTCACGGGTAATAACAAAGAACTTTCAGAGATAGAGCATCAAATCAAAGAATTGGAAGAGTCGCTAAGGAAACTTGAGAAAGAATTTTCGAAAGGACGAGGGGAGAACTATTTGCGAATTGCTTTTGTGACCTTAAATAGTTATGAAGAGTGTTTGGAAGTCCGAAATAATTTTAAGGAGAAACGCCTCATCTCTCGACTATTCAATTCGAGCTCGACGCTGAGTCAAAAGTTCTACTGGAATGGTCACCAGGTCCGATTGCGGCAAGCTGACGAACCTTCAGATGTCCTTTGGGAAAACATTGCAGTTCCAAACAAGATTAAGATCCGCAATAGAATAATTGGTAATTTAATCAGCTTTTCGATCTTGCTAGTGTGCTTCTTCTTGATATTCGAGATTAATCACAATAAAAAACAATATGTGGATAAACAGAAAAGCAGAAGTCAAACCACTCCTCTAACATCTCAAGAAAAATGGGTGATCAGGATAATTGGTTGGATCGCTACAGTAATTGTGCTGGTCATCAACACTGTCCTCAGAAACGTCCTTAAGAAACTGTGCCTCTTTGAGAAATATAACTCCTGGACAGAATATTATATTGCTCTGGCTACTAAACAAACATGGGCGCAATTTCTGAACTCAGGAGGAATACTGCTGTTGATGTCACTCATTGTGCATAACTTCTGGGGACATGATGGATTGATCATGGCAATTCATCAAGTATTCGTTTTCAGTGCTCTCCTCTCGCCTCTTATGGGCTTATTGAACATCCCATATCACATAAAGGCATACCGAAGATATAGGGAAAAGAAGAAAGCATTCTCCACTATGACCCAGAAAGAAGCAAACTTATTCTTTGAAGATAGTGCGTGTGACTTTGCCGAGAAATACTCTACCCTTCTCAAAAATCTGTTCATGGCTGCTCTATATGCCCCTATACTTCCAGTTGCTATATTTTGGACCATCATTGGCAACTTTTTCCTGTTTTATGTTGAAAAGTATAATATTTTGAGACGAAATTCCATTTGTCGTTCGCTGGGTCCGAGCTTGGCCAGAGAAATGACTGAATTTCTTGAGTGGTTCTTGATCATTTATGGAATATCAGCTTTTGGTTTCAACTATTTGTTCTTGGGGGAAGTCTCTATTTTCGATATCGCACTTTTTGTGCTCGCAATTGTGAACGCATTTTTGCCGATGGATGAAATTAACAAAATCATATACGGACCCGTTGCGCCTCAGAACGCGGAAGAAACCTACGAAAATATGAGGCTGTATTTGGAGGAAGACTATGACAGATGCAACCCTGCAACTAGTGGAATGGCTATTGAAAAATACTCTGACGAGGTTCAATCTGTAGGCCAAAAGAAGAAATATCATAATAGGTTTATGCACAAGTTCTTCCTAATTCCAGGAAGAAAAGAGAGACAATTGAGCCGTAATGCTGGGCAACCGTTAGAAATAGTTTCTTAAGTCTCTTTCTAAGTTCAAGAAACAAATAAAAAATATAAACTAGTCAAAATTGAAGTGTATCCTCTTCTCACACAAACTTTGCAGTTTACAACCTTGTAAGTCAGAAATCTCATTCAAATAAAAAGTTTAAAGCTCATTTTATCTAAAAACAAGAAAAAGCAAAGAAAACACTGGCATGTTACTCTTGCACTTTTTGGCGGGAAATATTTCTTGAAACTTTTTTTACCTAAATTTATTTCCAGACATCTTTTTGAGAAACACAGCTGAAAGAAGGTTTTGAATTACACAGGAGCCGATTTAAACACAAGCAACTAGGCACGGAATTATTCAACAACATATAATAAGTAGAAATTATTATGTACACAAGTTGCCTGCATTTAGACAGTACACTATTCTGACAAAGCAGATCAATTGAATTTGGAGCTGAGAAAGGAGACCTTGATTTCGAAGTCGAAGAAATATATAATCAGAGGAATTAAAAACTACTATTTCCCTTCGATAAAATAGAATTAGATTATTTATTGCAATCTTTCAAAATAGATCTCTACAATGTCGTCTCTCTTTGGTAGTGGAAGTTTAGGTATTTGAATTTCAATACCAACTGTTTACTAATTATGATGATTCTGAGTAGGATCTAATCCGCCTGGAAATACGGGCCCTTCCTTGTTTGGAAATAAGGGAGCAGATCAAGGGACAAATAAAGACACAGAATCGAAGCCTTCAGGAACAGGAAGTCTTTTTAATAGCGGTGGCCTCTTTGATACTAGCAAGGCAAAAAGCCAGCCGGTTGGCTCTCTCTTCACGGGTAGCCAACAGAGTCTATTTAGCAATGCATCAAGCACCGGTCAACAGCAAGCCTCATCAAGTTTGTTCTCGGGTACAAAAACCCAGCAGACAGGTTTGGGTCCTGATGCGTTTAACAAACCAAAAGAAAATAAAGATAGTGCAACTCAGCAAGCAGCTCCTCCCTCTCAAAACGAAGATTCCAAACCAACCACTCAAAAAAGCCTTTTTGGATTAGGTAATAATTCAAATGATGTATCAGAAACTTCGAAGCCGAGTGGAACTCTTTTTGGTCTTGGAGGAAACACAAATTCTGAACCTGTGAGTCAAGGAAAATCTCTTTTTGGTTTGACTACTGGCACTTCAAATACTCAGCCTACAGAAACAAAAAGCCTCTTCGGAAATCAGCCCACCATTACGCAACCAACATCGAACTCTCAACAACAACCACCTGCAGACTCAAAAGCAACCAAGAGTCTCTTTGAAAGCACATCTAAACCACAACAAGATGGCCAACAAGCAGGCTCGCAATCATCTACTGGACAGATTAATGCGCAACCAACAATTGGAGGGAACAAGAGCAGTCTTTTCCAGAATACTCAAGCCAACAAAGAGGAAAGCAAAACGCAGCAAATTCCTCCAATCGTAAGAATTACTTAACTAATAATTTTAATGAAATGTTGCACGAAGTCCGACAAGCAGACAACTCAAACAGGATTATTCTCCGGTTCGAATCAATCTGGTGCAATCTCAACTCAGCCCAAAACTGATTTGCTTGGCTCTAAGTATTTTATAGCAAATCCCAGATTGTGATTTCTTTAATAGAACTCAAGAGTTGCCATCTAAAACTGTATCGCAAGGGGGAATGCAGGACGCGATCATAGGAAAACCGCAAGGTGGATTTTTATCAGGAAATCAAGGAGGATCTCTCATCAGCTCCCAAGGAGCATCTCAAGGCGGATCAATAGGAGGACCGCAGGGAGGATCGCAAGGGACAAGCCAAGCGAAGCAGCAGCCTGCAATGCCAACTTCAAGTTATTATTTCTCAACTATTGCAACTCAAAAAATATTCTTGTTAGATCAAAATGCCGAACCGATGAATTTTGATGAGCTTCTTAGAAATTGGAAGAAGGATCTAGATGTACACGTCGAGAACTATCAGAAGATCTCCAAAGAATTGATAGCTCATGAAAATGACGCCTTGAATAACTTACAAACAGTAGAATAATAATTTCGAAAAATCGTTGCTATATTTTTGTGCATTTATTCAGATAGAGCAACTTTCCGATATGATTTCGAAGATGGAGAAAGATTACAGCAAAATTGAACTTTCACTCAGTCGAATCACTAAAGATCAAGTAAAGCATCTCAATTTCCATGTGTCACAAGCAAACTTCTTGTTTCACTTGTAGGCTGAGGTATTCAATAAATTAGAGAATGTGGAGAAAGATCTTTCAAAGTATGTGGTATCTTCAAGCCAAGACGATCAACCCCAACCTCGTGGAAACATTGTGTCTAAAGCAAAAGCGCTGAATTCAGAATTAGATCGCCTCGATAACGAGATCAGTGATCTAGTGGATTCTATTAATGGCCCCGATCTTGAAAGTGCAGGAACATTTTTGAGTCAAAACCTTCTGAATAACTATTTCGAAGCTCTCCAATCTATTGAATCTCAAGCAGTAACGCTAATTCAATGATAATGCTTTTGTTAAATTATCTGTAATGCTGTAGCTCCAGACGGTGATCAAGGTCCAAGATTTAGAAGCATATTTAGAAAGCAGAAGATACTAACAAATATATCTTTCCTTGAGTATGTTTATACAAGAGTCTTTTCAGTCTACTTACCGTCAGTAAAACTAAGCTTATATATCGCTTTTATGATGATGACTCGACATGATTAATTCTTAAAGAATCGCAAATATTTTGTAAGTTTCTTCTATTTTGAGGAAGGGAAAAAAAGAGAGAATAATCTTATCCTTTTAGATGGGTAGGAATGAAAGACTTAAAATTTCCAAATAAGGTGCAAGAAATATCAAATTACAAAAATTTTAAGATACTTTGAATTTGAGATATGCGCATCACTCTTGATTAGTATGTACAAATAATAATAAAGAGCAAACATTTTTCTATTAAAACTAGTAACTTTCGATTCACCAAACTAATCTAACCACCTTACTAATACATCCTTGTTCCATAGTCCTTTCTTTTCCTCTCCTTTCTCATCTGTAGCAGATTCAGTACCATGTTGATAACTATCCGCCCATAAACTTTCATAAACTCTTCTGTCAAGCCAGCGGAATTTTCCTTCACCATGCTTCATATCCTCAAAGTACTCTCCTTCGTAATAGCTGCCGTCTGGCCAATCTACTCTTCCTTTACCATGTCTCTTACTTTTCACCCATTCGCCTTTGTATTTCATCCCGTCTGCCCATTTGTATTCCCCTATGCCGTTGAATTCCCCTTCCACAAAATTGCCTTCGTATCTCGAGCCATCCGCATAAATGAATATTCCATAACCGTTTTTCTTCCCATCCTTAAACATACCATTGAAATGAGCACCATCTGGCCATTTCTCTGAGCCTTCACCATTTTGACGATCGTTCAGCCATTGCCCCTCAAAGACGGCCCCATCAGGGCTTACAAGACGACCAGGGCCATGTGCTTGGTCATTCACCCAGTTTCCATTGTAAACCTCTCCATTGGGATGCGTGATTTTTCCTTTGCCTTCAGCTACATCGTTAATCCATTGTCCTTCAAAAACAGTCCCGTCGGGCCAAATTAGTATGCCGAGTCCATGTCGCAACCCCTTTTTCCACTGTCCTATGTAAACATTCCCATTCTGAAATTGAAATGGAGGAAGAATAGCTATCTCTAACGTCTCCTCAGCTTTGAGAGCAAGGTAAAAGGAATTGCTTGAATCGCCATTAATTGAACGTTCATGATCAATATTTTGAGGAGCTTTGAGTTTCCTGAACGAAGAGAAAGTGTTTGTTGATTGGATATTGACGATTTGTTTCAGTTTTTGAAACACGATAGGACTCATGTCCATGTTGTGATCAATATCGATAAACTTTCCCAGATCATTGGATGGGTAATGAATTGAGGAATGTTCACTGCGAATTGTTCTGAAGTAGGGAGTTACCTCTCCTTGACTAAAGTTTATGAAACTGTCATGGACTGAGTCTCTGCTGCTGTTTTGTCTCATTCTTTTACTGGCAGATCCTCTGAATGAATCGTTTACTTGCTCATTAAGCTCAGCGTTACTCGAGCAGCATCCCATTTTCCAAAAACAAAAAAAAACAAAAAAAAAGAGCGCGAATTAATTTTTATTGCAAAATTTTCCTATCAAGATTTATTTGTTTCTTTTATTTCGTCTACCTGCTTCTCTGTTACAAAGATTCTGGGCTGCTAATTCTTTAGCAGTCTCAATTAAGTTGTTTCATTCTCCTAAAATTTGTCGATGCAATAGCATTATTTCTAATCAATATCTTTGTTTCAACCTGCGGTTGGTAGGTGTTTGTAAAAGCTTTTGCTTCGTAACAAAGGTTCATCAAAGAATGTTGTACTGAATATTGCTAGAGTATTAGTATAATTTGAAACGATCAATTTTTTTGGAAAGAGATCATTGGGAGCTTGCAAATTATCAACATTAATCAATTAAAAAAATATCGACCTTTTTGAAAATTTTCTTAAAATAGCCGTGCTGTCTGTTGCTTAGCCGCATGTAGATATCAACTGCATTTCTATCTTCTTTTGCAAAAGCGTTTAACAAACAATTCCTCGCTCAAGCAATGCATGTAGACGCATTCTTTTTATAGGTACCACTCGTCTCACTTATCATTTTCGCAGGTTCTGTAATTTTTTCATTCAACCGCCTAAACGTTATAGGGTGTTTTCCATCTGCTTGCATCTCTCAAATAATTGTTATATAAATAAGTGGCCATTCTGACGATCTCATCTGATGGTGTACGCTCGCTTTGTCCTAGAGAAAAATCATGCTGGATTTATCCAACATCAGCTCTCATTCTTCTTGTTTCGTGACTTACAGCTGAAATAGGGTCCCACATGGATTTTTGGTTGAAGATTTCATGTTTCCTTATTGTCTTAAATTTATTTAATCAGTTGAGACCCTTTGTCTTTGCAGTAATTATTGTAACATGAAGAGTCAATTTGATATTCCAGCTCGTTTTTCGCACTCATTGAAGCTACACAGAATCCAGGGTCGTTCTTCCTCGCAGAAGAAACTTGAAACAACTAACGGAAAGTCAAAACCCTTAAACTCTGTGAAACCTCGTGTGATTGTTAAAGATCTGAGCTATTATGGTCTTCGCAAAGAGAAGCAAGCTACTTCTAATCCGAACTCTTTCCCTTCGCTTGTAGTGAGCCGTAAAGAAATTCATACAAATAGCTCCGAATACTCTGCTACTGAGCCAGCAGAGAAAAAACCGGACTCATATTTGTACAAAATTTCCAGAGAAAAACATCAGTCCTCCCAAACGAAAGTAACACACGACAGGACTCCCTTATACACAGAGATTATAAATCATAAATGGATCAAAACCGAACAGACCCAATTGACTGAAGCTCCGAGTCCATTCACTTGCTCAACTCCTAATAACTCACAGCAATTATCAGCAAGGAGTCCGAGTATTTCCAATCTGATGTTCAAGCCCATTCTATCAAAAAGCCATAGTAGCAGTGCACTTCACACTGAACCTATTCTGACAGAAAGGTCGATGAAAAAGGATCCTGCTTTCCAATGCAAAAATTGCCTCAAGATTGGCGCAAAAATATTCACCCTATTCTGCTCTCATACTTTTTGTGAGGATTGCCTCAAAAAACAACTAAAAAATAATATAGTACTAAAGATACTACCTTTGGTGTGTCCTCGAGCGACTTGTCGCAAAGAAATTTATAGGGAGGATCTGGAAAGGCTATTAGACAGTTTTGAACTCAAGAGATTCAAAAAAGTATGCATCGAAAAAAAAAATTTTCCGAATGAAAGGAAAAAATTTTATTGTCCGACGTCTGGGTGTCCTAAAATATTTGATGGAATTGATAGTGACGCTGCTGTCGAAATGCAATGTAATAAATGTAAACAAAAAGTCTGTATTACCTGTGGTTCGAAGGCTCACCCCAATTTGACTTGCAAAACCTACCGAAATGAAGTCGAAAAGTCTTATCTATTCACTTCCAATCATAAATTATACTAGAATAGAACTACCTAAGTTTTATATTTTTGTAATTGTTCATTCTTCCTATCGTTGATTTTCATCACACTTAGCTTTCTGTGTGAGAGAATGCCATCCAAAAAATTATAGTTAAGGGGCCAAAGAATTATTTCTCCAAGTTACGCTTTTTTGCACAACAAAGTTGAATTCAGATCATTTTGAGATATAATCAGTGATTTGGACATTTGAATCCCGAATAAAATTTTTTGTAAGCACACAAAATATATCATATGTATCTATATATACACCTAGAACAAATCCTATTTGGAGTTTGATCTGAGTCTCACTTATGCAAGTAAATCTTCTTAATTAAATAGGAAATTTTGTTGATCCCCAAAAATCTCGGATAATCTCTGTAGAAATACAGGGTGTTTGTCACAAATATACTGCTGGAATATGTCTCTTTCTGAGATTTTGGTCTTCGGATCAACTTTGGCTTTCTAGAGCAGAATCACATCAGTCTAAGAGAAATTGATTGAGACGAATTTACCTCGTATGTATTCAATATTCCATGCAGCACTTTGTTGAGAGACATTTCAAGGTCACTTCGAATTGCTCTTATCTCATTAAGTTGCTCTTCGATATTCTGAGCAAAAATTTAGTGTGTAGCCTACATTGTAACTATACCTCTTGTAGACTGAGTAATGGCTTGTCAATTCCTGTGATAGCATCATAGTCTTTTAAAGTCTCGACCACTTTAGTCAATGCTTCGATCCTGTGAATAAGAAGGAAAGAATGTTAATTTCTTGTCTCAAAAGAAGTCTATACTTTTGCTTTTGTTCCTTCGGTAAAGCTTCATCAAGGTGCTCTTTCAAAATATTTGAGTTTTGCGTTTTCTTTCGAAATAAATCAATTAAACAATGATTCTGGAGAAAAAGCATACGGAGTTGTTGATTCGAATAGCCTCTTTTTTGACATCTTCTTTGATTACAACGCCATCTTTCTCTAATATTTGCGTGAAAATTAATTTTTGTAATAATAGAAAATTAATTACCCACACCGAGTCTCCTTCCAAGTGAGATTAGCTGTTGATTGGAAGTGGGAACGATCAATTCACTGCCACTCTTGGACAAAGAGCTTTCAAGTTTTTCCTAAAAAGAGCAAAGGATGATTGAGTTCTAAGGCATATTCAAGCAAGTACATTGCAGTCACTGAACGTCTGAACTCCTTTCTGTACGCGATCGGAATGCTCCAATAAGATATCATATTCTGCCTGTACTGCGTCTTGCTCCTCGTTTACCGACTTTTCAGCGATAGCCAGTCGATTCTAAAATTGAATTATTCATTTAATTCCGCAGAAATTTTGGATTGAAATACCTCTTGTGCTGCCAGCGCATCATGAATCTCATTCTCCAATCGAGCAACTAAATATCTATTTTCTGCTGCAGCTAACATATTACATCCATTATTCTCGCACTGAGCGATATATACAGTCAGTTCTGATCCAAAGAAATTAATCAAGTACCTCATTATCAAATATATCCTCTCTTTTCGTGAGATAATTTTCAAGTAATTGTTTTAGTAATATGTTCTGCTCTTTCTCAAGTTTTGAATATTCTGCGGGGTCCATTCTATTTTAGATTCCAGTTAATATTTGCTATTGATGAGAGGTAAATCAACGTTTTATAGTTCGAAACACTAAATGAAAGCATTTGTTCATCAATCATCTGCGCTTTAACGTGTTTGCAAGCCTCTTTGTATCGCTTCAGCGACAATTCAAGCATCAGCAATTCTTTCTCAGAGGTCAGGATACTAAGCCAGAATCAAACGATTATTTTTGATTTAAATACGGACTTACAGATCTCTGACAAAGCTAATATCTTTATCTTCCTGAACTTTCGTGTCTTTTTTGTTTTTTGATGCTACATCATTCGACTTCAAGTCTTCAATCTCTTTCAATCCAATGTTTATAAGATTTAGGAATTCTCTTTCATTCTTCATAAGCTCGTTAAGATTTCGTGTTTTGATTTTGAAGTTTGTTTCGCTGGAATACTCTAATGATCTTAAGGTTTCCTCTCGGAGGTCTTTTATATCATCCCGAGCTTTCTTGAAAACATCTCGGATCTGGAAAAGGTTGAGTTAAGGGAATATAAGAATGAAATTATATTAACTCTTTGAGAAAAATCTTTCAGAGTTAAATTATTTTTTTGTATTTCCTCTTGCTTGAGCTTCTTTGCTTCTTCCAAACAGGCTATTTCCTCTGAAATCTGTTTGATACTTTCTTGAAGTAATTTCTGGCACATTATCAGGGATTAGTAAAAAAGAAGAAAGTTACCTGTTGCTTCTCAAATTTTCGAGCATTTTTCATCGTTTCATGAGTTGTTTTTCGAATTTCCACTTCATCCTGCGGTCGTTCAAGCTCATTAATAATAGCATCAGCTCTATTTTTCCCCTCCAACATCAAAGCCTCGTAGTACACGCGATTTTTTGAGTCTTCATGATGTTGAGGAGCTTCCTGGCATGTAGTGAATAATTTTCTGAGAAATTGATCATCGCTGATTTTCTCTTTGAGTAAATTTGTAAAAGTTCTTTGATCCGCTGAATTGAGACTTTCCAGGAACTCTAAGTATTTGGGAAGAAATTAGGTTTGTTTCTCACAAGTTATTGGAACACCTTTAGAGAGGATATCACTGAGATCTACAGCGGTCTCGGTCAAGGACTGCATTGCTAAAATTTCAAAATTTAATTGATAATAAATTTTGAATTTTGAATCGTTTTTATCTCCTATTTAATTGCTAGGTGGATGAAGTGTTCCCAGATGCAAATGAACTTCACTGTCTATATTATTCTCCTATTGATGGGTTGGCAGAGGAAGAAAATCTTGTGGATTCTAAATCTGTTTACTATACTCTTTTCTCTCACGAAGATCAAAGAGAGTTCAAGACAAGAGTTCAAACAAATTCTCAAAGTTGCTTCTAATATTGGTTTCCTTCTATTGATTCTAGCAGGTGATTATGCTCTCATAAATTATGTTGTTATAGTTTATCAGCTGCATCTTATGAATATTTAATCACGATAATTATGTCTAAAGAGTTTTTTGGTCTAATATATTTTCACATGAATATGAATGGCAAATCGCAATTAAAGGAAAGGGCTCTGATTTTACTGTTCAAGCTTCCACTGGAAAACGCAGTTGTCTTCACCACCGGTGGAGAAGAGCAATTCGTCGTTATTGCTGAATCTCACATTTGTAACGTGAGAAGAGTGGCCGACACCTACCACACTCTCTGAACCCTTCTGAATGCAAGGATATCTGAAGAGTTTGACCTTGCTAAAATCGTCTGCAGTAGCGAGGAGAGGGTATCCAGCTGAGCTTGGCTGATGCGATCTATCAACCATGTTTATGTCGGAACCGTCAGCTGTTGGAGGCCAGATGCCTTGTACAGGGAACCCTAAAGAATAACAGTTAATTTTCAAGTCTTTCTCTGAATAAAAATTACCGAGAACGCAAGTGAAAGTTGCCCATTTTTCATCTTTTAAAGCAGAAGCAGACAGCATCTTTCCATCATTTGCGTTCCAGAAGAGCAGGTTATAGTCTCCACTGTTGCTCTGGAGAGCCTGTCCGTCCTCAGACCAATCGATGTGAGTGATGAAAGAGGTGTTCT
>ENA-UOUE01001020-UOUE01001020.1-compost-metagenome-genome-assembly--contig:-NODE-1020-length-19998-cov-10.685006_pt1 | contig 19998 bp, 17 predicted proteins | sample MGYA00238146_ERZ747223 | MGnify/ENA primary metagenome ERZ747223 (study PRJEB28781, sample SAMN06268865) | compost metagenome | isolation source: single cell | place: USA: California, Emeryville, Joint...
ATTGCTTTGATAATTTATTTTTTTGTTGTTACATTACATCAGCTCCATATAATATAAACGTAATTATTGACATTTTTACAGGAACTGCTGTTGTATAGTGATTTGAAAAACGTTTGCAATAATTTCATGTTTCATGATTGAGCCTTTGATTAATTACAAATCGGAAATGCCTATTATCATTGAAACAATGCCTGGATAAAAAGAAGGTGATCCGTCATGTTCGAACCGATCACAATTAATGGTATGCTTTCAGTAATGGATTTTATTATAAGCTCAAGTACACTTTCTTTTGAGACGTTAGCATATAATTTATTGGGTTAACGTTTTTATCGATAAGTTGATAGATTACTTAATATGAAACTTTTAATTAATAATCGTAATTTAAGATTTTTCTCATTTTCGCGATATCAAAGGCGTCCCAGAGCGGCACGTTGCATGGAAGGGTAGAGAGTGGGTATCAAGATTCTTTGAGCCATCGGTTTCGAGAAACACTCAAACAAGTTTTATAATTGACTTCGATCTGAGGTACTTCAAAAGAGACCTTTTTATGAACTCATTTGCTGAGATTTCATGGGGGCTAGTTTTTCATTCTTCAGAACTCGATTGACTTTTTTGAGTGATATTTTTTGTGCATTACCAAGTGGATAAAGAGAAAACTTGGTAATTCTCTTGAGGGTTATTAGTTTTAATTCGAATGTTTTAAGAAATTGGAGATATACTGTCTCCTATTGAAAATTGCTGCGCAGTATCAAACTTCCTTCTATTTTTGTAAATGGTGTGGTTGTTTTGAGCCAATTCCGAGCATAGAATTCTGGATATAACTATTTCTTCATGGATAAAGAAATTATAGCTCATACTATTGAGCAAAACAGCCAATCCTAATACCTCACGCATCACAATGTTAATTAAATTTTCGGAACAAATTCATACAACATTCGACTATTTCTTTTTGATATACCAACTTTTGTTATGAAGTCATTGAGAGTATCTCTTTCGTAACCCAGGAATCAAAGACCACTCAAGCGAACAATTCCAGCGTAATAGAAATTCATTTGTTGGAAATTTTAAAATTGATGTTTTGAACTATTTGGCGCTACAATTCACACACAAATTTTTGAAGATATTACTAAAATGAAATCAAAAAGCTGGACCCTTATTCTAATTTTCTCGAGAATCCAACACATTTAACAGCTTCTGCTTTCACACAATAAATTTGACATCATTTCTCTTGAAAACTGAGAAAAATTTGTAATGTGTGACAATAGTTAGCAAATCCAGCTTTTCTTCTCAGATTCGCCAGTTAGACGATCATTCTGTTATCCAAGATTCTCTTGATGTAGTATACTTGCCAAACAGTTGTTCCAATAAGGATGAGAGTCTCCAAAATCGAATAGACAAGAATTCTGCCGTGGTTATCTTTGGTGACTATAGATTGTTCGAAAATGAATACCAAACGTCAAGAACACTAATAATTACTCTCATAATGGGATTCTTGTCTTTTATAGGCGAACAAAGTTTCGGTTCTGATTTCCTAAACCCAAAGCGCACAGTAAATTTCCATTTATTTTATCGAGAGTTTTTACGTTCAATATATGCGAAGCATTGACCACAATTTCTTCAACAGGGTTCAACTCTTCCTTCTTTACAAACTCGTCACTTGCGTTACCACAGTGAATAGCAAAGGTAACTTCCTTAGCCTCTGCTGCCTATGAATAGCAAGTTAGCAAGTATATTACAACCAATATCAGATAGTCTGTCGAACCTGTCTGTTATCAAAGATAAATGCGTATTGCCCTGTAAGCAGAGCGTCAAAATGGAAGATACCTTCCTTCTGGCCATTTTTTCTGAAGACGATCTTTTTGTTAGGATCAATAATCTAGAAAAATTCGTTATTACAAACAGAGAGTTTTTTCCTAATTTACAGTGAAATCGATGGTCTGGCCGGTTGATACAAAATATGCACCTCTCACCTTGGTTGGTAAAACTGGTAAATCTTCATAGACGATCTGAGCGAATTAAAAAGAGCATTATGCAACTTCAACAGAACGGAGTTTAACCTCGACGCCTTTCGATGGGAGTGGTAGAGTTAATAAATCAGCTGGTTCGAAGTCCGACATGTGTTTTTCCCACTCCTCCATTAAAGAATCATCTGACTGAGATAGATGGAAGAAAGTCGCGGTTAATAAGGGTGTAAAAGGAGGGATTGGTTACATCTGTGTCTTGAACGATGTTTGGGCTGTCCTATTGAAACAAATAGAAAGCAAATCAGCTGCTGCGAAAGTAAAGGCTAATTGAGCTTACTTGTCCTCTGTCACTCGCTTGTTCAGGTGTCATTTGCTGATCCTGTTGACAGTGAACTGTGGTCAAGAGCGCTGTTAAGCACAGCGTAAGAAGCAACAAATTTAATGCCTTAGAGTATGCCATAGAAGATCAAGCAAAAGGATCTTTCAATAAATTTATCTTTTATCTTTCGCTGATGTAACACGTTTGTTAGAATATAAGAGTTACGTGTAATATAAATAATGCGAGAAAACGAGCTAAATTTTAGTTCATTCCATACCCTCAAAAATTAATGAGACACCTATTGTAATAGTATTAAGCAAAACATGAGCACATGCGCCTTTCTCTTTTATGAAAAGTTCTGAAAATAAAGAAATAGTGGCAAATATAATTTGTTTTGACGTCTCTGATGTAGATAGAAGATAGGAAAGTTCGACTGTTTCGAGGAAAGCAAGTTTCTATTTTTCGAGGAAAGCAAGTTTCTATGAGACGCAGAGACTTTCAAAGCCAAAAAAAACCCCTCGTAATAAGTTTACTTCAATTGATTTTTTCTTTGAGATAAATTTTGAAATTTCTGTTAAATCAATTGTCATTTCCTAGCTTTGAATTTTTTTGCAATTTATAATTATTTTATAATCCAAAAGCAAAATTTTAGTATTGGTAATTGAAGCATTCTTCAAAATGAAAAATAAATATAACTCATATCTGGATCATCATCCTTATCTTGGTACGGTATTTATTGCCAATTCAAAAATTTCAATTTCGAATTTATTATTGGATTGGAGTTTTTCGATTTGTAAGGTATTGATTTGAGTTTGAATTTGATGAATATTTGGTATTTATTGAAATGTTTTATGAGTAATGGTAAAATGAGCGAAGTCAATTCAAAATCTTCAATGAAGAAGATATCATTATAAGTAATGTGTATTCCATAGATTGTCATTAGTTTTGGAATAGATAAAACAAGCAGAGCAATATAGATGTCAAATTGAAGAATAAAATATGTTTTAGTGTGTGAGCTTTAGTTTACTGCTCACATAATCAACAACTTTCAGTGGTAAATATTAAGAGTTCTTTTCTTTTGTGAATAAAAGCACACAGGAGAAGTAGAACTCTTATATTTACTCTGGATAGTGAAAGAAGTTTTAATTATTTACTCTGAAATATGAATTTAAATGCATTCAACTCTGCTCTAGAGGGAATTAGTATTTTCCTCAAAGGAGTTTTTATGGATGTACTATTCAAAGCTATCTGTGAACTTCGTATTAGTAAAATAATTAACAACAGCTTGCGTAAAATTCTCAGGTAGTTGGGATAACTAAAATGGTTTAATCTGAAATAAGTTGCATGAACTAAAAATGATAAGCTAAACTGTTTTGAAACGAAATAAGCTAGTAATTTAAGTAGTGTCTTGCAAATAATTAACAACGAGTTTTCGCAATCAGAGTTTCTTCAGTTTTTCATTGTCCTCTCCGAAAGGCAATGAAACCTTGTATACCAGCAATCATAATTGACTTGAGGACCAATTCTCGAAGTGACCATAATTCTTTTTGAGAAATTTGGTTTAGAAGCTACCTGAAATTCCCTTGACTGATAAAAACCCAGAAAGAGCTTGAAAGGCTCGACTGAGAGAGTAGTTATTGCTGTGTGTGAAGGCTAAGACGCAGTTTCAGTTATCGTGCGCTCATTCTCCGCAATTTGAGTTTCAGGGGTCATATGTAATTAAAGAAGCATTTGATAAGTGAGGAATGATATAAGCATTTTTTCGTAGTGTTCTAGTTTCTATCGAGAGATATATTTTATAGAGAGTTCCTTGTAATGAAGCTTTTTCAAAAGATTTGGCCTCTCATTCTCAGCAGCTCTCTCAAATAATAGCCGCTCATATAAGCTTAATTCTACTGGAAAGACCTATTTTATGATAGGACCGACAAGATAAATCCTCTCATATGAAACAAATTCACTGACAGTACATTATTTTGATGAAGGTCTCCCATATTAGGCAGTAAATAATCTTCGACCCTATTCTCTTCGATTAATAAAAAGCAACAAATTCAAATATATATACTTTCAAATGATTAATGAGAGTGTGACAAATGAAGGACAGACATATATTCTCACAGAATTAATGTATATCTTCTCTACATATGTAGCAGTATTCCTACTAATATTTATCTAATATTCAAGATATCAATGCTTGAATCAACCAATTATTGACAATTATTTTCCAAAATACTGACACACTCCGATAGCAGATAGTGTTTATCCATATAAAAAAAAATAATTAGGAAAGTCCTTTGTTGCGGCTAAAACCATTCATCCTGTGAAACCGTTTTTCCAATAGCCTTCATGTCGTCTCCCTTCACTTCATCCATAATAAACTTTTTAAGGTCTTTTTTGGGTTCATGTTTATACTCATTTGGCGACATTAGAGCTTCCCCTGCGAACGGGAATAATCCTCCACTGGCGGTCTTCACCTTGGTTAATCCTTCTTGCCTCTCACTTGCCATGGCGACAGTATTCATGGCATCAGCACCAAAGAGAATGGTTCCAAGGCCTTTCTTAACCTTTCTTTCGGTGGTCGCAATGGCAGCCCGCTCGGTGTTGACTTTATGAGTCAATAATTTCTCATTATTCTTTTGAGTTTCGACCTAGCCAAACTATTACATATTGTCAACAGTGCAAAACCTTACCCAGCCTGGAACGTCAGGGATCACAGCATCGATCAGGAATTTTAAAATGAAAATAATGTGCTCAGCAACTACAATTACAACTAACTCGTACCAATCCTCTCTGGTGGCAGTTAACTGCGCCACATAATTCAGCGTATCGGCTGATGCCATCGAACTCACTGTATATGTAGTGTTCAAGTTGATGAGTTCACGTAGCTGCTTGCTAGTAACCAGGATAAATAGTCCATTGACAACCAACGAAGCAAACGCCAGTATCTTTGATTATTGTTTATACTCACGAGCAAAAAGGAACTTTTTTACCTCAAACAGCGTATTCCAGACTCCGATTGACCCAGCTTCTTGATTAATCGATCTTTTAACGTATTTCGATGTCTGGTACACGTCCACTAGTTGAATTAGGACAATGCGGAATCGGCAAGTTTACAATAGAGTTTCAAGTAGTTAGCAATCATAACGATCAAAGGCGCGAAGGGGAAGGCCACAGCAAACATGGTAATATAGCCGAACAGGATAGCCTATACAGGTTAGAGTCACTTATTAATGGAAGCTTACCGTAGTAGAGTATTCAGTAAATAAATTCTTGATTTTTAGCATGACTTGAGTCTGTTGTTCCAGCTGCCTAAGCACATGGTTTCCGTTCACAATGTCATCGATAACTTTGTGGTTATCATCCTCAGATATATCAATTAACTTCAGTTTGGATATTCAGTTGAATTTGTGTGAAAGAAGCAGCTACCTTCGCTTGGAAGTCGGATCCTTTCTTTTTCATAGCCTCATAATATTTCTTTTGGAAAAGCTTGTCCTTCGCTTTATACTGCAAGTAAGGTACCAAATTGCCCTGTTTCAGATGAGTATCGAGAGAATATAAATTATTATTTGTTACTTTGACGACACCCAGAATGGCTTTGGTTGCGAAGAATGTGACCAGATATCTCATAACTGTTTCAAATCGCTCTTTGTCAAATACGTTGTCCGTGACAGTGAGATCCAGTCCGAAGCTGGTCGCTCCAGCGAAGAAGCAGTAGTAGAAAAGCGTAATGTAGGAGTTCATAAACTGGAAAGCGAAGTTCAGCACGATAAAACTGTTTTGCATAGTGCTCCGGTATCTTTAACATTTAAATGAACGTCCGAAGAGAAACAACAATTACTTATGGTTTTCCCAGATAATCACTTTCTGGCATAACCACGCGTACGTCTCATTTGCTGCTAGAACCGCCACTGAGTTTCCAATACTGACCAGAGTACTACGAAATTATAATACAGATAAGTTTCAAAAAGTAGGGGAAATTGATCTCACGCGAGATAAGTGTTGCCTTCGGCTTCCTTTTCCAGTGTCATGAAGCCATAGAAAATCCCAATTACCATAGACATGGCAAGGATGACTAGCGGGATTTCTCCGATGAGCCTTCGATATTTTAGTGGGAAAGGGTCAACTATGACTATGTCTTTCGTAATTGGGTCTGGTCGGAACTCTCCTTGGTAATCACATTGTGCGATCTCGGTGTTTTCGTAATTTTCAAGGTCCCAAAGATAAACCATCTCACTTTGTCTCCTTTTCCATCTTTCCATAAATAGCGAGGCCCTAAGCAAGGTATAACCTAAATAAAGCAGTTATGTTTTGAATTTACCAAAGCGAGAGTAAAACGCCCATGATGGGAAGCGCCTCGTTGTTGAACAGCGCGCCTTCAGGTGAAGCGTCATTATAATAAACGATAACGCCATAGATGCCAATGACAAGACCAATCAGTGAAGGAAACGCCAAGTCCGGAGTGTAGAGGGACATGAACGTGTAATACCACCCAAGCTAACAATTATTAAACGATGATTAGAAGAAACCTCGTAAAGTCGCTTACGTTGCTTCCGAAGTAACGTGCCAGCGTCGTGAGTGGTCGAAGTTGAGAGGCATCAGATGGTAAGTAGAGCATCGTCTTCACCATGAGTTTAGAACTTACTTTTTTCCAATAATTCCAGATATTCAGTCGTTCAGCAAAGTCATGGAGCGGAAAGTGGTCCAGGAGAAGCCCCGTTTTAAGATAGTCTTCAAATGCGAATTCAGACTCCAATAAGAACTGGATAATCTTCTGGATGTGGACTCCTCTGAAACGCTCGTATTCAGCGTCTCTGTCTGCCTCGAACTTCTCCAAGATGCCATATTTACGGTTTTTTACTTGGATATCGATTTTATCAGCAACGAAATTCATAAGATGGATATCAACTCTGATGAGGAAGATGGATCTGTTATTCGCAGAGCCCTTTGTGTTATCAAAGCCTAAGCACCACATCATCATCAAAAATATGAGGGGATAAGATACCATCAATAAGCGCGATCTCGAAATTTCCGTACTTTTTGTATGTTTCCCGGATGTTTTTCAACTGGATGAGAACAAGGTTTGTTTCTAACTGAGCATCCTGTCGGGTTATCAGGCAGTATTGGTATGGAAGGGGTTGTCGATAGAAATCACTGAGTGTCGAGAGGATATGCTCCTCTTCTTGCGCAAGCTCCTTGTATATTTTCTGTTCACAATGAGCCATTACTCTGCAGAAAAATCATAAAGAATCCAAATTTTCAATGAATTACGGGTCTCGAGTCAGCTCAAAAGGTCTCCATCCTCGAACATTGTATGCGCTAACTGGCACTCCCACCTCAAGCAAGTATTCCACAGCTTTTACTCTATTCTACAAGACAAACAAGCTTATAAAAGGAACCTTTCAAGGGCTTTATATACATGCGACCAAGCAGTGTGCAAAGGGTTGTTTTCATTGATATCCAGACTTCCTGCGATAATTTTCAGCTTTTCTTCTTGAGTCAAAGCCTTATTGTTTCCATGGATAATAAAATTTGACTCAATGAATAGCTTCAGGAGATCCAGATGCCCCTGAGAAGCTGCCGCATGCAATGCACACCTAATTTCAGTAAAGATACCTGGAACGAGCTCGTTTTTACTTGTTTTTTCTAGTAGGAATGAACGGCGAGACTCCTCTCTTAAGCAGCTCCTTCACGAAATTAATATTGTCATCTTCATCTGCCATATGGTAAAAAGTAGCCCAGTATAGCAGTCTGTAAGGGAGATGCTCTTTGGATTTCAGTTTGGTGGTATGGCTATGAATAGTGTATGTTGTCATCAAAGACTGAGCGCTTTGAAGCGCGTCTCCTATGGCTATTGGCAAAATCGCTGCCATTGGAAGCAAATTCTGAAACGCAAACTGAGTTTGATGCCAAATCGTTATTTGAAAAATACCTGAGCTGGAGTGGTGGTAGTTTTGATTTGATTAATAAGATTTTGTAACTTCGAGGCCTGTCTCTTCACGGAGTGTTCTAATATTAATTCAACAACCTTGTTTATTCATCCTTTGTAAACGAATGTTGAAATGAGCACTATACCTGGGCCCTTTTCTTGTCCTTTCGACAGTATTTCACCATATCGATAGGAAATTCATAGTTCTCATTTGGATGTAAAACTATTTTTAGTTGGTGGTAAGATCAGGAGGCAGCTATGGTTGGTTACTTAAGTCTGGATCTTGTTCATAGAGAATCTGTTAAACGGGGTTAGTCATCAGAAATGCGAGGAAAAATTTTTTTTTTACCTTGATTAGTTCGGTATCACCGTGGAAACAAGCCCAATGAAGCGGATTGTTTTTCTTTCTCTTGTTTGAGATAGCTAGGGATGCTCCAGCCCCTAGAAGCATTTGGACTATGGTTACTCGAGTGCCATCAATTTCAGCAGCTTCTCTTTGGTCATCGTCGTTGTATCCTCGAATGCAAACGGCTTCGAGAGCAGTCATTCCTACAGGTTTTCAGCCATCACGACGGTTTAAATCAAGTCTCGTTACCGAAGTCTGCTTGCTCGTTCACCAGATGAGCGTTGTGCCGCTGCATGAGCTCCAAGATATATTTCACAACCTCTTTATGTCCTCGGAATGCTGACTAGTTTTGGGAATCCTTAGACATGAACCAACAGAATTCACGTACTAAATGAAGAATATTCCATCTTCTTTCATTTTTGAGGGAAAGCGCTTTGACAATCTGATGCTTGGTCTTCAACGAATTGAAAAAAAGCCCCAATAACTCAAGTTCACCATCTTGAGCGAACTAATCTGGTGTAAGAAGAGAAACGCCATACTAATTCGGATTACCTCGAACAGCTTGACATGGTGGCTGTCACTGCTTTCTTTCTTGGGCATCGAAATTTCTCCTTACAGGTGGTTAATAATTTCTATTAAATTTGATTCAAGTTTTTTGCAGTAAAGCCATTTGAGCTATCCTGGTTTTCTATCAGTAAAAAAGATCGACTCGAAACCCGGATTAGTATTCTCAGATTGCTTGCTTGCTCGTCTTCTTCAAGAAAACTTTACGAAGTTTATATTTCTTTGATTTTGACATCTCTTTCTTAAGGAGCCATTTATTTTAAACCAAATACTCGTTTGGGAGATGGAAAATATCCTATTTAGCTTTTTTTTTTGATCCCCTCTCCCTCTCTCTCCCCAAAGAAAGCTTTTCAAATTTTAAGGAACGTGCTTTTGATTACTGGTAATCAAAAAATTTAATTTTTCTGTAACTTTTTCTGGTTTGTGTTATAATAGAATATAAGAGTCCTACATATTTAAATAAGGATCCAGAAATTTAACACTTTAAGCGATTTAACCCATTATTCAAAATTCTTTAGAATATTTCAGCGAGCTAGCGATTATTTAGCAGAAAAGGCTCTAGATTCCTTAACATAACACCCAACCCATTTATACATATCTCTAACCAAACATCACATCCTAATCCCTAAATTTACAAACGAAAAACGCCAAAGAAGCACAAACTCAAGCATCCTCATTATTATCCTCTCTAATGATCCTACCTCTCTTGTCGACGATCCTATTGCATTATTAGACTCATTGAAAAAAATTTATTTATTTACTTCTTCTTCGGAGGTTCGACATTTTCCACGGGTTCTTCCTCGAAGAACGTATCCATTTTTCTTTCTTCCTTTTCTCTCTCAGCAGGAATTCTCTCAATAAGCTTTTTCGTGTATTCTCGTTTCTTATTAAACTATATTGCCAAGAATGTGAGTCACGATGATTGAATCCAGGAAAATATAAGACCTTTTCCTCAATTTGGCTCATGATTTCGTTTCGCTTAGCCTCAGTAGCTTCATTTTCTTGCTTATTGGAGGGAAACAGAGAGATGTATCTTTGCTCCATTGGGAAATACTATTCAATTTATCAGCAAGATCGATAGATTATTCTTCTACTTTGATATAGCGCAGTTTTTTCTTCAAATCCTCAATAGCATTGGCCGCGTCTAGATCCTCAGGATTCTTCTCGAGTTGTTTATTAGCTTTCTTTAGCATTCTGTGCACCTTTTGCTGCTCTAATTTCCCCTCAGCCAATAGAAGTGACGAAATAATTACCAAAGAACTTGACTTTCTTATATTTCATTTCATTTTTCATTATAACCGATCGCTTCTTTTGCTTTGTTTCTACCTGCTGCTTCAAACCGTCAAGCAGAGCAGCTTTCTGTTTTTTCGTTTCTTCATCGATATCCTCCTGTTTTGGGGGTTCAGATTGGTTTTAAATTCAAGTTACTCTCTTAAGTAAATGCTCGATTCCAGCGACTTGTTTTTTCAAACTACGTTTTTTCTTCTTGTTGCCTTGGATTTGATGGAATTTATTGAGTTTCAGTTCATTTCTGGGTTTTCTCTGAGAGTGATCGGGGTCATCGGACCGATTTGGTTGGTATTCTCGGTTTTCCTTGCGAATGAACTTACGAACTTTGTCCACGGGGGCTTTACCCTCTCTTTCGTTTTTGCCGAAATCCTTCATTTGATAAGTCGAAAATGCTAAATAAGAATTAAATTTTGCTCTTTTTTTGATTTTATTTCGCTCATACGAAACTACCGATTACATTTTTCAAATTAAAAAGCCCGTACAAACCTAGCCTGAAATCGAAATATTTTCAGAAAAAATTTGTATGTGTTCTACTAACCTCAATTCACTTTATATAATTATAGCTTAATGACAACTGAGCTCAAGTTTAAAGTATTCTGATTAAGAATCGAATCAATATTTGCTTGGAAATAGAAGAAGAGAGTTGGTTGAATTGAGAAAAATACAAAATTTTTAAGATATGATTCTTATTCTCTTCAGTAAATAAAAAATAACGTAGAATTTGAGCAGGTGAATCGCTTATTCGCATTAATTAGGGCTTTTTCGATGTTTGAATCTGAGACTCCGAGGCCGAGCTTGGACCAGCATTTCCTAATAAGTTTTTAATCAACTCCTATCAAATGTTAAGTTTCAATCAAATGAGATAGAGCGGTTACGTCTGATTCCCTGTTTTCGTCTATTCTGCCCGCTGTTTCATGCAACGCTGAAAGCTCTGCCAAAGCTTTTGAGTGATAAAACATCTGAGCATTTATCGTATGCAGAAGCACCAACTAATTCATAAAATAACATATAAGCCCCTTTTATTCTGAAGAAAGAACGTTACTTTAAAATCTTTCAACCGATTCTTCTCGAAAGAAGCTACATCCTCGGGAAAATGTTTCAATTTCTCTGCGACTTCTGCCTTCGGTGGCTTGGTGAGCGAAGTCTCGTACTGACCCACGGTTGTTTTCAGCTCCTTGGCTTTGTTAATATAACTTCCAATGGTAGGGATAATTTTCTCTTGGAGCCTTGTGATCTACATAAATCCAACAGAAATGCTTAAGTTCAGAGGATTAGCGAATCGAAACTGCTTACACAAACATTTTGAGCCACCCCTATCGTTTTGTATCGCTTAGCCGCTTCTTGATATACATTTTGTAAGCCTTTAGACTTCTCAAGAGTAGCTGCTTTTGTGAGATCGGTCGTGAGCTTTTCAAATGCTGTATTTGATGCCTTCTCGTGTTTCACATAGTTGTTAAACGAATTCAGCATCGTGTTAAACATCGTTGTATCATCATCGATTTCCTTTTTGAGTCTTGGGACGTCAGGATTTGGGACAGACATTCCAGATCGTTATTTGAAAGAATTTCCTTATTAATTGAAATAGCAGTTATTTATACATAATTCTTATTCATATCTATCTTTGTACAAGCTACTTAGCAATTAATACTGAATATATCACTTAACAAATGTCCTTAACACAATTTTTTCGCTAAACGATTCATTTTTGAGACAATAAACCTCCTATTCGGGATGAAAAAATAAAATTGAATAGTCAATTCATTAGAACTTGGCAAGAGTTCATCTATTGAGTTAAAGAGGCTTTTACATCAGGAATAAAAATCTTTATTCTACTGAGCCTGGTCAATAAACATTATGATAATGGCTGATGCTCTTCTGCACCGTGATTTATTTGGCTATGGAAGTGGCATATCAGCATCAGTTTTCTTAGATTCAGCTGGGGTGTCGGAGTCAACTGCCTTCACGCTAAGCGCTTGATCGGAGTTCGAGGGCTTTATATCCAGAGACTTGTCAGAGTCTGTCTTCTTCGTATCAAGAGCATCTGGATCTTCTGCTAGTTTGGCTTTTAATGTAGACGTATCTGAAGGCCGTTTCTGATTAAACTTGAATAAACCTTCCTTCCCGAATAAAGAATTCCTGAGCGGTCTCAGCACCGCTTCTGTTCTCGCATGGAGAACTGCTTTGGGGTTATGAACAGGCAGGAGTTTTTTCTTCTCAATCTCAAGTTGTTTCTCAAATCGGTCCTGTGTTAACCCATAAGAAGTTAAATATTCTAAAATATCTTCTTTCTTCAGCATGAATGTTCCTCCACGAATGTAGAGGAGGGTCTCTTCAGCTGTTTTCTGGTATAAAGGAGCATATTCCAAGATCGCGAGAGCTGCGTTGATTAAGACAACGTCGCCATAATAGAATAAATAATCCCATAGTTTCCTTTAGGATTCAAGGTTAGAGGCAAACAAAATATTCAAAAGTATGGACTTACAATAAGACATCAAAGGAGAGCGTCGTGCCATACACAGTTCCAAACCATTCCGTTAGGAAGTTCAATGGGTTTATTCTGAGATTGTTCAAATGCTTAAAAGCTTTTGGGTTTTTTTCCTCAAGTAAAGAGAGAAAAGCATTTTTTATGATTTGTATCTTAAGGAAATTTAAGTTTTCTTTCGAAATATCATTCTTACCTTTTTTTCTGAGCCTTTATAAAACGAATTAAGGATGTAAGAGCTGGCGATGAGATTGGTGAAAGCTTTAAATGCTTTGTAAGGATCCATGCTCATTAGTAAGATGCTAGCAGGGAATGCCATTCCTTGAACAAATCCAATGTCAGTTCGATATAGCTACACTAATTAGAAAGGAGATGAGTAGGAAAGATTACATGGTAGAGGTGAAGGAACGATTTTAACTCATCTCGGAAGTGCTTGCCGTTTGTCCCTTCGATGAGGTCTGGAAATACTCTCCTCACGTCAATTTCTAATCGGATTTAGTGATAAGAGCAGTAATACTTAATGGTACCTAGTAACTGTGCTACCTTAGGACCGAAAGGATGAGCTTTGCACATCCTAATATATTTTTCATAGACTTTTTTCCGTATTTTCAGATCATTCTTGATTAGCTAGTGATACAGACACCAGTAAGCGAGATGTGAAGAAAAAGAGTCTCTCACCAGTGGCCAGATTACGTCTCGGAAATCTGCAGGGATTGTGTAGCTGATGAGTGCGCTGATTCTGCTCTCGTTTCTAAACCTTTCCTTGCTTATACAATATTGAATAACCTCTTTTTGCCATCTCTGATAAAGCGCAGGGTCGTAATCTCGGATCTTTAAGCAGTAACATCAGTTTTTTTCCGCACAATAACTCAAAGCTTACTTTCACTGAAGCAAGGAAACTATTCCCTTTGAATATAGCCATCGGAGAACGAACACCCTGGAGCTTGCTTTCCTCGAGCTCGTCTTCAGAACTCGGATCGTCAAATGAAGCAAGCTGTTGTTCTATCGAAGTGTAAGCAAAAAAATACTTTCTATAACAAGCCGATCACTTTTTGCGCGAGGCGAGGGGGTATCTTTCTCGATTTTCTCAGGTTGGTCTAGTGTAGCGAGAATATTTGCCTCGTTGGTGATAGAAAAACCGTCTGATTGACGATTCGTAAATTCTACGAGTTTTTTGTAGTCTGCATTATCTAAATCTCCCAAGAGCAAGTCTAAGCACATCCAAAATGAACAATCCAAAGTGATTTGTGAACCACATACCAGAATACATTTTTCCATAATCGATCTTCGTGTACAATCTTTCTCGGAGCCGCCTGATCCTCTAATATCCGTTAAACTTCAATCAAACTGAAGAGCATACTTCTAGTCTTGGTGTTATTTTTTCGTTCATTGCGTTGTATTTTGCCAATTCCTCATGAAGTCTTTGAAGGATGTGTCTCCTGGGGTCTTTGTATTGATCTTTCAGTAGTTCGATATCAAATAATATCTAATGCGAATGATTTTAGGCAAGAAAGAGATTTCCGCACCTCTTTGTATTGATTTTCAAGCTTTTTGAATTGCTGCGATCATAAATGAGTAGAATTAGGATTTATAAAAGTAATTGAGAAGCTACCGGCAGTTGGAGCGTGTACATTTGACGATAGTTTTGTTTTGCCCCTGCGTCGGGAGTGTCTTGAGTTGCCATGAAAATGTATCCGAATTTGACTCAGTTTTGGATTGAAATATTCAAGAGGATTAAAAAATGAGCAGTGTACTAAAGTTCAATAACCGAATCACAATTAACACCAGAATCTAATAAAATCAAAGGAAGTGAAATAGCCTAAATGATGACTCTTAGATCCCATTAATCACATGAAATATAAATGATTGTCATTGCATGCATTCGTGATTGGCTGCTATTACTGCTGCAGGAACGTTATATACTGCTTTGCATCCAACTATATCTATGAGACCGTCTATGTGCGTAGCTATTACAACAATTTACTACAAACTTCTTTTTATTAGTCTCATAATCCTATAAGCGATATTTTCCTCATAAAAAAGTGGCATTACTTGATAATATTAATAAAACAACTGCACTATGTTATATTAAAACACAAATTGAGAGATAATAAAAATACGAGACGAAACAAAAATAACTTAACCCAGTACTAAAATGCTGAAAATCATGCAATGTTCGGCATGAGTAGTAATTTACTCAAACAAAGTTCTTAAAATGTAACAGCCATAAAATGACCGTTCTTAATCTTAAAAAAACAACTCTCCAGACAGAGAGAGAGAATTACAGTTGTTCAATGAGAGGAAATGGCATCCCGATCTCTTGGAGAGAGGTGGATATATGTTTTTTGAAATCCTGACTTCCAGAGACGAACACTTTCTCTACGCCTTCTGGGAACTTCTCCTGTATTGATTCACGAGTAAACCTCCCTGTTTCATATTCTATATGAGACAAATTAGCAAACTTAGTTTTAAAAAAGTAGATATTACGTATTCCGCATCGATTTTCTGCACCATCGGCACACTCTGTCACAGTGATGAAGTAATTAAATTGATATTTCTGTGTTCTTTGAGAAAGCTTTTGGATTTTGTCAAGGAACCCGAGGCCTAATTGGGAAATTTACCATAGCTCATGAAAGCGATTTACCTAATCCTTCGCAGTCTGACAGGCATTTCATTGAAATGAAAACCGTCAATACCTTAGCTGTATTAACTATGATTAGCTGGTCGTTTTCTTCTAAGGTAGAACCTCGCTTGTTTCCTGTCCGCTCGATTTCGACAATAGCATCCACGGTGCTCCCGACACTTTTGAGTTCGTTCGCTATCATTTGATAAAACACATAGATGGCGTCACAGAAACCCAAAATTGAGGAACCAGCAGCGAACATACAAATGTTATTATGCGCGAAGAAATCAGGGCCTATTAGAGGAGTTCACTCAGAAATGCTCAGGATAAGAAGCTCATACTCTTGCCCATTGGACCCGCGACTTCCACAGTAGCTCCAAGCTCGTGATTCAGGAGAATCTCCGAGGAACCAAACTTTTGTTTTCTGATGTATAGATGAAGCTCCTCTTGGAAATTTTTTCTATGGGTGATCTCTATGTCGCAGTTCTCTTCATCTAATCACGATAGTGTGAGCAAAATAGTTTGTGCAGTACATTACCGTGATAAATCCTGCCTAATAGCCTTGAAGGCCGAGGTCTCTCGATATTATTAAGAGTGCCTAATTCGGTCTCATGCTGAGGGTTAAGAAGTCTATGAAATTCTTCTTCAGATTTCCTGTGAAATTGTTAATTAAGTAACCGTCAATAGCGTAGTTTACCCTAATGGTGGTTCCTTCTGCAACTCTTTCATGGTGTCAATCAATTTCTTCAGGTAAGGAACGAAACAATAGTGTCTCTGGATGAGAGCTCCGTCCATCATAAATGAAACCTTCATGTACTTTGAGATCCAATCCCATCCATCAGGAGCTCCATTGATCAAATAATGCTTGCTAATGAGAGTCAATCTCCAGAAATTCTTCGAAAGACGGGTCTTATCGACAATTTTCCACATGTTTTGATCTCTCTCGTAAGAGGACGTATCCAGAAGAGGTCCATCTGATCTCAAGTTGCGAGGAATCTTCATCAAAGCAGAAGTTTTAATGACTTTGTATCAAGGATTTATTGTATGAGGATTCGGATAATTATTTTCTTTACCTCCACAGAAAAGAGACTTCAATAGCTTCTCAGCATGGACGCTGTGACTATAAGAAGGATAATAGCTCAAGAGCTGTTCGCTGCCGTAAAAATATTTTGAGATATCCATCCCGATAGCTTTCTTGATCAGCATCTTGGAGCCAGGGTGCGATTTAAGCAGTTCTTTAACGTCATAAATATTGTCGCCCATGAGGCACCAATTATTCCCTTTAAACCAGTTACTCTAAATTAAAAAAGGGTATTTGCTTACCAAGTTTGATCATTTCATCGAACTGCTTCGGAGTATATTTTCGCACTCCATAAATAACTTGATGAGGGTGCTTAGCTCTTCCACAGCACAAACTTCTTAACCATCTGAAAACTACAGCATCTGGATCTCTCCACCAAAGCTCCATTATCAATACCACCACCAAAATAACGCCATACCAAATGAAAAGAGGTTTCAACAAATACGGAGCCGCCATTGCCGTACCCAGTGCGATATTATTGAACGCGAAGAGGTAAATTGAGTATCCAATATATCTATGGATGAATTTCACAATTGAAAACAACCTTACAGGCCTGACTGACTTCATTATCCGGAGAAATATCATGCCAATAACGAATTGTATGAGAATCATAATAGTCACAAGTATTCCAAAGACTCTGTGGCTTTCCTTGAATGAAGACTCCGAATACCTCGGGTTATCCACTGCCAAATTGATAATAGAGAAGATGCTTGTTTCGAAGGTCAGAAACCTCATGAGAGTGCGATGAAAATGAGACCAGTAGGGCCAAACTTTCAAATATCTGACGATGATGAGGTCGATTGGCACGAGGATTAACCAGACTACAAATTGAATTGCGCCGTGCATGATAGCTAAATTATTCCCTTGAAATTGAACGTAAACAGGGTCCGCTTCTTTGCTTGTGTCCGTTGGGTTCTCCTGGGCCCGGGCTGGAGAGTACATCAGAAAAGATAACGTGAAAAGGAGTTTCCAAAAGAAGAGAAGTTGCATTGGACTCGCGAAAAGTTTTATTTCAAAAAAATTAATGTGTGCTGGCAATTCAGAATCTAAGTTGTTAAGAATTTTTAGACTTCTGAGGATAAATTTTTAAAGTATTCGGTGCGCTGATGGAAGAATAATGGAAATTAATCATTTGATTAATCGTTTTATAGAGTTTTTCCAGTGATTAACTAGTTCTATTTGGAACTATCTCGTGTTCCAGACCACTCTTTACAGATCAAGAAATTCCTAAAATTTCTTGCGGTATTAAATGAGGGTGTTTGTTAGACTTTTAGGGCCTAGGAGATACTAATATATTGATATGATGGGTAAATGATGCTCGATGGTGTAAGAAAACCTTCGGTTCAGTAATTCCAATAAAGAACCTCGTTAGATTGTTAATAAAACACTGTCTCGTTTTTGATAATTCTTAATAAAGAATAATCCAACAAATAAAATGGTGAGCATAAATTTTGTTTTAGTTTGAAAGAATGAATAGTTGCTGCTCGGGCCAGGACCTTTAGCATGGCTTATTTAGGTGTGAGTATCTTAATTAGTGTTTTAAACACCTGTATTTTTATACATGATAAGTGCGTAAGATACTATTTCATGAACTACAGTCGATTTTTCTGCCAAATATTCCAAGTTTTGCATAAACTTCTGGACTAGAAGCAATGATAGGAAGACAGATATGTCAATGGGCATCTTCTCAGCAGAATTCGCGAGTTCGGTTCCAAAAAATTTCAACTTTTCGTGAGAAATTGAATAAGGGGTCTCAAGTAGCGGAGTTTTCGGTACGAACAAAAGGCGCTTGAGTGTGAGAGTAATATGGAGAGGGTAATGTATGAGAGATAGAAATTGAAGCCTCCAATATGTGATTATTCTAATTTTCCTGGAGAAAACTCGGCAAAATCAAGTGCTATTTAGCTAAAATGATGAATGGGATGAACATTCAAGTTTACTTAACTATTCAGGTAAAATCTAACACGTAACCATAAAATCGGAGCTCTAATCAAAAGGTGAAATTAAATTACATGGACTAAAATACCACTCAAAGGTGATAAGAGGAAAATCACACCTAACGTTCTAAAATATTCGTGAACGAATTGATATGAATTGCTATGAATTGTTAGCAAAAATTGATGTAGATCTGTTTTGAGGAAGAAGTGAATTTTCCGTCATAATCGCTCTGGTTGTGATAGGATCTAAAAAGGGTCGAAAGTATTTCAATCGGTTTCTTCCGACTCCTCTCGTGATTAGCCTTAATATTACAATCGTAATAACCACCTTAATAACTTGTCCCGTTCCCATATCTTGTGCTAAACTTATTAAGAAACCAGTTGTCCAGGCCTGGACCGTTTCGAATGAACTGTTGGCTGCTACCACAATTCCAATATAATTAGAAGCGACAATCACTGCTAGGACAGACACATAGCCAATAGATCTTTTAATTGTTGCGATTGTTTTCTTCCGTTTGTATTGTTTTAGAACTTTCAAATCAATTGGCTCGTCTTTAATATCGAGACGGGCTGAAACTCGTGTTCTTTTGAGGGATGGAGGTCTCTTTCTAAAGTTTGGGCAAGGAGTTATTACAGGAGAAAAATAAATCGTTTTGTTTACACTGAGGTAATTAGAAGAAATCTTAACAGCGCATTCACTGGCGTAACAGTGAATATAGGTAAAGCAAGCAAAATGAGTTTCTCTATCAAATTCTAGGGAGAGGAAGCGGGTGGGTGGGTTAGCTGAATGTTGGGTAAATAATTTAATACTCCTGATTTAAAGATTGAGGAGAACGCAACGAGAGTAAGTACTCGACAGTAAAACAGTGTTGCTCGAATTTTTCGTGGAAACTTTCTATCCTCGTAGAAGTAAATAGACAAAAAAACATGTCCGTACTACGTACGAGTATGAGTGAATAGTTTAATAAGGAAAATGTTGTAATGAGAGTTTACCTTAAGACCATAATAAATTGACTTGCAGAAAGACAGTTTCAGCCTTATCTGCGACATGTTTGCAGGGAGCTGATGGGCATTAACTTTTCTCCTGTCACCCAAAAACTTAAGCGGGAAAACAATTCTCGCCAGGATACAAAACATTGTCAGAATATACCAAGACGCTAGCCCCAGTAACAGCCAAAAAGTCCATGAGCTCAGGTACTGATACCCTGCTAGTGCGCCTGCCATAAACAGTTTATAGGCGTTCGAGCTTGTAAACACACTCAGCAATTGATTATTAGAATTCAAGTTGCTCACAGAGTCACAACTACACTGGAAAAAACTCTGTCCACTCGAATCTGGGACAACCTTTCCAGTACAACCGCTAGGGCAGCTCAAGTTTGGCACCGAATCGCCTGTTATTGGATATGAAATTTGAGCGGAAATTGAACTCGCTGCTGGCGATGGCGTTGTTGAATCCATGTCACTGATTG
>ENA-UOUE01001021-UOUE01001021.1-compost-metagenome-genome-assembly--contig:-NODE-1021-length-19946-cov-6.333988_pt1 | contig 19946 bp, 17 predicted proteins | sample MGYA00238146_ERZ747223 | MGnify/ENA primary metagenome ERZ747223 (study PRJEB28781, sample SAMN06268865) | compost metagenome | isolation source: single cell | place: USA: California, Emeryville, Joint...
TACACGCTAGCTGAGATTAATTCTGTCCGATGGAGTCCAAACGGAAAAATGCTCGCAGCTGCCTCAGCTAATTCTGTGACTCTATTGGACTTCCCTTCTGGAAAACCAGTTTCTTCTCACTCAACCTCATCAGAATTCGGTAAATTGTCACTATTCAATTATATTATACTCTGATTTCATCATAGGGAAAGCAACTTCTGCCTGTTTCTTATAAGCAAGGATTCAATTGGAACAACTCACAAGGAACAAAGAAAGCGAAACAAGCAAAGCTCAAATAGCTTTAGATACATATATAAGTTGGACTAGTTCAAAATCGCTATATTGTTTCGTCTTTCGTATATGTGAAGGTTCCGTAAACAATCTTATCTGATTCAGACATTGAGAAACATTAATATGAAAGGTATATAATAAGTAAAATCTCAATATTGAGCTTGTACTCAACTTATTTAATGAGATCAAGGCATCAATTAATCAATTCATGAAATCAGCAGGATAAATTAAAATTCATGTGCTGTCATTCTTCAAAACAAAACAACCAGTTTTCGATTCCTTCTTGTCTCCTAAGCCGTTCAGAAGTAAATTTGGTCTTGGGAGAGGCACCACCTATTATATTCTTGGCTATCTTTCTCTCAAAGTATTTCTGTTTTCAGTTCACTTAAATTTTGAGATTAGAGTGTCATTAATCTTTCTTAGGAAATAAGCTTTTGATTACATCAACAAATCAAATAAATCTCCTTTGAAATCTAATCCTGCTTCTTTCAATATTTTAACACTTCAAAGAAGGTTTCTCCGGTTTGCTTATCTCTCATAATTGTAAGTAAAGCGAGAAATATTTAGCATTCGTTAGTATGTTAGGATTCTTCTCAGCTTATTTATGCCAGTTGCTTATTGGGGCTTGATTCATTTATCTTATCCTAAATTCTACTAAAAGAATTTTAAAATTGTTGACTCCTTAAATTTCTGAATAATGAAACTCTTTTTTTCCAAGATGAATGCAAAAATACAATCATTGCAACTAAGATTATCGAATTTAATTTCTTAGTGATCACCTGTTCCTTTGGTCCAGAGGATCAAGTCGTTTTTCGTTATTATTCCAAGAGTTTTTATAAGAAGCACACGGAGTTAATGGGCTCTAATTATTCAAGAACTGAGAAAAGTTTCGAAACTAATACTATTTACTTTTTTCGGATTCCACGTCATGATAGATGACTTTTCCAGTGTTAAAGTCAGAAACTATTGCTCTGCAGTCTCCCGAGCCACTGGCTAGGAATTCTCCCGTTGAATTCCAGCGCAAACAACTTATCCACCCTATACGATTTCAAGTTGTTATGAATTGCGAGTGAATAAGTCATTCAATTTCGATATAACAAAAAATTGAAAGATCTGCACTATCCTGTCTCAGCAAATTCAATTTTTTTACTTGAATGAACTTTTCCAAAATTTTTCACTGTATCCGATGTACGCCGATCGTAAATCCCGATATTGCCATCATCGCCGCCTACAGCGAGGAGATTCCCATCATTTGGGCAAACATCAATCCAGCATATGCCACCTAAGTATCAGTTAGAAAATTAAAAATCTGTAAATCGTAAATCGGTAAATATTAAAGTGAGAAGAAAATGATCCGCTGCAAAGAGATGCAGAGACTTTTTTAACACATTAGAATGGATAGGGCGTTGAAATGATGAATTATTTGGCAAAATACAACGGATAAATAGTGTGTACTTGCTGCCTGTGATTGAAATGGAGTCTTCAAAGTAAGAGTTTTCTTCTCTGCATCAATAACATTAAGCAGTCTCATATCATGTTTGATGAATAGGAACGGATCTCCAACGTTGGTGCTCCATCTGCAGCGTGTATTGGGATCTTTTGACCCTATTTTCAAAAAAGAAAAATAAAAATAAAATCAAATGTAAAGTAAGGTAAGGTAAACTACCGAAAAAATCAATTTGACCCATGTACAGCGTGAAATTGCAATCACTTGTGGCTACATCAGAAATCACGCACCTTCCTTTGTAGTCGACTGTAGCTATTACTTCGCCAATCGTGTCAATATCAAAACTAGTAATCCCAGCTGCAGGAAATCCAATAAAATATAGATTAACAAACCAAATTTATTCCATAAAATCACTATCATGTTCCTTAGGCCACTTCGCCTTTCGACAAAGTTTAGTCTTGGAGGCATAGGTATCAATTTTAAACAAGTGGTAAGCTGTTTTTCCTTTCACAGTAATTGCGCCGAGAATACTCCTTCGTGAGTTATATGTAGCATCACCATGTCCGGTTGCTAAAGGAAGCTATTAGCATTGAATCACAATAAATTTTTGATGCTGAAACTAGTTTCTTCCAGCTAATATATTACCTCCGGCAACTTCTTCAAAAGAGTAGAGTTTTCGCATGCGTCTACTGTTTGAAATATCGAATATCTCCATGCTAGCAGAATTATTGATTCGATGATTAAGGGAAATGAGAAGTCTTTTCTGAGGTATTTCTTTGATTTGAGGGGTGAAAGTTGCGTAATCTTGATAAATATTCAAAAATATCAAAGATCAAGGTTGAAACAAATCAAATAAATACCTCGTGTATTCTTGAGCTGAACTCCTTGGAAAGTGATATATTTTTGCTTCGTTTCGACATCGACAATGCTGATGTTATTCAATAAGGAGCACCATGCGAACAGTTGAGGTGATTCATGCGCTACCGAGGTCAAAAGATGAGTGTATAGGGTTTTGAGGAACAATAAAGAAAGCGATTAGTGTCGTTACAATGCATATAATACAAAAAAACCAATTACTAATGAGTTCTAGGGATTCCTTCTGTGGAGGATTCATTGATGAATCACTTTCGACTTGCTTTGATTCTTCAAGGCATGGATTTGGAGAGATTTGCATCATATTTGAATCTTTTGAGCGGATTAACGAAAATTTTTATTAATGTAGTGATAAATTCGATCTTAAAATAAAATTTGAGCTTGTGTTAATCGAATACTTGAGAAAATCAAGCTAAATTCTAAAATCCTTCCAATTTTAAATTTTTTATTAGATTTCGAAATTAGAAATGTTTGGAAAAGAAAATGCGAATGAGAGTTAAGGGATCATGACTATCAATTAAAACTATTAGATAAGGTACTTGAAGGAGAAATTCTACAGAGCTCTCTGAGTATTTCATTATTTTGATAGCAAACTTGGAACACTAGGCTCTAAGTTTCTTTTCGGTGGATTGGATTTACAAGTAAATAGAATTATGCTTACAAGCATTACATTGTAATAGCATCAAAATTTATTTCTTTAATTCTATAATAATATGTATCGAACGGGGAAAGAATGATGAGGATCTTAAAACATCGTTTCAGCATTTCTTTTATTTATCAAACTTTCTATTTAATTTCTCCAGCCATCTACGAAAATTCAATTCTCAATCTCAGTCTAAACTCCAAGAACCTATACTCGTAACTATGCTTATCATCTTATGTAGAGTGATTTAACGGACAATTAATATTTTCATTCAAAGAAAAATAAATCAAAACTATTCCTCCTAAGTGCGAAGTTTATGTCCTTCTTTCGCAACGCATTCGATATATCTCCTGTGCAGTGCTTCAAAAAATGGCTGCAATCTTTCCTGATTCGTGAGTATTTCCCAATTTCTGAACAAGCTCGCTCTCAACTCTTTCTCATTGATTGGCAAATCATTTGTCACTCTTTCCTTCAGCGCTCCCCATAGATTTTCAATTATATTCAAATCAGGGGACCGCCGAGGTAGCTTTAGAAGTTTCAAGCCTTGCTTCTTGACTACCCAATCTTCATTCATTCGATGCGAAGGATGATTATCCTGCAGGAAATAGAAGTCTCCATCAGCATATAAATTCTCCATTTCTGCTCGATGTCGCTTTATGACTTCCCGATAGAGGTCTCCATTCATGTTCCTCTTGTAAATGTCTAAAGAAGTTGCTCCTTGTGCTGAAATTGCACCCCAACACTCCAGTTTCACGTTTTCGGTTATATTCTTCCTTCTAACTTTTTCAGTAGGGATTTGCCAGGCTTTTCTTTGGTGAGGTCCGCTTTTGTTAAGTTCAATGCCCATTTCATCAGAGAAAAATGTTTGGTAGATTAATTTGCCTTCATCAAAGAGCATTTTATTACAAAAGTCCACTCGAAGCATTCTTTCTTCTTCATCATATATTGTAGATTTTTCTTCATATCCCAGATATTTAAACCCTTTTTTCGCAAGAATCTTGCATATTGAGGTAGATGAAATTCCACTGCGAGCTGCAAGTTTTGGGACAGACGCTCCCTCAGGATTTTCTTTCACCATTTGGACAATTCTATTTTCCGTTTCTGGCGTAATTTCTTTCTTTCTGCCTTGTCCTTCTTTGCGGATTCTGATATCTCCACCATTCTTAGTTATTAGCTCCCAACGTCCAACAGTCCGTGTATGTCGATTGAGTATCTTCGATATTTCATTAACATTCATATGGGCGTCGAAATAAAGCACCAGAAACCTTATTTTATCATCAATATTGTACTTTTCACACATTGATCAGTTTCTGTGATTCTAATGGAAGATATTATAAAGTGATGGAGTGACTAGGACAGATATTTATTTCTTGTGATCTCAATTTTTCGAGCATAATGAAAGTAATTTCTAGTCAGATATAGACAGCTATTTCTTATCGTGTAATGAGTTTACAAAAGGAAAGGAGGAATTACTAGAATTTCAATATGCTGGATTTTCTTTTTAGCAACTGAGTGTTGTCAATTGGAAATTAGCTTTTAAGTTTACAATACTTTCCTTTCTCAAAGCTTGCTCGGCTCGTAACAAACTAAGCACACACTTCAAAGTACCATTATACCTTTTGCCCATCTTTCTCAACACAATATATATATCTTCTGTGTAAAGTTTCAAAAAACGGTTCTAACCTTTCTGGTTTCGTAAGAACCTCCCAATTGCTTAACAAGCTCGCCCTCAGCTCGCTTTCATCAGTCGGTGCATCACTCGTCACTCTTTCCTTCAAAGCCAACCACAGATTCTCAATTATATTTAAATCAGTTGATCGCCTCGGCAATTTGATGAGTGCCAGCTTCTGCTCCTTTATCATCCATTCTTCATTCATTCGATGCGTAGCGTGATTATCTTGAATGAAATAGAATTCACCCTCAGGATATAACTCTTCCATCTCAACCTTATGACGCTCAATCACTTGCCTATAAAGTTCTCCTTTCATACCTTTCTTATATATGTCTAAGGATGTCGCTCCTTGTACTGAAATTGCGCCCCAGCAATCCAGTTTGACGTTCTTTGCTATACTCTTTCTTCGAATTTTTTCAGTGGAAAATTGCCAGACCTTGCTTTTATGAGTTTTGTTTAATTCAATTCCCATCTCATCCGAGAAAAAGGTCCGATATATTAATTTGCCTTCATCACAAAGCATCCGCTTACAAAATTCGACTCGGTTCATTCTTTCTTCCTCCGAGTAGATTATACCTTTGCTAAATCCCCCTTTGTATTTAAATCCTTTTTTCGCAAGAACGGCCTGAATCGAACTCTTTGAGAAGCCGAAACGAGCTGCAAGCTTGCTGAGAGAGGCTCCTTCAGGGTTTTCTTTAACTATTTGTGTGATTTTGTTCTCTGTTTCCTCGGTAATTAATTTATGTAGTCCTCTTGTTTTGGGGAGTCTAATGTCTTCGCCCTTCTTGGTCCTTTTCTCCCATAGCAAAATAGTGTGATAATTCCGATTTAGTATTTTTGATATCTCGTGGTGGTTCATCTTGGCGTCGAAATGTAGAACGAGGAAACGGATTTTGTCATCAATGCCGAATTTTTCGCACATTAAATTAAAGCGCTTAGGTATTTTATAAATTGAAATAGAGTATCAATAGCAATATGCTTTAGTTGGCACTAATTTATCGAGCTTATCAACGATTTAAACAGAAACTACACCACCAATAATAGATTATTGTGTATTATTCGCGGCAAGCGCGCTATCAATCAATGAGGCTAGATACAAAACGGATTAATTTAATTTTCTTTCAAGGAATATATAAATGCCAAGAATGGTTCACGGCAGTGAAAGCCAAGAAGAGTGGCGCATTCCTCTTGAAAGAGATAATGTGAGTGAATGCTCTTATTCAACAAAGGGCTTCATGTCAAGTATCTCTCATGATGATTGCTTATCTTAATATGCCTGTATCTCATTTGCTTATCAATTTCAGTCATCGCATGTGAATACCAGAAAACTCGTCAGTATACCTTGATTTGACTCTTCTCTCTATTATAATCAACACCATTGATATCCATCATAAGCCCGAAAAATTAGTATCATATTAATAATACTACTTAACCCATACACTTTCATAAAAATTAAAATTAAATACACAGGATTCACAATGTGCGAAAAGTTCGGCATCGACGATAAGACACGATTTCTCGTTCTTTATCATGACGCTCAACTTGGCGTCAGAGAGATTGCAAAAATACTCGACAGATCCACACAAGTGATTTACCTCTGGGAGTCAAGAATGAAAAAAGGCGAAGATATCAGGGTCCCTAAGAAGAGAAACGTGATGAAAAAATCAATTACTGAGGAAGTCGAAAACAAAATCATCCAAATGATCAAAGAAAACCCTCAAGGATCATCTCTCAAAAAAATCGCCACTCGCATTGGAGGGATTTCATCCACTTCGATCTTTCGGGTCCTTTCTCGAAAAGGGTTTAAATATAAAGCCTTTGACAAAGGTATCGTCTATACTGAAACAGAAAGAATAAACCGAGTTGCTTTTTGTAAACAAATGCTCGCAGATGAAGGAAAAGTCATCTACCAGTCTTTTTACTCTGACGAAATGTCGATTGAGCTTAATAAAACTTACAAAGCTAAAGCCTGGCAGCTGGCTACAGAAAATATCAGAATGAAGAAAGCAACAGAATATGTCAAACTGAATTGTTGGGGCGCGATTTCAGCACAAGGAGCAACTTCTTTAGATATCTATGAAAAGAGTTTGAATGGAGCTCTCTATCAAGAGGTCATCCAGCGTCATACAGCCGAGATGGAAAGGATCTTCCCTGACGGAGAATTCTATTTCATGCAGGATAATCACCCAGCGCACCAGAAATCTGAGGAATGGGTAAGGCAGAAATTGAAACTCATAGTGTTACCGAAGCGGTCCCCGGATCTGAATATCATTGAGAATCTCTGGTCTGCGTTAAAGGAGAGAGTTGTAAGTGAAGCACCGGCTAATGAGAAGGAGCTGAGGGCGAGTTTACTGAGTAATTGGGCGTTATTGACGAAAGCGGAGAGGTTGGAGCCGTTTTTTGAGGGACTTCATCGGAGATATATGATATGTATTGAAAAAGAAGGGCATAAGTTTAGATATTAGCGAGCTAGATAAAATGAGGGATGCTTTGTTTGAATATAACAGATTGCTGATGCTTTTGAAGGAGCACTCTGTTTGTAATTACATATCATAATTCTGAATAAAACCGTTAATAATTATCCGTGCCAATTCATTGTTGCAGTAAGAGAGATATATATACATAGACAGGGAAGTGAAATTCATAACGATGAAGGCTACTAATTGTTGACTAAATTGCTAATACTTTTCTTCCTCTTAAAGAGTCTATGATAGACAGATTCCAATAAACTTTTCACATATTTTTCTGCTCTTTGCAGAATTCACGCAACTCTTCCACGAAAAGCTTTGAAATTGCAATAATTCACCATATAAAATCCACCCAAAATTGTCGAATGGGGATAGCTGCCCTTGCTGAGTTATTTTTTTATTTATTTTAATTTAGAGCATTGGAAGGTCTTTACTTATTATTGTTTTTAGCCTAGAGGGGATACAACTATTATTGGCTGTCGTAAGCTCACAGGTTATGAAATTTCGGGATAAATGCATTTAGTCTACTTTTTTCTAAACAACCTTGTCTAAAAAGTTCTTATCTTTCGTTCTTCCCTTGAGAATTCGAATTTTCCTTAGCTCAAATGAAACAGACAGACATTGCAGGTTCTAATAATTAATTAAGAGTTGTTTTTTCAATCGCTGAAATTTACGTTTATTTGGGGTGCTTCCAGTATAGATCACCTTCCCAGTCTTAACGTCTAACAATGTTGTTCGGGAGTCCCATGAGGTACATGCTAACATGTCCCCATTAGGGCTCCATCGCACACAACTGAGATAGTCTAGAAATAACGAGAGTGATTTAGGAATAAATTCATAATCTCTTCAAAAAATCCTACGTGACTGAATGTTGCCAAAGGTTCCAACAACCTTCAATTCTCGCTTATCAAAGATCTTGAGTGCCTTATCATGACCACACGATGCCAGTAAATTGCCGTTGCTCGAGCAGACATCAATCCAAGATGCAAAGGCTATGAAGGAAACATTTAGAATTTTTTGAAAAACGCAAAGTACTTTTATCAAGTGGCACAGGGTCCCTCATAACTAGAGCATTCTTCTCAGTATCTAAAATATTGAGACGGTTGTCATCGAACTTGACGAATAATAAAGATTCTTCAGTATTCGTGCTCCATCTACAGCGAGCATGCTCATCTTTGTAGCATAGTTAAATATAAGCTTTGGAAAACGTAATACTCCAGTCAAAGAATTCCAAACGAAAGCTACAATTGCTCGTATCCACGTCTGATATCAAGCATTTCCTATTGCGGTTAATCATTGCCATCATTTCTCCAGAGGGATTGAGGTCAAAGCTCGAAAGGTAATTTTCTACAGGCCAATGAATCAACTAGGAAAATAATTTTCTCAATTACGGGGTTGATGAAACAAAAATGAAGGCCACTTGGATTTTTTCAGTAGTTTAACATCATAATTAAGCTTCTGCTTCGAATACCCCACTCCAAATAAATGGTAAGCGATTTTTTGATCCAGGGAGATCGCACAAAGTATCTCTCTTCTCGAATTATAAGTGAGATCTCCTTCGCCATTCACTTGAGAAAAATGTTACTATTTTGAAAAAGAATGCGACCAAAAAGAAGAAAGAAAGGCATTTTATCGGAGACCCAAACCCAAGGATATCTAGTTTATTTTACCTCCTAAAACATCCTCAAACGAGTAAACTTTCTTTACGGCTTTCTTCGAGATGTCAAATATAGCCAACTTGGCCATATAAGCTGATGGATGAGACGAATCATCGAAACAATGCCGGAGAGAGATTAATAATTTTGTATTGGGAATCTCTTTCACATGAGCCCAACCGTCTACGAAAATAAGTTTTTGCGTTTGACTCTCAAAACTATCATACCTTCTGTGGGTTGAGAATCTTTAAAATTTGCATAACTTTGCTTTGTCTCGAGCTCGATAATGCTAATAGTGCTTTCCTCATATGAACACCAAGCTAGCAATGCTGAAGGGTTAGCAGCTGTCTCTTCTGTTCAAAGTAGAGTCATTCGTAAATGCTCAACAGGTTGGAATAATTCAAAAACAAGGATTTCATACACAACAGCGCATGGTTAAGTGGTAAAAATGTTGTTACCAGTCATCATAGACTTTATTTGCAAATTATCTCTTGGAAAGTCGCTTTGGTTTGACTCTTCAAGGGCAACGGAATCAAATGCCTGATCCTGCGTTGTCTTATCGTTTCCCAGCATTGTTTTATGATTATTTTTGAAGAATTAAGCGAGCAAAAATAAATTTTATTAGGAATGAGCAATTTAATAGCTCAAGATTTAATTAATGAACTTTCAAAATATTTTTGCATGATTCGATGTTTACTAACGATCCTCAGCATATCAAACTTAGAATTCATAGTTTTCTTCGATCCTCCGCAGCTCTTCCTAATACTCTAGTTTCAATATATGTTTTCAATGCAGAGCAACTAATTTCAACTAATTTCAGGTTTGATCATCAGATTTGAATGGCTAAAAGTAGAAGCCAGGAGAGAGATTGTGAGAGAAGAGAATTTATTTTGTTGTGTGCATGTGTTAGGAGGATAATTTTTAATTTTCCTAGCTGATCATTCTGTTTTGCGACAGAGGAACCCTTGTGAATTTTTCTAATGAAGAGAGTCTTTTGATAGTTGGCGGCTACGGATGACTCAAAACATTTCTTATTTTATTAAATCATCATCGTTTATGAATGTTAAATTCTGTCGTCTTCCTCTTTCTGCTGAACTTGTAATTTCATATGAAACAGACAGACTGAACCTTCTCTATTATTAAAGTGATGCCTTTTATTAAATAGAGGAAAATTTGTTACCATCTGAAGAGTTCCCCGTATAGAGTATTTTGCCAGTCTTGAAGTCCAGCAATTTCGTAGTCTTATCAGAGGATGCGGTCGCGAGAAAGTCTCCAGTTACGTTCCATCGCACACAATTAATTATATCTCGAGAAAAATAGAGTAAATTAAATGTCAACATGATCAAATAAGCAAATAGAAGAAATATACTTGAATGAATGCCCTCAAAAGTTTTTACAATCTTCGATTCTCGTTTGTCAAATATCTTGATAATTTTTTCGTAGTCACTTGATGCTAGCAGATTGCCATTGTTCTGAGAGACATCAATCCAGGTTACGTAGTCTATTAGTGTTAGTATGATGCAATTCACATATCATCAATTCATAAGAAGAAGGAGTCAATATTCCATTTGGTTAGTTCATTTTTTCAACACGAAGCATAGAAGAAGCCGAACAAAATATATTTTCTGTAATCACTCATACCGCTTTTAAGGTGGAAAGGACTTTTGAGATTGAGAATTTTCTTCTCCACATCAAGGATATTGAGTTGGCACCGATCATATTTTACAAATAATAGCGGCTCGTCACTATTCGTGCTCCACCTACAACAACCAAAACCGTCTAGCAAATAACCCATCAGAACAGAGAAATGTGTGAATATAATTCATCAAGCAACAAGAATAGCAGGTAAGCTCCGACCATACGAAAGAAGAAGAATTTTAACAAATATAAATTCTCTAAAATCCTCATTACCACTATCAGTTTCCTCCAGCTTCATATTCAGATGGTAGATATAATTGTTGGTATTCACATCCGATATTATGCAGGAGTCGCATCGATCAATCATTCCCATGAGCTCTCCAGGAGGGTTGAAATCAAATCCAGCTGAAAAATTATCTAAAAGCAAATGTAATAGATATGCTCCCAATGACGTAGATATATTTACCCTTCATATAGCTAAATTGTGTAGGTCTTTTCGATTTTCGGATAGGCCTAATCATCTTCGATGTTGATATGTCGATAGAAAAGAGATGATAAGCGATCCCTGCGAGAGAAATTGCACCAAGAATGTTTCTTCTAGGATTGTAGGATAAATCTCCTGGGCCAGTCACTAGCAGCAAATATAATTATGGGAATGGCTTCACAATAGGGAAATACCGCCAGAGACTTCTTCAAAAGAATAAACTTTCTTAACTCGTCCTTTCTTTGAGACGTCAAACACTTCTAAATTGGCAGATGCGCCCCAACTGTGCTCTACGGAAACGAGAAGACCAGTATTTGTGATTTCTTTCACATGTGTGCAGCTCTCTCTATATACTATTTCGATTACCGTCAAATTTCAATGAAATCTGCAAAAAACAATAAAATACGGCTTCTCCTTCTGACTTTCACTCCATCGAAGTTGGCGATCACTTGGGCTGTTTCGAGTTCGACAAGACGAATTTTATTATATTTACACGTTGACCAGGCGATCAACTTTAAGGGTGCGCTTTCTATGAAAGATAAGGCAAGGTAAAAGGGAAAGCTAACTAAACCAATTGCAAAATAAGAAACGAAAAGTTTAATCAAGTGAAGGAAGAGGCATGTCAAACTATTACCGAGGATTTTTAGAGGGCTTCTCATGGAATCAGAGTGAGTCTCTTGATTGGATTGTTTCGATTTCTCAAGGCCATGATTGGATGAATGGGTTCCTTCTTCTTGTTTCCTAAATGTTTGTAGGTGAGCTGAGGTTTGGCATGGACAACAAACTTCTCATCCACTTGGATATCGTGCTTTGAAAGCATTTTTTGAATTATCTTGGAGATTTTTGGGATGTGATGTTGGTAAATTTTAATCTCAGAGAATTAATTTCTATATTTTAAATTAGAGAAGATTACTCTGAAGTTGGAGTTAGAGATCGGTAAAATTTGAGGAGAACCTACAAGAAGTGTGTGTTTGAAGTCTAAATTCCCTTTTCTACTTGTTTATATGATTCCTTGAAAAGGTATGACTACAAGAGTGAAAAGGATTTTCTCATCTAATACTGTTGTTGTAATCAAATGAATTGATGACCCATTATGTAGTGAAAGCGTTGTTACATATAAAAAGCTAGGCTCGTATTTTTGTGGAAGCAACCTTAAGAAAATTTTTAAGAGGGTAAATATATTTTTTTCTGATTTGATTGACCTCTCAGTTTTTTTCTAACTACTCATTTTGTTTTCAGATGGAGCGGAAGAATGCATGATGAAAGTCAGAAAGTCAGAGAGAATAGGATAGGATATACTTACGGAAATAATTCTCAAAATTAATCATCATCATCAATATTTATTCTCTAAAAATTTCTGTGTCGCCTTCTTTTAACGTGATACTTAAGTTTGATTTTTCTCAAATGAAGCAGACAGACATAGCAGAACCTCAAAAAACATAAGAATAGGTCTTGTTGATTAGGCTTAGAAAGTTACTGTTATCTGAAGTTTGTCCATGATAAAACGTTTTTCCAGTCTTGAAGTCCAATAGTGCGATTGTCTTATCCTTTGAAGCGGTTGCAAGCATATCACCACTTGGACTCCATCTCACACAATTGATCTGAGCTAGAAAACAATAATTCAGGCGTGAGAAATAATTTCATTAACAAATCAAATTTTAGTATCACCTCTGTGAATGCCATCGAAAGTTTGGACAATTTTTATTTCTCGTTTGTCAAAAATCTTCACATCTTTCTGAGTACCGCAAGAAGCCACTAAGTTTCCATTGCTTTGGCAAACATCAATCCAGCACGTAGAGTGGGCTACTAGAAACAAGGTTTATGAAGGTATATGCAAAACATAGAATTGAATTCAGCAGGTCACTTTTTCCCCTTTGAAAGAGACAACAGTGCTCTCTCTTTAATTGTTTGGAAATTGAATCGCATATTCAGCAACAAATCAAAAGGAGAAGAAGTAAAACAAGAATTTGCTGCATTTACACTCAGATTCAAACTGAATCGGATTCTTCAAGATGAGTGTTTTCTTCTCAATATCTAGGAGATTGAGTCTTGACAAACGATACTTAATAAATAGTAAGGGTTCGTCAGTATTTATGCTCCATTTGCAATGGCTCCAAACTAAAGAATAATTATGAAAATACAAAAAGTTTTAATGTGCGAAGAACTATTAATATAAGAAGGCGAACAGATACATCTGATCACGGTAGGAGGTAACGAGGACGTTGAAAATTAGAGATATTGAAAAATTTTGCTCACCATCAAAAATAGGATTACTCGGCTCAATGTCCAGATGGAAGCTATAATTGTGAGTGTTCACATCTGATAAGACGCATCTTCCATAACAGTCGAGGGTTGCTACAGTCTCTCCACTCGGATTGAGGTCAAGGCTAGTGATGGTATTTCCTAGAAGCAAATCCGTTAAATAAGCCTGTACTGGAAAACAATTTATTAAAATACCCCATCCAAGATCATGTTGGGAGTGCCATTTAGATTTCCGGATGAGATTTACAGTATTGCCAGTCTTCGAAGTGGTGAAATTGTAAAGATGGTAAGCTAGCAGTCCTGTAACAGGCATTGTACAAAGAAAACCTCTTCTTGAATTATAGGTCACACCTCCATAACCTGTATCTAAAAATGATTATGAGATGGACTTTAACGAAGAATCTACCTCCAGAAACCTCCACAAATGAATATGTTTTCCTCACTTGCCCTTTCCGTGAGACATCAAATACTTCAAGATTTGCGGATGTGCCATTGTTATAAAGAGAAACTAAGAGTCCTGTGTTAGCAACCTCTTGCACGTGAGTCCGATCGCATTTTGCTTAGTGGATCGTGACAGGCTAGAACAAAATATGATAGGTTTAAAAATACCATTGATGTTGGGTTGAACTCCATCAAAGTTAGCAAACTCTGTTTTCGATTCAATTCCAACGATACGAATCTTATTATTCTTGCTTGAGGACCAGGCAAGTAGGGTTGGAGATGCAAGAACTATCTCTCCTATCCAAATTGAGACCAGAATAAGAGGTTAGAGAGTTGTGGAAATGTGAATCTCATTAAATGAGTGAATTAAAGTATTGGTACCAGCTTTTATAGAGTTGCTAAGTAAATCATCTCGTGATGCGTTTCTTTTGCTTTTTGACTCTTCAGGGTCTGATCTCTGACTGTTATTTCTTTCGTTTTGAGGGAGCATTCCTTGTTAATTACAGAGTGCGAAAATAAAATTTTAATTATTCAGCCAAGCTCATGTACACGTGAATTTGATAAGGTACTGTTTAAGGTTAACTCTGAAGCAAAAACGATTTTATCAAACCTCAGAAACTCTTCAGTGCTAAGCATTAAAATTTCTAGTTAAGTTGTCTTTGTTAATGCAAGTGACCAGAATCAAACTAAATATTAGTTATTCCAAAGAAATAGAGATTTTAGCATATTTTGGTGAATTCATATGCTCATCATGAGAACTATTAAAGCAATCGCAAAGGAAATTGCAGAGCGATTTCCCAATTAAACCATCAGTAATTATCATTGGTATTATGCTCCCTATATTCATCATTTTTCTCGTCATAATCATTTACAATGATTTTTTTCCTTATAAAATATCTTGTCGGTTTTTTTCTCAAGTCATAGTATGCATATCACAAGATAAATTATTGCATAGATATCCGCCAAAGTTACTCTTTGCGAATGAATAATACGATTGTCGTATCACCAAAATTCATTTAATTTCAACCATAACTGGGAAATCTTTTGTTAAATAAAGAATAGAAATTCCATATAGAAGCACCCATGACAATGGACGGTTCCTGCCAAATCGATATTCATCTTAGAATCTACAAAGAGTCTTTGGATGTGCATATTGAGCCCGGAGATTTTGCTCCGAACTCATTACGTTGCCTTTCTTCGAATAGGAAATTAGTGTGAATAATTTAGTTGAATTCTATTCTTCTTTATCAACGTCACGAGTAACTCATTCGCTTGAATTTGGTAACAACAAAAGCTTAAAGATTCCTTCTATTATTGAAGCCTTCTGCACAATAACTTTCTTATTACATCTGTATTCTTAGAAATAAATAATATAATCATTTGAAATGATACTGATGATAAGATATTTTCCTGCCACAGATTGTATCAAGGAAACCTCTTTTATAGGTTACATCTCCAAGGCCAGTTACTAAAGGAGAAAATAATTATTAGAAGAGTAATGATAAGTAATTTTAGGCTTATAAGGGCTTTGTTATTGTAGGAAAATGTCTGACTCTAACTTTACAACGTGCTTGCTTGGAATTCTCAATTAGATCGAAAGATATTATATTGGATTTACGGGCATTGGCAGTTCAAGTTTGGATCTAAAAAAGTAGATGCGCTGAGTTTTGACCTAAGCAAGCGGTTTAATTAATTGAGTTAAGTTCAGACATCTTTCAGTTTATTTTATTTGTTAATTCAACTCGATAAATTAATCAAGAAAACAAGAAAAATGGGCGCTCACTTATCAAAACAAAGAAACCAGAAACCAGAAAATGATTTAACTGGTAGGATGCTTCTCAATCAACACAGATCTCAAGATCTCTCCACTTTTTTTTTGTTGTACCTTCGAAGATTGATTCTTTTCCATCTTTTAATTTCCTCAACATACTTGAACTTACTTAGAAAACACCTCTTTGAATCTGCTTGCATGGTGCTCTAATAAGAATAACGAGATCAGCCTCTTTGACCTGAAAGCCAAAGAAGAATTTGCGCACTTTGATGGAGTGAAACTCACAAATAGAGGAGGTATATATGATATTTCCCATTTTAATAATTATCTGTGCAGCTCTTGATATAAACTTTCCAGCTATAAAAGAGATTCCAAATTCAGGCCTGCTCGTTTCTGCAAACCATGATGACACTGCTAATCTAAAAGTATTCGGTGTCAACGCAAAGAAAAAGCAAGTGAAAAGGATATTTTCATTTGAGGAAATTCCAGGAAGTAAATATCGTCGCATTGAATCCTTAATATTTATCTTTCCCTCTAGATATTGGAGATTTAGCTTTTAATTCAAAAAGAGGCTTTCTCGGTGCAATCTCTGTTAGCGGGAAAATAGCGTACCACCTTTATCAAATCGATACGTCTAGAGTCGATGATGCTGTAAAACTCATCCGAAAATCGAGATGGCATGAGAAGCACTCCACTCTCGAGAGTAATTGATAAATTTTCGACATGTTGAATGACTCACTACCGCTCACATTTATAGAAAACATGATAACTGGATTTGATTTCCACCCTGGTGGCGAGCTCATGGCTACCGAAGACATGGATAATACGTACTTAATATCAGATGTGAACACCAACGACTATCGCTTTCATGTGAATTCGGGAACAAATAGAGGTACCATGCTTGAGAATTATGATTTTGAGCATTCCAACTTTTTCAACGTCTTTCTCTTCTGTTATCACTGGAATTGATTGTTCTTCTTTCTTAACTTAATAATCGTCGTTATTCGCATTTACGGTATTCGTCACTAATCTCCTTGTTTAGTTGCTAGTACCTGCTGTAAATGGAGCACTAATATTTGTGACCCTTTCTTATACATCACACATTCCAGGAATAAGCTGAATATTCTTGATGCTGAGAAGCAAGCCCTAGCTTTAAAGGAATCGGTTCCAATTGAAGACGAGTTAACCCAAAGTAATTACAAGCTCTTTCTGGTTATATATATCTTTGTTGATACCTCCTTATATCTATTGAAACAAAAAACAATAAACAACAGTGCAACAGTACTGTTTCTTTTTTTAAAGGGATAAGCCTCTTTTGTTCTTGTTATTGTACCTTTGATTTGATTGCTTGTTTCTGATAGCAATATATGCGGTTGATGTCTGTCCGACAGATGGGAATTTGGTGGCAACAGGTGGCTTAGACGGATATGTCAGAATATTTGATAGACGAGCATCGAGAATCGTCAAAAACTTCAAGTGCCCTCCCTATTCGAAATCCGTTCCAGCTCATATTAGCTCTGTCCGATGGAGTCCAAACGGAGCTATGCTCGCTAGTGCCTCATATGATACTTCAGTTACCTTATGGAACTTCCCTGCTGGAAAAGTAGTTTCTACTAAAACTACGCGAGATGGGAGTAAATTCGCACTTTCCAAATAAAATATAATATAATTTCATCGCTAGGCGGAGCTGCATCTGTCTGCTTCTTATGAATCAGGAACCAACCACAAGGAAACGGAAGAAAACGAAAAAGCAACATTCTTAAATTGCTTGAAATGAATAGATGTGCTGTTTGAATTCATAGTCGCTACAATTTTTCGTCTTTCTTCTAACTACGGATTTCATGACATGATCTATTCTAAGACAGAATTGCTAAGAATAAAAAAAGAATTACATTAGGCCTGATAAAAAACAACAATAGGAATTTTCTCAGTGTTAATAGTGCCCAGTTTAGTTTTCAAATATTGGGCCAACTCAGGACATAGCAGTTCGAAAAAAATTCATTGCTTATTTTTTTTCCAATTTATTTTCCGTGTTTTCTCGGAGAGAGTAGAGTATACATAATGAAACGGGAGGTTGCCTGGGGCAAGAGGTACCCAAAGCAACAGATTTATTTTCATCAAAAAGTTTCACGCAATTTTTTCTTGCTTCTGCTCTCTCTTTCATTACGATTTTTTTGAATCGAACCTCGCGTAACGATAATAACTCGAGAGTGAGATCCCACAGGCACATCTACATTTTCAATGCTGTGGGAATTTTTAATTTCGATGCATAAGGAATTATTATGCTTTGAAACTAGCATTACAGAATCTTTTCTTAGAAAATGAAAGTAGCGCGTGTATTATCACAGATACTTTGCATTGATAAGATTTCGTATTTCCTCAATTTAAAGAAGAAGGGAAAAATTCGAGAAGACTTATTCGGTTTAATTTCTTTTTTCTATTGTCAAGCACTCAGATCGAGAGAGTTTACTTTATCAGAGAATCAAAATTCTCTTAATCCATAGATTGTAATTCGAGATTGGGAAAGTACTATATAGAACAATTATTGATCGAAAAAGATGATTGCTTGAATTTGTAGAACAGGAATTCGTCATATCTTTCTCGTCAATAAACAAAATCATGAAATCCATATATTAGCTGATATCTGGAGTGCTTGCAAAGGACTTTAGTCACATAGATTGCAAAGAAACAATCTATTATCAGTTAATAATCTGTCTCGAAATTCTCTTGGTATTTTATCTGAGTTATTATTTGATTCGGAAGAATTATCTGAGAGGGCCTCTAGATTTGACGGCACTTAACTCGCTTTCAAGTGAAAAATCGCAAGATCAACATGCACAGATTTTGGTTTCAAAAAAGATTGCGAATTTGCACCTAAATTACAAATACTAATTGAAAATCCTAATTAGGATTCCAGATCATTAATTAATTCAATCTTGAGATGAATGATCGATTACATAAATAACAAAATTTATTCCAGTTCTCAAAATCAAAAAGTCAAAAGCACCAAAAATGCTCCTAACAAACGATAATCAAGGAAATAAGAAGTATACCGTCTCCCTCAACATCAACAAAACTCCAAACTCTTGTAGGACTAAAGGAGAAGACGTTTCAGATCCAGTAAATTCAGTTCTTGAAGAAACAACACAATCAAAAGATGAGAAACAGGAGGAATCGTTGAAAAATTCAATGAAGATCACCGGTATGGTTTCTACCCATGTCATTCCTCTCTCTTCATGAGATATTTTCTTCTCAAATCAATCTGAGAATTACTTCATTAATTTTGAATAGCAGAAGCAACTCCAAAACTACTCGCATGGTCTTCACTGCAGACCAATGAGATTAAGATCGTTGAACTTGAAACGCAGAAAGAGTTTACTACCTTCCGTGGAGTGCAACTCAGCACGTTCGGTACTTTTTAGCTTTTATTTATTTAATTAAGATGCGATCTTATTTTTCTCAGGGCACAATTGGATGCGGCTAAAAGAGATCCCTAATACGCAACTTCTCGTTGCCGTGAACCATGACGGCGACCTAGCTGCCAATTTAGAAGCTTTTGATGTCTCACGAAAAGGGCAGGCTAAGAAAATATATTCATTTGAAGAAGTCTCTGGCGGTAAAATTATTATTAACAGCTTTCTAATAGCTATCCTTTGCAAGATACCGGTCAAGGAGATGTGACCTATAATCCCCGACGAAACGTCCTTGGCGCGATCTCGATTGGAGGCAAGGTGACCTACCATCTCTATAACGTTGCCACAACTAAGAACGAGAGTATTGTAAAACTTGCCCGAAAATCGAAATGGAACTGGCAATATTATAGTCTTAGGGAAGGTAATAAATGAATTATTTTCATTACTTGGCCTCATTTCCTGCTTTCACACGTAGAGAACTTTATAACTGGACTTGATTTCGATCCTACAGGAGAACGTACGGGGACACTTGACCGATACAGTGCTTGTGTAATATCTGATGTGAGCACCAACAAATACATCTTCCGTTTGAACATGAAGAAGAACACGAGTATTGGTGACTACGGTGGTAATTAGGATTTCCGCATTTAATTTTATTAAATTTATTGTTTAGACAAGACCGGCCGTTGCAGATGGAGTATCAATATGGGCGAACCCACATTATTCGTCAAGTATGACTCGATACGACTGAATGTAGTTGATGTCGAGAAGCAAATTCTTATTTTAAAAAATCCGATAAAAACTGAAAGAATTGAAGATTTTGGTAAGAACATTCAGCTACTCACTCAATTTGATTTTTCATTCTGATAGAATGCACAAATTGGATTGATGTTTGCCCAAGCAATGGAA
>ENA-UOUE01001023-UOUE01001023.1-compost-metagenome-genome-assembly--contig:-NODE-1023-length-19932-cov-16.951498_pt1 | contig 19932 bp, 16 predicted proteins | sample MGYA00238146_ERZ747223 | MGnify/ENA primary metagenome ERZ747223 (study PRJEB28781, sample SAMN06268865) | compost metagenome | isolation source: single cell | place: USA: California, Emeryville, Joint...
TTTGAGCTTAATATAAACCCATCGCTACAGACGCTGCAAGTAGTCGGGTTATCACAGGTCAAGCATCCAGTAGGGCATCTATGGCATCTAGAATCGGTTGAATTGTAGTAAAAGGACGTGCTTCGAGAGATAGAGCTCTGTAGACAGGCTCCGTCACAAACAAAGCAGGAAGATGCAGCCGCAATGTTGATCGCGGAGACTACCAAAATCGGAATAATTAAAGCTTGAATCCATCGCATTTATTGAGATTATAATTTAACAACGCAATTCTGCATTTAAGTTGAATTAATATAGCAATAAAAAGGTAGACTCAGTATATTTCAACACTCAAAAAACAATCAAAAATGACGATCAATGTTGCTCTTTGTAATCTCTGTGGCGGAAATGACTTTAAATAATAGGTGTGAACTCAATGGTAACTGTAAAATCGATTCAAATGCTAAATATGGACAATAAAGGGAACTACTAGAGTTTGTACAAAAAATTGTTATAATCCTATGAATATGATGTGGAAACTCACTTTTCGAAAAGTGCGAAGAATATCCTCTTATTCTTTGTAACATTGATTCAAAACAGGAATGCTGATGTTCGTTTTTGGCTCGACTCTCTAGTGCTTGAAAAAATTTATTTCATCTTTCGTTATTAGAAAATAGCACAATTCTTCTTCTTTTTCTGCAACTTAATGGCCTTTTTCACAACCTTTTCTGGTAGTGTTATTTCTGTTATCTGCTCTCTTGGCTTTTCCGGCGAAGCCTCCGGTTTTTGTTCAATGATCATTATATTTCCCGCCGCCTTATCATCTGGAGACGCTCTTTCCACAGCAATCTTCACTGGGATTTCGAGATTTGTTTGAGGCATGTTATTCTCTATTCTGATTGGATCCTGATCATTTCTCCTTTCCATATTCGGCTGAGGAGAATTCAATTTCCTATCCTCTCTGAAAACATCATCTTCCAACAAATTTGCAAGAATTCTATCATCTCCTTCTTCACATTCTGCATCTGAGGACGCTGCATCCACCTTCTCGAGGCTAAGCTCGAGATCTTTTAAAATTCGGTCTACTTCAGCATGAATATTCGATTCATCATCTCTTGCAGATGTTTTATTCTTTGCATCACGCGTATAACCCAACGCCTCTACTAATTTACTTAACTGCATAGTAATATGCCTCTCTTCGACTTGATCAGTGCTTGTTCTTTCAAATCCAGGCTGTGAATTTCTTCTATATGTAGGGCTAATCAATTGCTGAATCGCAAAAAACGAATCCTGCAGCGCGGTTGCGTCCCTTGGCTTAAGGGTCAGCTCGAGACCAGTTTCCTTAAGCGCCTTGATCAAACTGAAGTTGAGTTCATGCTCATCGATTCTTTTCTCGTTTTCGAAGCGCGGTTTCTTAGGCGAGTCATCGTTGTTCCCTTGAAATTCTGTTGGTTCGAGCCATTTCTCGATGTTTTCTATCTCGGCGCTGTCCATTAACGACATTTTTGATGTGGAAGACTAAAACTAACCTTCGGACTTATTTTCTGTTGTTACGCTGATTGGCTTGATTAGGTTTGTAATTTTAAAACGCCTTTAATCAATATCTGAGATTAACCGCAGTATTCAGCCAAAAGACAACAAAACTTTTGCATGAGCATGAATTATCGCCAGAATCTCTGCGATCGAGCCCTTCTTACTGTATTATAAGACAATATAGAAGAATTACAAGCCTCAAGAAAAAATCTAGAAAAACGCCGGATCTTCACTCGATGAGATTGAATGCAGACCAATTTGTTAAAGACTCCTTCAGCAACTGCTAAGGAAAGACACCTAGTGTCTTTAAGGGACGGAAGCGGATATTTTTTCCGCACGTTCTTCATTAGATATTTATTCAAATAAGTCATCTAACGACTCATTTATCTTACTTTCTGGCTTAGAAGCTAAATAAATTTATTTTTTGCGGAGTCTAAAGCAGCAAGTAAATCCCCGATCTTTTTGTAGCCTTACCAATCTTTGATATTTGGAATTATTAGCTGTAGACAGCTTGGAAATGGGAGATAACGAAGAAATTCCTTTCACCGATGTTAAGGATAAGGTTCAGAAAACTACTGCTGAGATAATCGAGGCTCACCTCAATAAGAAAGTTTATCATCCAAGGGATGCTCAAAACTGGACTTATGCAGTGTCTGAGGGTGTTATCAAGGCTATTAGTGAGATAAACAAGAATTTTAAATATATGGTTACCTGCGTTATTATGCAAAAGAACGATAGTGGACTCAACATGGCCAGCACTTGCTTTTGGAACTCAGATGTTGACGGCTGCTGCACTGTGAAGTGGGAGAATAGCTCCATTCTCTGTATTGTTAACGTTTTTGGCGTTGGTCTCTAAGCATTCATGAATTAAGCTATATGAGCTGGGGCTGCGTTTACGTTTTTTGCGCCCTTTTTAAGAAGTCTTTTGATTAACAGTATATCTTTGCTTAATGACGTTTAATAAAAATTCGCGGAATCTTTACACTAGAAAAGCTGTCTTCCAATCCAGCTGAAACTTGCTAAATGATCAAACCCGCAGGAGCGTCTATCATAGTGCTGAAAAAAACCTGATTTGAATTTTTGGTCACATTAAGAAGGTCGTTCGTGAGTAAAAATCTCCAAACTCCTGAAAACTAAGTAGAAGAAGGAGTAATCGAGTGCCTTTGAAAGCTGATATGGCATATATCTTTATTCTAATTATTGAACCATTAACTGAAGACAATCTTTTCAATTATTGTAACGGAATAATATGTTTTTATCTAGCTTGTAGCGAGAAGATAAGTGGATATGGAAGGGGGGAAAAATCAACATAAGAATAATAAATACAAACCTCTCTAGCTAGATTTACCTTTTAATTAAATAAAAGATAATTAGCATCAACCCTAAATTAGTACTAAAACATCAAAGCAAAATTGCTCAATCATTCAATCGCTTCATTGACTCGAATATTATCTTATTAATTTCATACTTTCCACGAGCTCAGTACGTACACCTTCGTATCATTTTTAGCTTCATCGTCAATGAATAGCAAACGCTTATATTCTTTGAAAAGATTTTGTTAATTTCATGGAAGGAATTCCATTTATGTTCTCTTACAATATTCGTCCTCCTGTTTCTTTACAGCGGCGGTTCTCCTTCGTAATTAATCAACTTCACTTTCATCGGAGGCGGGGTTAGCAAAAAAACCACAGTGGTGGCTGCGCCTGGGCTCTTTTTGTCTTCACTGGGAACACTCACTTTTCCTTCCTGAACTTCTCCGGTTTTAGACACCTTTTTCACCTTCTTCTTTAGATTTGCCTTCGGCTCAACTTCCTTGTAGAAATTACAGAACCGCGTTTTGTTGTCGTAATAAGGAGTCAACACATCAAATAGTATCGTATTTTCTAAAGCCTTGAACTCATGGAGATTGCCTCGACTCGGCGTGAGATTTATCAGATCACCTGGTTTATGCACGGTATCACATTCGACGATCGCTTCAAGTCTAAAGATCGTGAGTAATTTAGCGAGACCTACAATAATACCTTAAAGCCTCGGTCGGGTCGTCTTCGATGTCAAAGAACGGCTGCTGAGGAAGCTCGAACTGCTTTTTGCGATCTACAAGATCCATAGAGCGTCTTTGTAATTTTCCGCACATGACTTTAGTGGTTACGAGCATGTCTGGATGATCATGCAACGATATTGAACTAATTTGAAAGCAATTAAACTGAAGTTATCCATTTACTGTACGTTTCGGCAGGCATGATGAAAAAACCCATTGACAAGAGAGGATTCTCGATGACTTCACAGGCGTACATCATATCTCCTTGAAAATATTCTTCGAGAGCTTTATCGGAGATCCCAAGGTCTTTTAAGGTGAGATCGTTGAGGGCCTTTACGACGTCGATGTAATCTGGAACTTTGTGGCAGTCTGATAGAACTGTTGAGGACTTCTCTTGCTCGTAGAATTGACAGAAGTCCAGCACTTTACTCATTAACTTTTTCATTTCTGGAGCGAATAATTTCTAAACTTGATTGTTTATTACTGACTAATATTAACCAAAAGAAAATTGTCCTCAGTAAGTGGTTTCTTAAATCATTTCCTATCATTTAAGAATCAAATTCTTTATTTTTTTCTCAAATTTTGATTTTGATATTCGATTAACGAAAACATTTTATCGAATGTTATCGCATTATCCATTGGAGAACTGAACCACAGAGGACCTGTGATACTGAGGTTTCTTTCAATAAAAAGTAATGAGTTCTGCTCTATATCAAAATCTTTATTGCCTTCAAACTGAAAGCTTGGCAGCGAACAATATTCATAATGTTTAAAATGTTTATGAACGATGGCTATACACTGGTCGTTTCATTTCCATTCGCCTAGCTTCCATTAGCAATAATCAATTATAACTTCGGTACTATATCGTTGAATCTTTTTATTGAATTGAGAATTTCTCTATTTGAGAACAAAGTGATGATTATAGGTATTGTTGCGAGATTTTTCAAATAAACGAAAAAATCGAATCTATCTGGAACTAATTGTTTCACTTTGAGCTCAGCGGAGTTGGATAAGTTAAGTTTATTAATTGTTTTCTAGGTTCCATTTCATTGTTCTTATGTTCTCAGGAGAATCACTGAGTACTTGATGAAGAAATATAGCAAATATATTATGAATGGTTTTGCCTTGAGATATATACTCTATGGTTCATTCATTACTTTTTTAAGGTTTCGTGTTCGGATACCCTCAAATAGTTTCATTACGTCCTCTACATTCTGGTGTGTTCTCTTGCTACAAAGTTTAGCAGCTTGGAGGAAGGCTTTTTCGGCTAGGACCGTATCGAGGTGGATCAAAACTTTTCCTGGTTTATCAGTGAAGATTCCCAGTGCACTGTACATCACATCTCTATAATCGACATTCCTTTCGGCAAAATATCGAATTGTTCTTGCAAGGCTTTTGCAGTTTCTTTGCAAGAGTGAGTACTTTTGATTCTCACCTCGAGCAATTAAGATCCAGGCATCTATCGCTCGAAGAATCTGGTCCATTTTTAGAATTCCTAACTCTTCTCCTTTTAATGTTGCAAGATCCCTTTTGTACCATTTGTCAGCTGTTAGCTCCTTCTCAGTACGCTTTCGGTCCTTCTCTTTTGAGTCCGAGATAGCTATTTTCGTAATACAACTTTGTTTGCAGTTCTTCTCTCCTCCAGAACTGAGCTCAATCAGTATCACGTAATTTGTTGTGTAGATAATCAGATATTCATGCCGTACCGTTTGAGCAGTGAAGGTCCAAGTTACAATGCTAAAGACACCAGAGGGAAAATAGCTGGTTAGAGAACTACAGCATCTTTTAACACACACCACAGCTTCTCCAGATAAGAACCCATTTGCTTCATCGCTGGAAATTATTGTACCATTATGATAGTAGACTTTTTTGAACTCACCCTTCAATGTCGCCTCGAAATCCCTCTCAAAATCTTGGATAGTGAATGTTTTATAGGCAGGCTGCAACAAGAGCTCTCAGAGCAGTACCGGCGGAGGCAACCGATTCAACTACGAGGGCTGCTTGAACCCCAGTAAGAGCTATCATTTTCTGTGACAAATTCTGCTAGAAGTTCGAAAGAAAAATTTTTTTTTGTTTAAAAGCTAGGAATCAAGATTATAAATTCAGAAGTACTTTGGCAATCTCGTAACCAATGTAAGAGTTTTTCAAATCTTCAGCACCAATTCTTTGGTTAGAAGACAAAAACCCTCTGAGTCGAAGCAAAACGCAGCAAAGTTTATTCTGGACTTGTGTTATTAAATAAATCATTGCCGGAAAGCTCCATACTTCGTGTGTGTTTGTCAAGCACCCATCTAGAATTATCCTACAGATCTCATTACATCGACATCCCACAAACTACTTATTCAGATTAAATACATTCAGTCAGATTCATTGAAAAATTATTATTTCAAGCAACTTCCTCTTCTTCTACTCCGATTCAAATACGTTGAATTCTGGAACTTCCAAATTGCCGTTGCAATTTTTTGTTTATGTTTTGTTTAATTATTCCTTTTCTACTTTGCTTCCAAATAGCGCTCCTAAGCTTCCAAATATGCTCTAACGTCTTTTCCGTATTATTTTCCTGCCACACTCTCCTTTGCCTTCATTCTTCAAGTTTGGTTCGTTGCTTTTGAACGAAAACTCGCGCTCTCCATAAACGTAAATCCAGAAATCAACATTGAATATTATTTCAGGTTTTATTCTCGAGAAGTCATTGCTCATAGTATAAATTATCCGCTGCGATAATATTCTCCGAACAGAAAAATCGGAAGGTGCAATTTAAACTTAATTCATTAACAATTATATTAGTTAGGCTTCTGTATAAGAGCACGAATTAACAAACCAGAAAATGATGATTTTTGAGCGAATGCAAACAGACAACGACGTAAATATCTCCTTTCATAATCACTCCCATTAACCGTTTAACCTTCTACACCACAGCTGTCAAGACCAGAAACCTCAAAGTTCTCAAGAAATTCAAATAGAGCAGCCACTTTCAATACAACGACTAAAGATTTCAACCACAAACAACTCAGCACGACCCAAAGGATCAATGACACCAAAGGAACCTCTAAAACAGACAATCAACCTGCATTTTTTCAAAATAAAGGCAAGCAGACCAAGACCAGCCACATGTCAGCCACTTTCTATGAGCAGCCCAAGAGCACTAAAACAAAGCCTTCAGCGCCTCAGAAAAAAGCTGAAGATCTCGGGAAATCAAGCAATGCTCACGCTAGCGACGCTCCAGCGAACCAACAGGAGCAAATGATTTCGTCTAAAGGATTTTTTATTAATACTGACGATTTGAAAAATGGAGTTACCCTTGATAAGGTGCTGGGAGGCAATTTCAAAAAGATAGACGTATTTGGCACCACGTCGACGTGCAAAGAATTCGAAGCGCCAGAGTTTTTTCCCAGTCATGTCATCGATGAGAAAATAAACGAACTTTCGGAGCCAGAAGACGGTTATCCGGATGAAAGCTTTGAAATTTTAGAAACTGAGAATGAAGAAGACGTAAATCAGAGCAATGCAGGCAAAAAGAATCGAGGGAAATTTTCAAAAGGCACAGATAGAGAGCGGCTCAACGATTCATTTGATTTGAAAAACAAGGACATTTGCGATAGGATCAATAGGAAATATAAACATAAGAGCACTAAAGCGCAGAATAGAATGCGAGCAAACACGCGAAGCCCGGAGTGTTTTAGCAGCAGTACAACGAACACGCAACCTGATGCTCAAGGGAATGAAGACGCAGAGACTTTTATAGAAAGGAGAGCGGTTGCACCGAAAAAACCGTATGGGAAGGAGAATTTTGATAAGGAGATAAGGAATTTGATAGTGGGAAACCTGCGCGAGATGAATTTCAATAAAACAGCGAATAGAAGTAATAAAAACAATGAATCAAAGAGCCTGAGTCCTAAGATCCCCGGGACGAGGCAATCGAGGTTCCAAATGACTTTCCAAGTGGATCCAAAAGAGAATGCGAAGGAAAGCTTCAAGCAGAATCCTCAGTTGAGTGCAACGCGTAAGACTTTCAATAAAGACAGTAAAAACGAGACAAGCAATCCGTTTAGGATTTCAACGAACAATTTTGCAAACAAAGCGAATCAAGAGGAAGCTGAGTATGAGAGAGAGGACAACGCGCATACTAAGAAACAAGGGTTTATTCAAGCTTATGGCATGGATAACGAAAGAGACAAAAATTTTAAAACGCAAATGAGTTTTGGGATAGATCCAGGAACTAAGATGCGAGGCACAGGAACGAAATTTTTCCCTGATAAGACTGGTTTCAAGAATTTTGAGATTAAGAACCCAATCGAACAGAATCGGGTAGCGGACCGCGTTCAGCAGCGTGGAGAAGAAATGCTGGAGAAATATTCGAATAGGAAAGCTGTCGAGCCGACTGAAAGTAAGGGTTTGATGTGTTTACAAGTGACTTAAAGGTTTATTGATTTTAGGGCGAAATATTAGATATGAAGATAGGAATATTTTACGCGAAGGAAGTAATAGGCGGTTGTCCACGCCGATGAGGGAGGGAGCACAGATGAATGCGACGTTTCATCGAAAGAAGTACTACGTTCGGAATTAATTTGCACTGCATCGAAAGATTATCTGTACATATATACATCTAAAAAAGAATGAAATCGGATACAGAACTGCGAATTCAATGAGAAAGGACCAGAGGGAACACCGTAGACGGTGATTACGGAATGCAGGATGGCTTGATAAACAAGTATTTTATAATAATTTTGAGAAAAGGCGATGAGAGAAGACGATAGAAACCAGTCGGTTACATCCAAGTTTTCTGCCGATGCTAGGGATAAACACAGAATCTGTCATTAATAAATAAAAAATGGACTTGCATAATCTGAGTAAATAAAATAACAAACCTAGAGGTTTTTTCTCTTGAGGCCTGTATTTTAATTTTGCTCTCCATCTGTTTTTCGTTGAATTTGCTATAGTTCTTGCTGTTAAATAAGTAAATCGAAAAATTTGTAAGATAAACCCACGAACAGTGTTTCTCATGCAAGGTAATGGTGTTTGCATTAACTTAAGTGTAATATGAATAAAAGTAAGTAAGAAGTAGCTACTCAGCTGCTAGCTAATAATATTGCTAAATAAAAACACTGTTTCTTTTCCTTTACATTATAGATAGTTAGGTATATCGTTCCGTACAATAAATTTAACAATTTTGCCGATTAAACACAAAAAAACAGACACATAAAAACAATTTTGTAAAAAACCCGTCTTATCATTAGAACCTTAGGAGCATCGTTGTTACCGATGCCCAAATAGCCAGAATTCCTTCAATTCCGAGCGTGTTCTTGCCATATAATTCATAGTAATATTATAAAAGTTCCTCGAAATGTGCTTGCCTCTCAATTATAGCATCTAATCCACTCGATTGCCCTTGCAATGGATCGCGAGTCGAAAATCACACACGATCCCTAAGCAAAAGAGGTCTTAGATATTATAATAAGTTCGCATTAATTAATTCTGACACAGACTCCGATTCAGCGCCGTTGGCTTCATCGCCTTGAACCTCATTTTTGAGAAATTGAGTGTCATAGACCACGGGATTAGAAGCTCTCATGGGCATTTCTCTAAAGAAATGGATTTGGGTTCCTGAGCTCTGAAGAATTGGGTCGTTTGGAGCCTCAATCGACATTGCTTTCTCCCTAAAGGCAGGTGGCTCTGTCTCATGACGCTTTGAAGTTCTAAGGACATGTTAGCGTCAAAGAAATAGTAATAATGATTACCTTGGTTGATCTAAGTCAAGTGTATTGAGACTATGAAATTTGCGAACGATGAAAGTGTTTTCAAGTTCTTCGATTTCAGATAACTCGCAGTTCTCGTCAAGTTTGCTGAGTCCGAAGATCTGATTCAACAATGAGGCGTTGCTGTTTTTGATGGGAGTTGGGCTAAAAATTCGTTGGTTTTCAATGTGGTATTGACTCTTGGATCTGGTAAGGAGGAGACTGGTGTTCATTGGGAAGTCCGGGTGTTTAATCTTGCCTTGATAAACAAAGAAGAGGTTTACCAAATTGATTATTAACGTTGCGGAGTTTGAGATTTAAGGCAGTCCTGCTAAATTAAATTAAATCTGACGCAGTTTGCAATATAATTTATCCGTGATAATAATTTAACCATAATTATGCTTTTACTGAGCTCATTGCAGTCTAAAGTTCTTCGAGTTAGGTGGCAACTGCCCAATAGTGATGAAACTGCATTTTGGAGCAGGCGCTAATGATTTTTAGATTAATCGGGGCTCCACTATTAAAACTTAGGGTTTTTAAGATTTTATAGACAAGTCTCAATTCGCGATTTGAAGAGTAGTGGTTATTATCTCTGAAAGTGGGTCAATCTATGACCGTTGTTGAATGAATTAGCATTCTTTTAAAAAAAAGATACGAAATGGTAGCAGTTGCTCATGCTGGTTACGCTGGTGACTTAGACGCCTATAACATTGTATTGCGAACAGGGAACTGTTTGTAGGAGAAAGGCACAAATTCAGTGTTAACAGAAAATCTTAATTTTAAGAGGAATATTCTTTCATATTTAATTGCTCTTATAGCCTGAAATTTTGAGATGATTCAAATAACTACTGCTGCTACTGCCTTAGAGATACTGTGATGGAAGAAACTCCGTGGAGATGTCGCTCTCGAAGAAGAAGAATTGAATGGTCTGAATCAAAAATCCTAAATGAACTCCTTCGAATATGACTGTTCAAGCGAGTTAGAATATTCTTTTCTGTCAAAATAATCCAAAAGGAATATTATTTTTAACGAATCGGATTGGCTTTTTTGTCGCAAAGCCGAATTCAGCATTTAGGAGGCTAGCCTCTATGGATAGCTAAGCATAGAGAGTCTTCCAATTAAATTTCTAGTTAGAAACTGCGATTTCTCCTTAATTACTGATGAAAAAAAGATAATCTTATGGATCTTCCATTTGCGATATTGCTGTTCATGTGAATGCGATAGTTCTATCGCCTCTGGCTTTTTAATTTTGACAAGCAAATAGATTTAGCGCACCAAAATATTTAAAGAAAATCATTTAAACACCTGTCATCTATCTACATACAGTAGTTACTTATAATCTAAAATTCTGAACAGAATAATCATAAAATCTAAATTTTGCCTTGTTTTCTCGTAAACTTCATTTGCTCACAATTGTGAGGGTTTCGCTGCCTGGAAGTGTTTGCTTTGTTGAATTCTTCGTTGAATTCTCCATTTCTTGGATCCGTGCCTGTAAATGGGATTGTTTCTCAACAAATTCTTTCATGACGCGCTCTATATATACTAATTCCTCTCCTTTAAAAAGTTAGCTCAAATTCTAATAGGTAAAATTACTGAGTGAGGTGACTTCATCCTTCATGTGGTCATCTGAGCCACTCCCATTTTCCGGCTGGAAAGAAGTTATATAAGGATAATGCAAATGCTTCCCTTTCTGCTCATCAGGTTTTTCTTTCAAGACCTCAGGTGCTGTTGTCTCACTAGCTTGAGCTTTTGGAGGAGCTTTTTTCTTGCAACATGAGCAGCATATCCGCCATAAATAGCCCAACAAATCAAATATGGTCTTTTCATTTGTGAGAATGTCTATCGTTGCGCCAATATAGCTCATTAAATTTCCTCCGGTACCTGCGGCCAGAATAACAGCAAAAACCTGTAGAGCTTGATGTGTTGATGGATTTCCCAGCACTGCGAGTGAGGCACTATGTTTATGGACAAGAATTGCTCCGAGGATGCAGCCTGCAATACAACCGAAAAGAGTACCCAAGGAACGATTATTGTTCTTGGCGATGCGTCTCGCAAATTTTTTCAGAGATGAGAAGAGACCCATCTTCGACTTTATTTTATTTTTTGGAAATTCTTTTTTTCTTCTTAATTATATCAATAATTAAAACCTCTTATTTATAAAGGAGAATTTTTTCGCAAGGCAAGCTTCATAAAAAATGCAATTGGATCTCTGAATAAGTGGTTCTGATATCTCCAGTCTCCAAATAATAGTGAAATAGCATCTGATATTATATTCAAATAAGCTGTGTTGTGAAATACGGGAGAACTTAATGCACACTATTCAAGCATATAATAGCAAGGTGAGAAAACAAAGACACACTTCGAACAGCATTTCCTGAAAAATATATGCTTCGTCATAACATGTAAAGTAGTAAAGTCTCTTTTACCAGTCTTTTTCTTGAAATATGTTTAGCGACTAACAATTAATTCTATGCTGATACTAAAAATACTGATACGAGCTCGGAATCGTTCTTTTTGTTAATCTGATTGAGAATGTTTCAGTAATTGTTTTTCAATTTTTTCTTCTCAGAAAGCAATGTATTGGTCAGGTTGAGCTGTTGCTTGGTGCTCAGCTATGAGCTTAGAGGAAAACTCAATGACTTCCCTTTTTATTTTGAAGGAATTCTACTTGTTGAGCCTTGATGTACTTCTCAAGATTTTCTTCGAATGCCTGTTTCTCATGCTCAATATTTTGCATTTTTCCTCTCATTTTGTCTCGTTCTTCGGACACGTCTGCTGGAAATCCGTTCGCTTTAGTTTTTTCCAGAGTTGTTCGATGATTGCGAGTAAACTTGTCCTCACATGACTCCCTCAATGGGTTCTCAATTTCATTGGCCAAATTTATGATCTCGTTCTCCAATCTAAGAATTTCGGCTTGCTGAATTTTGCTCGATATCTCGGAAATTCTCATAAAAGCATCGATATTTTGAACCTGGACTCTCCAGTGCTCTCGTTCTTCTTCCAGCAATTTCACTCGGGATTTGAGCTGCTCCAGTTCTCCATCCTTTACATGGACTAATATTCCCTTTAAACTCTTCCTTTCGGTCTCCTTTTCAACAGCCTTCAGACATTCATCAGAAATTATTTTATTGATTTCAGCTTCTAGTTCCACAATCCTTTGTTTCAATCGAAATATCTCTTTCTGTTGGGTAACACAGGATGTCCCAAAAGTTCTCGTAAAAACTTTCATATTTTGGATCGTTGTTTTCAATTGATTTCGCTCCGTGGTGAGAGTTTCAATTTTGAGTTCAAAATTATACTTGAGAGATTCTAAATTCATTTTAGCGAACTCTCTCTCTAATTTGATAATCTTGTCCTGCTTTTCGAGACCTTTAAGAGATTCATTTGAGAGGCGAGCTTCCATCGCTCTCACTTTTTTCGCTGCTTCATCTAACTTAGCTTTCACTATTGGATGATCCAAGATTCCTGCTTCCCAGCAGGATTTGCAATAGGCTGTTACCCATCCTGGGCGGTTTTGGTCACTTTTTTTGAGAGTGGTCACTAAAAAGCCTTCCACGCCGACGAACCTTCCATAGCTATTAGAGTCGTCATTATCACTGTCAGAAATTTCCCATTCTCCTTTTAAGAGTTTCTTGCATGAGAAACAAGATGCTTGGGATTCCATCTTCATTTTGTTTTTTGCGGAAATTGTTTTTAAATTTCGATGTTTAAAATTGGTAATAGTATTATGCTAGGAAACTGGGAAAATAATTAGAATACTTTGGATAAGATTTTTGCTTTTGGAATTGGCGGCTATTGTGGAGAATGACCGGAATTATTATTAATTTAATTGATATTTGTTGGAAGAGCTTTTCCCCATGTCAAGACCAGATGGACCAGCAGTGATCTTATAGTTTGACAGCAGCAAAATCGATTTTAGTAGTAGCTCAATCTCAATCAAGAGTTTCATAGAAGACAAGTATTGAGGCTACAAGACACTTCGGGCAGTTATGGGCTTTAATTGCAAAATATGAATTACCCTATCGTTGTTACCAAATAAAAATTTCAGTGTTTCATTAAGCTACCAGTAATTTACACTTATTCAAAATATTCTTCAACCATACCAACCACAGAGTTATCCCATCAAGTAATAATCTTATAATCAAAGCAACAAGTTTTCATAGACCCCTCAAAGCAACAAGATTCTGTGATCTGAGCTATTATCTAAGCAATAAAAAAATTAATCTGAGAGAATCTAATTGGAATCGATGAACCCATTGTCTAAGAGAGTTTACACCAGAGTCTGCGAAGTCGGTTACGGCATCTTGGATCTTCCAAATAGAAACGCATTTGCCAAATCGATCTCAGAGTACTCCTGCTACGGAAGGTAACACATTGGTTTTTCTTTAAGATTTACTGAAAACGGGCATAGCTATCTCTTCGACAACTTCTACCCAAGAGTCACATATCTTGATCTTTGGAAGGACGCTTATACTCCAGCTAGATCAAAATACGGTATTCATATGGTTCTCGCTCTTGCAGGACTTGTTACTTTCTACGAGGTATGTCTAAACATCATGGATTTGGAGTTAATTTGGTTTATAGATCAGAGCTACTGCTCAGGAAGCAGAGCAAGCTAAGGCTGAGAGACTTGCCAGAAAGGCTTAAGCAGTTGATTGTTCCGTTTGTGTGAATTTATGCTGTTCGACTTTTTTAAACTTGAATCAAAAACCGTTCCAATACCAAAACAGAAAAACCTCTTTATGCAGATAGTGGAGTATCAAATATATCATAAAACTACTTGCTGGGATGATTTCTCATAAATAATCGAAGTCTTTTCACCAATTATCGAAAGAATTCCAAGCTCCATTCAATAAATAGCGCATTTTCCTCCAAAATCTTTACAAAATCCAAGAAAAGTTGATTATTCTTTGGCTATTATGTGGCACTTTGAAGGATATTTGTTAGCAATTGAGTGGAATAATTTTGCACGAAGAGAAACCTAAGACAGACTAAGATGTCGAATTTGAGGAAGAAAATTGTTATTATGAGCCGTAGACCAAAAGCGCAGGAAAATGATAAATGAAGGCGTGCGAATTATTGTATTAGTGCGATTTTTTCAAATGTAGTCTCGAGCAAAAATATTCTCGACTTGATTGCTGAATTTTCTTTTGGACATCTTTGCAAAATTTTTCAAATTCTTCAGCAATAAGAAGATAGGCCATTATTCCCCTTCCTATTAGAGTAAGAGGCTCCTAGGCAATCTTATTTTTCCTGATGTTCCATATAAAAAAGTGTACTTGCGTTAGAGTTGTAGTTGTTATTAATTCAAATCAATTAAAACAAAACTGAAAATAGAGAAAGATGTCGATGGGGTACTCCTTCACTGCAAACCACTCACTTAACTCTCATAACTCAGATCAGAAGGCGCAGACCAAGAAATTGCTATCAAAATCGCAGCAAGTGAGCTCTTTTCAAAATTTAAAGATCCAAAAACTGAGAAGCTCTCTACAAATGAGTTCTTCAGCCTCATCGATGAAGCCTCAGAAGTATCTCTCCCGCGTATTTAAAAGGGACTATCTTTCATTCGTTATAGGAAACCCGCAATGGCTGCACAATTTTAAGAAAACGTGTCGAAACAATGAAAAAAAAGAAAAATATCCGCCCTGATCGCGACCTCGAGCTCACTGAAAGCGAATTTTACTCTCTCTTCGTGAACGATCTGAAAGTAGCGAGATTATTTATCATATCGCATGAGCATTAACCGGTTTTGTTTCGCAATAGGACTGGGATTTATATGATCTTGTCTGGGATATGATTGATGAAAATAAGACTGGGTACATCCAATTCGAAGAATTAAAAGCAGCAAAGCAAAAATACGGTAGTGCTTCCCATTTAGAACCAGCAATAATATCCTGATGCTAGGACTTATGCTTTTGGACGATAAAGATCTTATGCAAATGGTGGAAAATCTTAAGAGCCAGGCTTTAAATTCCGTTCATAAAGACGAGTTGTTCCAGACTCTCTACGGCACTGGGTAAGCGAATTTGCAATATGATTGTTAATCGCACTGCTCTTAGAATCGGAAAATAATTACAGGGAAAGAATACGTGCATCTTTGCAATTATTGTATACTTTTTTTGAACTACCTTACCTTCTCTTTAACAAACCAAAAAAATTGACAAAAATATTTATTTTCCCAAGGAATGAGATGACCCAACAATTGAGAATTTGCATCTATTATTACCTTAGGAGTACTCTCGAACCATTCTCATCATACTTCCAAACTCAGGATACTCTGAGCAAATATTCTACCTCTCCTAGCTATCATGAGTTTTCTTAATTGTATCGAGGGAGTGTCAGCTTTTTTAGTCTATCAATTATGAAAAAGAAAATTTCCTCACAAAGATTTGCTGCGTGTAGCTTTTCCAGCGAAAACTTCAATGATTAAATAAGATTCAAGCAGATTTATATAGATATTGTATAAATAATCATTCTCTATATCTAAAATGATTCCAAACACCAAGACTCTCATCATCGATAATGGTACCGGGTAAGCTCTTAGCTCTCTCAAATCGCGTTCTCAATTCACTCCTTAGTTACACAAAAATGGGTTACGCCGGAAACATGGAACCTACTTACATTATTCCGACAGCCATCTCAGATCACCAGGATAAAGTACTTCTATCGCGTCATTTCGTATAATTACTCTTGCGTTTTACCCCCTCAGAGCACAGTTCAAGTGAGTCGCTTGCATTATGACCAGCTCGATTTCCACATTGGAGACGACGCTCTTACCAACGCGAAAACTCATGATTTAAATTGGCCTGTCCGCAGCGGTTTGATTACTGATTGGGAGCTTATGGAAAAATTCTGGCACAGATGTCTCTTTCACCATCTTCGCGCTGAGCCTGATGAGCATGTCGTTGTCCTGACTGAGCCTCCAATGAATCCTCCAGAAAACAGAGAGAATATCGCTGAAATTATCTTTGAAACTTTCAATATGAAAGGTCTATACATCGGAGTCCAAGCCGTCTTGGCTCTCTACTCCAACTGGGAAGTCGCTCCATCAGATTCTATGCAGAAGAAGATCGGATTGACCGGAACCGTTTGCGATAGTGGACACGGTGTTACCCACGTTATCCCTGTGGTAAATGAATTGACTCTATACTTTTGTAAGCGGCGCTTTTTGAATAGTCTGACGGTTTCGTCATCGGAAGTTGCATCAAGCATATTCCTCTCGCAGGAAGAGATATGACAAAATTCATCATGCAAATGCTCAAAGACAGAGGCGAGCCTATCCCACAAGAGGATCTCAGAGCCGTCGCTGAAGATATCAAGGTAGCTATAGATGTGATTGGAGACTGAATTGCTGGAATTTGTATAGGAAAAACATTCGTACTGCGCAAAGGACTTGCTCAAAGAAATGCAAAAGTATGATAGACACATCATTGAAGGAGGAAAGCCAAAGTTTAAAAAGCATTCCTTTATGAATTCCATCACAAATCAGGTTATCCATCCCTAAAGAAGCAATTAGCTTAATGAGTTTTCAATTAGAAAACCACAATTGACGTTGGCTACGAGTCATTTTTGGCCCCTGAAATGTTTTTCAAACCTGTAACAATTCTTAGTTTTCAACGCATCTGAGCTCTTTTGCAGGAATTCATTGATCCAAAGTGGAGAACTCCAATCGATGAGGTCATTGATAACTCAATTCAAAACTGTCCAATCGATACCAGAAGAAATCTATATGCTGTAACACATTTTCTCGAATTCGCGGCATTTTCTGAATAATTTTCCTTGTTATAGAACGTTGTGCTGTCTGGTGGTAGCACTCAAACTAAAAACTTTAGAGATAGACTTGAGAAGCAGCTGAGAGAGCGTGTTGATAACAGAATAATGACCTACCAAGAGAAAAGTGGCTCAAAGGTTAGTATTTTTTCCTGTGTTACTTATTCTTTATATAACCGCTCATGAGCCTTTTGCCTCTCAATGTATCATATGATGTGCTGACATGTTTGATTTAGGTGAAACCTATTGATGTCAATGTCACTGTTAACCCTCTGTCCGCGTACTCAGTCTTCCACGGAGCTAGCATGCTCGCCTCTAAGGTAAATTGCAGCTGGAGATAATGTATGTTAAATGCATAATATTAAAATATCAGCCTGGATTCGAGAAGATGTATCACTCCAGAGAAGATTATTTCGAGAGAGGTCCTTCAATTGCCAGATATAACCCAGTTTTCATGAGCGGAATGTAGAAGGAGATATAATGATGGGAAAACCTCCTAAGTATGAGACAATCTAAGCAAAATTTCTATAAAACGATAGATTGATAGAATTAGTGATGATCAGAGATTATTTTACAAAGAGAAATCCGCGTCTTTAATTACCAAAACAAACCAAATTAATCCAAGTCTTTTAAGTAGGTGTTAGTCATGATAGCTAGCCGCTTTGTTTATTGCAAATACAATTGTTGAAGAGTATTAATGCTATTATGAGGTTAAAATTTATTCTGTAACAGACCGTTTAGCCAAGTAATACTCTAACTACTCAAATAAAATCTAGTATAACAATCACTATAAATAACACTAAGTCTGAAATAATTCCTGTAAAATAAAAAACAAGCGAATCAAAAGCGCTGGGGATTAAATAGGTGTTTAATATTGTTTCCTTCTTGTTTCGTCGATTTATTTTGGTAATTCAGCTCAATTTCAATTGGATTTTGCTTGCTGTTGAAGGTGATTGGCTGGGATTGTTCACTAAGGGCTGAGTAAACACTCTGGCCTTGCTCTGTCGACAGAGAGCTTCTCGAGTCATATTGTGGCATAAACTGTTTTTTCAGAGCTTCAGCTTTCGCTTTCCTTTCGAGTTGCCCAGCCAGTAACTTCTCTCGGGCTTGGAGCCGATTAATCCTGGCTCTTATCCGGACTATTTCCTCTTCTTTTTTCTCATCTGTCGTCTTTTTGAAGAATCCTCTCTTATTTTTTGTCAATACCTGAGGCGGTAAATACTCAGGAAGCTCAAATTCTAAATAAGGTCACCTTCAATGCCATTAATTCATTATTACCTTTCCTAATTGCCTTTTTAATGCTCTTATTCACAGCGGCATGTGTAGCCCCATCGAAGAGATGATGGTCAGGTTTCAACGAATGAATAGCATCTATCAGCCATTTCTTATCAGGCGTATTTACCTTGTCGAATCCGAGCTCCTTTCCTTTGGGGATCAATTCAGCAAGGGTGTCAATCAAAGAGCTTTTTGTCTTTACAGTGTTGAGGGCGACCCAGCGATAAGGGTTGAATTCTTTATATTGCATAACCCAGAATTTTCCAGTCAAAATGCCTTGAAGATACTCGCTAGTGATGGCTTTTGAAGTGAGGCTTGGAAGGATGTATCCGCACTTCGATGCTAATAGGTTGTACATGTCGTTCTTATCATGTATCATATGGTTGAGTAATTTTAAGTCCACTTTAACCAAATCAGGGTCATTAGATGGTCGACATGATCCTTTGCTTTTATCCATGATGAAAATTCGTTTTGCTTTGAAAATAATTATAAGTTGTTTTACCTTCAACAAGAAAAATACTATCATAAGATAAAAGTCTGCTTGCACTAAAGATTCTTCCTTTTTCGAAGCTGTTCCAGAATCAGGGCGAGAATATGTAAGATTTTTTTGTCACGATAAAATTTTGACTGTTCCCCACACTGAATGGGATAAATAATTGATTTCAGAATTCTATCTCACGGCAACAAAATCTCGTTTGAGATGCAGATTTCTTTTGAGAGATGAATAGTTTTTGTTAGAAATTATAGGTGAACTGAATAATTTTGGGGGTAGATCCAGACGATGAGGGAGAGGAAAAAAAGAGTGCGTGATTCAATAGTGGGCATAATACATGGGACTTCATAGTTTTGTTCACTAATTAATATCAATGCGCGGTCATTAATCATTCTTCGCCTTTATCACCAATCCGACTTCGTAGTAAACGGCATACTTAATGTTCTCGTCGAGGGAATTTCATGGATCTTACTTTGTAGTTCAGACTCACCGAAATGTAATTGAAAGATAATCAATTTAAAAAATTTATCTTTCGTGGATCTAGAAATTTGTAAATTGGCTGTTACTCATTCTCATTTTCATTTTAACTAGCGGCCATAAGATCTGCAAAACTCGAGTCATGATATTGAATTTTAACTCAATCTATTTACTCACTCTCCTAAACATCTCCTAAACAGCTCCCTCTCTTTCTTTTTTGTTTTTGAATTAACTTTCAGAAACGATTTAAAGTCTTAAAATAGCTGAGCAGGTGATAGAGCCTTTGAAAGAAGCCTTGACTTGCCACTCTTTCTATCTCTTGAGATTTTCACTAGACAGTCTATTTTCTGGTTACATAGACATTTTGATGCAAAATAAAGTCGTGCATTCTAATTTCATTCTATTCCAATAGAAAAGTTGGTTTCCAGCTACAAGGCTATTGTGTTTACAAGAAACTGTTGCTTTGCAGTATTAAAATTAATACTTACAATTAGTAAGATAGAGCATTGTATGCAAATTGAATTGTGAATTTCGGTAAGTACTCTCGAAATATAATTTTTAATTTAGTGATTTGAAGTTTCTTCATAAATCATTTTACGTGTGAAACTTAGAATATTTATCAGTCGATTTCTCAA
>ENA-UOUE01001024-UOUE01001024.1-compost-metagenome-genome-assembly--contig:-NODE-1024-length-19930-cov-6.382260_pt1 | contig 19930 bp, 16 predicted proteins | sample MGYA00238146_ERZ747223 | MGnify/ENA primary metagenome ERZ747223 (study PRJEB28781, sample SAMN06268865) | compost metagenome | isolation source: single cell | place: USA: California, Emeryville, Joint...
AGAACACCTCTTTCATCACTCACATCGATTGGTCTGAGGACGGACAGGCTCTCCAGAGCAACAGTGGAGACTATAACTTGCTCTTCTGGAACGCAAATGATGGAAAGATGCTCTCTGCTTCTGCTCTTAAAGATGAAAAGTGGGCAACTTTCACTTGCGTTCTCGGTAATTTTTATTCAGAAAAAGACTTGAAAATTAACTGGTATTCTTTAGGGTTCCCTGTACAAGGCATCTGGCCTCCAACAGCTGACGGTACCGACATAAACATGGTCGATAGATCGCATCAGCCAAGCTCAGCTGGATACCCTCTCCTTGCTACTGCAGACGATTTTAGCAAGGTTAAACTCTTCAGATATCCTTGCATTCAGAAGGGCTCAGAGAGTGTGGTAGGTATCGGTCACTCTTCTCACGTTACAAATGTGAGATTCAGCAATAACGACGACATGCTCTTCTCCACCGGTGGTGAAGACAACTGCGTTTTCCAGTGGAAGATTGAGCAATAGTAGCTGATATAAATGTAGTTAGCAAGGAATTAACTTTCATCCTATGTCATAATAGGATTAGATTCATATCATATTCATAATGAACAAAATGCTCTAAAACTTTTGAAAACTTTCCTTATCATCTCTAAATACAACTAAGCATAATAATCTGAATTTGCTAAACATTGACCACGCTTCTCTCTTGCTCTGACTTTCTTGTTGCTGTGGATAATTTGGAGATAATAAAAAAACTGTTTTATAGCAATGCTATATAAGATAGGATGAAAAATTAATTGATCACTTCTAAAATACAGTTTCAACCTATTCACAGCAAGTACTCTATGCTTAACACATCGCTTTTGACAGAAAATCATTTGAATACTGGAAAATAGAATAGTAAGGAATAATCTTATCTCTCCGACTAATTATTCCATTCCTCATGCTCTCGTATTTCTCTGCTCAATCAAGTGTCAAACATCTGTCAGTACATCATCAAACTAAAGAAGCTCCCTGCACTAATTCAACAAAAATGTCTTGTAATCTGTTGATTGTTACACTCACTAAAAGTATTTAATAACACGAGAACGATGCTCGAGTGAGAAAATTTGAATGATTAAATTTCATTTCACTAAAATTACCAATTAGAATGTCAAACAACCAATGAAAGGTATATTTATCATTTCATTTTGAATTGATAAGAAACACATTTAATTCAGATAATTTTTACTATTCTGAGACTATTGCTTCTTAGCAACAGCAGGTGCATTAAATGCTAAACTTTGTGGCAAAGGAAGGCCAGGAATTAGTCCAGCTCTCGCATAATTAAAATGGTTTTGGATAGAATTTTGGAATTGAATCAATTCCATGGCACGTTGAAGAGCAACATTCTTATCAAGCAGCATATTTCCCAAAGGACTGTAAATCCTCATGTAATCTTGAATGCCAATTGATGGTTGGAAAATCGGCAAATTCGGCGTGTGTAGGGAAGATCTGCCTGGTAAAATTTGGTTCAGAAGAGGCATGACGGGTAGTCCATTATAATTGATTGCCATCCTTTGAATTAACTCAGGTTCTTTTGCTCTCTCATCATCTTCTTTGGACATCAATTTAAGACCATCATCTTTTGTCTGAGATTGATTTATTTTTCTTGTCTCAATTTGATATTGAGATTCTGCATTGTGGCCGTCTCCGGTCTTCGATTCAGACACTGGCTGAATGTTTTCATGAGAGTCTGTAGTTGTTTTTTGTTGTATTACGGTCGCTTCACCACTCTCTTTAGATTGACTGTGAGTGGATTGCCTTGTTTTTTGGAGTTTATAGGGAATAATCTTCTTCTGCAAATCGTTTGTGTTCTTTGCATGCTCATTTTTCGTTTGGCTTCGAGTATACTTTTTTTCTATTTTTTCAAAGGCTTCAGAGTCTCTTTCTTGTTGCAATTTGTCTTGTTGGCTGATAATTGCGATTTCATCTCCATCTTGATAATAGCTCATCCGATTTAATTTTCCTGTTGAAAGTCTTGTTTTTGGTCGAGTCTCGATGGGTCTTTTGTTTTGGCTGGCTTCTCGCAGAGGTAAATTAGCACTTAGGTCATTTAATCGAGTTGATGTTTTTGTTATCCATCTTGTCTTAGATTTTTTTTTTGCTCTAGCTTTCTTGTTAAGTTTGAGTTTTTTCACTTCATTTGGGTCAATTATATCTATTCTCCCTTCATTTCGATATATCTTAACAATTGACTTTGCTGTAGAGTACTTTATACTGAGTTGCATAGCTGCCTGGTAGGATTTATATTAATGCTAACCTTCAAGAAAACTAAAGATTACTTCATATATGCTTTCTCCATTGGTTGAGACTCTGTCGATCAATTCTTTTCTGACATTGCTTGGGACTCGGTTATAATTACGAGCTGTGCGGTTTTTATTCTCAATCATCTCTATCTCGGGTGCTTCTCTTCTATTCTGGATGTCAGCAGACACAGAGCACCCATCACTCACTGCGCATTCATCTTGCATTTCAAAATTGCCCCGATCTTTAGTATCTTTATTTGTTGCAGGATTCCAAATTTTTCCGATTGTCTAATTTCCAATATTTAAGTTGGATAGTCCTGAGCAGAATACTCCGAATTAAATCATTTGAATCTCTACCAATGCCTCAGACCAACTTGAGAACACACGGTTATGATTAATTCGAAAAAATCTGAGAATTATTACGTCAACTCAAATGAATTCGACAGTTATACTTTTTTTTATCTCAAGCTTTTATTCCAAAAGAAGAAGCAGAATTCAAAACGCGAACATGATCAATCGGCGAAAACGCGAATTTTAGATTAGAACCTTCTAATCCTATTCTGATGGCGGAAAAAAACGACAATTCATCATGAAATACTCATGATTTTCGTTTCTTCCTGAATGCATGACAACTTATCCTTATGGGCTATTTGGGGGGAGTAGCGAATACCTTTTTCTGCTCCTTATAGAAATAACAGAAGGTACAATTTATAACTCGGATTCCTGAAAATGCATTCATATAATCATTAAGACCGAAACCCGAGCAATTCTGTTGATTAAACTGTTAACCAGAATTGCATTTTGGACCATTTATATTAGCATTTCTAACAATAGCTCGGTTAGATCTTCAGTGGCATTAAATTGGAAGTTTTTAAAAAACAGCTGCATTAATATCGTATTGAAACGAGCTCAAGGATATCCCATACTCCATGCTTGAAGACCATAAATAAATCTCTCTTTCAATGTAGATTATGCTTCTCCCATAATTCACATTTCATTTTCCGATGATTCCAAGAGTTGATAGTCATAAAGTATCTAAGCTGAATGTATCTTAAGGGCGTCACTGAGCAAGAACAAGATGCTAACCCATTTGTGAGAGTCAGCATATCCACTTTTTTTGTCTTTCGCTCTCCTGATTTTGAAGATAATGGTTTGCAAAATTTAGTTTCTTAGTCACACTTAACTGATCAATGGAGTAATGCCAACTAAACTCGTACGAACCTAAACAGTTTATTCCAAAGTCTGCCATTTATTATGGAAAAGAGTGAGCTTTGACCAATACTATATTTAGCTTTGTGCTTTTGTAGTTGCTTCAGCAATCATAGGTTTTCAAGGATTGAAAAAAGAGCTTGAACGCAGCATAATTTACGTAACTTAACTTGGAAACAAAAAATTTGATCTTTACGGTTATAAACCATCGATATCTGAGTTAGTATGATCACTAGAGATAACAACAGGACAAAGTTACTTTAATATCACCTTTTTTCGCAGTAACAATTTCATTTTTTCAATACTTGAAGTAGACCTCCTTAAATCTCCGCCTAAATGTGTGTGTTTGGTTGCGATCCTTTGATTCTTCGGGTTCAACCCCAAAAAAAATATATTGTAACAGGGAAAACAGCTTTGGCTGTCATCTTGTCTGTTTGTGAACAGCTCTCTTCTGCAGCAATCAAGATTTATCAAGAAAATTCAACCTTTCCCAAACAAGAATTTTCAAAAAATCAAATTAAAGAGAGGATTTTGAGTGACTGTTAACTTAAGACTTAAAGTCAAGATACGCTTTTCTTGCGAAGATGCAAAGGATGATGAGACTTCCTTTAGTAGCTCCAAGTAAAAAAGTAAGCTATCAACAAGAAATTCATTGAATGGCTCGCTAGGGTCGCTGCTACATTATTAAAATTGCTTCTCAGTAGGATCAATTTAGTATCAATTAAGCAACTTACCAAAAGGCCCTGGATATTGTTTCAAAATGCTTCAAGTATTTCTCATGATAATTATCTGACTACGAATCTTAAAAAACAATTGAGTCAGTTGTTTCGTAATTGTTCTCGACATCAGACGAAGAAATAAAAAAAAAAAGAGAACCCCTATATTTTCAAAATATTAAGTTCTTGACTAATACAGCAAAGACATGATAATTTTCAACCTACCTACTCAAATATTTCAGCAGAATATTTTTGAGTAAATGTGAACTAGATTCTCAAATGAACAGACCAAAATATTCAATTATTAAACTCGTCAATTTTCAAAGCCATGAATTTTAGAGAGACTAGACAGCATTCGGAAACTCAAATCAGCATTGAACTAGAATAGTCTTCTGGTTCAGCATTCAAGCTGTGCGTCATGACTGGAGGATTGAGGAGCATACGAAGTTCGAAATATTGAAATAACTTCCAAAAAAATTATAAATCGTGTTTGGTCCCACTTGCACCGAATTATCATTGAACATACGTGAAATTGAGACTTAACTTGTTATTTCTTTAAGGCTCGATTGATATTGCTTAAGGATTAATATTCTTCTAAATATACTTTTGCTCGGGATTTATTCAGCTAACTTCTATTGATGTTGGATCCTTTTCCCCAAAAACACTTTTTCAAAAAAAAAGAGAAAGATTTACTCTCATTCATCAGAGAAAAAACGTTAAAAATCATTTACTACAATTGAGAAAAAAAATTTACTCTTATGCAACTAAAGTAAATATATAATAACTTTTGTAAGTTTCTGTCAACTAATATATCCTCCGGAGCAAAAAAAAAAGTTATTTCGTTATTCATAAGACTTGATCATTATTCCAACATTATTGCCTTCACAAATATTCTTCATCTGATCCACAAAACACCCCATCGCCCTGTTTTACGTCATTCACATATGTGCCCTCATAATAACTTCCATCAGGCCATATCATTTTCCCCTTCCCATGCTTCTGACTTTTACACCATTCACCTTCATACCTCATCCCATCAGGCCACTCATAAATCCCCTCTCCGCTTCGCTCACCGTTTTCAAAATTTCCTCGGTAAAGTGATCCATCAGCATAATGAAAAACACCGTATCCATTCTTCTTGCCTTGCTTGAATGAGCCTTCAAAATAGGCTCCGTCAGGCCATTTCTCAATTCCTTTTCCAGCTTGGAGATCGTCGTACCACTGACCTTCATATACTGCACCATCAGCACTCGTAAGGCGTCCATAACCATGAGCTTTATCTCCTACCCAATCTCCTTCATATACTTCGCCATCTGGATGAGTCAAAACTCCTTTCCCTTCAGCAACACCGCCGACCCAACACCCCTCAAAAACCGTACCATCAGGCCATATCGATATTCCATATCCATTACGAACACCTCCTTTCCATTGACCAATGTATATACTCCCATCATTGAACTGGAACGGTGAGATTATGGTGACATTTGAGCCAGTCTCGGTCTTGAGGGTGAAAAATCCTTGACCTTGAGATCTTAAAGTTTTTTGTACCCTTTTAATGCTGTCGAGTTGCTTCAATTTTTGCAGCACAGGAGGATTGATAATCTCGGATTCAGAGTTGATGAACATTCCACATTGCTTATCGATTGAATTGATCTCACTACTAATCAATTTGAAGCATGGTGTTTCCTCACCATGATGTAAATAACGAAAATTTTCTTGAATCGATTCTATCAGACTGTTTTGAGTCACTTTTTTAGAAAAAGATCCCTGCAGAGAGCTGCTGATTATCTCCGAGTCCTTTAGATTACTTGAGCAGCAACCCATTTTGCAAAAATTTAGGAATTAAAATTATTCTGAAATTGGTATCGCGATTTTTTTAAAAGCAATTTATTGTCAATAAATGCCTGAGATTCGTAAATAGTCGTTCTTGGTGGTATTTGCAAGCAACTCCTTGAAGACAGTATAGTCTCATATAGAGATTGCATTTCTAGATAGTGTTATCAAGTTTTATATAAAAATAGAGAGATACCACGGTTTCGAAGCCTTAAAATCAGCAACTATCGTCCCTCAAAACAGAACCAGACAACTTTGAGATTTTAATTTTTTAAAAAGATAGTAATACAACCAAAAAAAATTAATATGGAAGTTCTCTAATTTATTCGAATCCATCATCTGACAGTTCCTCATGTTTGAATTCATCGCGTAAGTATACGCTTGGTTTGCGGAGCAAGACCTTTCGCCCTTGCAACCAACCATCCTTTCTTTGGTTCAGCGGCAGAAGCCTTATGGCAATATTGATCTAGCCGAAAATATGAATTATTTTTTTCGTAGATTATTTTATAAGCTACCTTTCTAGCTGTTTCAAGATAATTTGCTGCGATGTTCTTCCCTGCAAGAATTCTCTCGTAACTCAACTCTGGAGTAGACCAGGGATTGCATCCACTATAAAGTAATAACTGGCGATTCTTACTTTAGAATTTTTTAAACGAAGAAATTTACCTGGAGAATCTCAATTTGGTTCTTTTTAATGGCGAAATACAGTGGTGTTCTCCCGATCTAGTGCCTCTTAGAGAAAGTCAAAAGAAAATGATTACAATATCTTTTGCATCTATGTCAGCATTCTTCGAAATAAGAAATTTTGCAATGTCATCGAAGCCTCGCGCTATTGCCCAATGTAAAGCCGTCATGTGAAACTGAATTCAAATAAAATTTAAATATATTGGTGTTAAACTGGGGGAAAAAATGGTGGATACATTATCAAAATCATAAATGAGATATTTGTTTAGGATGAGTTTGAATTCAACAGTTCTGATGTCTCCTTTTTTCGCAGCTTCAATAAGCTCAAATGAACCAGGTTTCTCATATGGTTTAGTGCTGAAAACTTGATATTTGAGAAGCTATGGCAGAAAATTAAACAATTCAAACTTATCAATTTTCTTTTTTACCTGCTCCAAATTAATTCCCATGCGATTCAGACTTTTTAACACGTAAAGTAGAGATTTCTTTATGTGATTAACACGTTCTCTTTCAATATTAGTTGGACTATCATATTGCATTATAGTCGACAGCTCTCTGTCATAATGAGGACTGGCTCCTGTGCCTAGAGGCATATATATTTTCTCAGGAGAGTGTCGAACAATTTTTTGGATCAATTTCATCCTCTCCTGCTTTGGGATCTCGTCGAAGATATCCTTTCTTTGAAAACCGCCCTCAAGGTTTGACATGGCTATTCTTGGAGCAAAGTATTGTCTCTCTGAACTAGCATCGTCTGCAGCTGCAAAAGACAGAGGTAGAGGCTTCAATTCTTGTTTTGATTCTGTCGTATCATGCTTTTCAGTCAATTTACTCGCGCTATCTTGGTTGGATTTGAGTTTGGAAAGAAGAAGCCGCTCTGGCAGCATGGTCTCGCTCTTACTTTTGAATATATTATTTGGTGTCGTAATTGGAGGTAGAGAGCGATGATTTCTATTGCGAAATCTATTAGCTCCAGCTCGTTCAGAAATCACGTTATTTTTGTGAGCATTAATCTTTTTGTCATCGAGCCCCATCGATTCATTGAAATTTTCCTTGTAAAATGGAAGGTTCTCCAAAATCATAGATTGTACTCTTTTAGGCTTTTTATTGCGTAGGGTGTATGATGCTCTCACTGAGTCTCTGTTCCTTAGAATCGAAGGTGAATTCGAATTTCGTCTACCAGTTGATTGCTTCTTTACTATGAATTGGCTCTGATCGAGAATGTCAAACACTCTCACTGGTTGATGCTCACCGTGTGTTATTGGTACTTTTGATTTATTACTAAACTCCTTTAACAGGCTTTCGCTGATTGCAATTTTGTATTTGAACGTTGGATCAGGTTCAATTTTGTCAAAAGCTACTTGAGAGAATAATTCATTCAAGCTATTAGGATGTGCTTTTTTGATTTGTTGTGTCTGCAAATTTGCTAATTTCTGATCTAATGATAATATTTCTGCCCTATGAGAACGTTTTATCGGAGATTTAGTTTCACTTTGGACGTCTTTGGGCTCCTCCTTGCGCATAGAATTTTCTTTATAAAAAAACTTCGTAGGCACGTTATTTTGGCTATCATCGTTTAGACTCATATTTGCCGCGTTCTTGCTAGGAGAACTAGGCCCAAGTACAGATTGAAGTTTATCCTTAGGTGAAATCAGGGATAGTTTTCTGTGCGGAGAGTGTTTCAGGTGGAGTGAATTTGGCTGCTTTCGATTGGGAGGAACATGATGAATCGATACATCGTTCCGGAAGGAATTAAGGGGTGAACTATTGAGAGATCTTATCTTGGGTAAGTGGTGGAGGTTCAACTCCAAGTTAATGGTGGCATGTGACATGGGCTTCTTGAATGACATCACTATCTGATAGAGTGTTGTTGAGGATAAGGAGTTAACTTGAAGTATATATAATATATACTTTTATCTTAAGCCTGAAGATTTAAAATATAGTTTATTTCAGGAAGTTTCAAAGCCATCTTTTTAGATCGAAATTACTTTCGGATCTTTTTTGTGTTAGTAGTGCTTTTTAAGGTTGTGCAGACAAAGAGAGAATATGGGAAGAGGTGAAAATGCTAAATACAAATGAAAAGAGTTCAGCGAAAATTCATTCCAATTCAATTCTAACAACACTATTTCCACTTCTAATTTGCGTCATTTCGGAAGTGGAGATTTCGGATGAATGTACCAGAGTCATCTCCTCTAAAGTAAGAGTTTTAGCTCTCAGCTGTAGGTAAGATAAATGTTGAGATAAGGTTTCTTACTCTTTATTGAGTTATAGAATTTCGTGACAATTAAATTATACTTAAGTTATTCACACTTCTCTTGATATACTTCTCGCAAAATTTTTTGAATAACTCTCTTATGAAGCATAAGCGATTCCAACTTCGTATAATTTGTTTCAGAATTTGGGTTAGGATCCTTCTTTTCGAGTCCATAAAGAACATCGAATTTTGATTTCACCGACTCTATCCATTTGATATTGTCGATTAACTTTTCCTTATTCTTCAAACTTAAAAGAATATGCTGAAGGTAGTGAAAACTGGAATAATCATGCACATGTCGCTCACAATAATCATGGGCATTTCTGACTTCAGACTCAATATCTTCTTTTAAGTCATATTTCGTAAGCAACTCATCGAAAAGAAAGATCTTGTAAGTCCAAGCATAATAGTTCCTTGGGTATTTATTTAGCATCTTTGCCAGAAATTTCGATTCTTTGGCAAATAATTTACGTACGAATTGCTTGGGATCGGATTCGACATTATATTTGCTTAGTAATGAAGGCTTAGATAAACATTTGAGAATGACTTCTCGGCGGTAAGCCCAAGACACGCTCGATTTTTTGTATCGAAGACAAATAAGTTCGACGAAATGTAATTCAGATTTTAGATCTTTAAAGTAATCGCAATCCAGAAGGCCTTTTCTTATAGTAAAAGCTGATCCTACCTCTCCGTTGAGACAGAGAAGGATTTTGGTTGAAAGATCCAAGTACTGGAGATCGTTTTCATCGAATTGTGTTAATGGGAGGCGTTTTGTTATGGCTTGTTTGCACGAGGGATACAACTTTGAGAAAGTAGAGAAGGATACTCCCATACTCCTTTCAACGATAATTATTCCATCTTCCAACGCTTTTTCATCTGAAGCAGCGATATCTGCATACGTTGTATCTGTCACATGATCTATTTCTTTTACTTTTGACAAATCATCAAAATACTTTGCATATGAAAGGATGGTTTCGGCTTGTTTTATTTTTATTGATGCTGAGTGCTTCTCCGGTTCCATATTGCAGATTAACCAATTGGAGGTAGATGTGAACAGGTATATTTTAAACTTATTTTAGCTTATTATGATATGATTTCCTTCGGTATTAAATCCATTTTTTTTTTAGAAATTTAGAAATTTGTTGTCCATTGCCATCAAAGCTATGGTCAAGTAGTGAGCTGCCACAAGTTATTTCCTCTTCCTCAACGGTCACCACGAGCACACATACACATTTTAGCGCTTTTTAAAATTCAAGTTACGCTTATTTTTCATGAAAAACAAACAAACACTATAAATCTAAAAAGAAGCTGTGAACTACCTTTACTCGAATTGAAGATTGTATAATGAAGATGGTCTCATTTATTTTTCCTCAAGCACTGAAAAATATGACAGTAGTAATTGAAGAAGAAGAGAATGTTGTGTAACTCCAAATTACGGTGGCTGCAAATTTATGAATCGAAATTTTCAATGTTCATACTGTCCAAAGAACTTGTTCATAAATTTGGTATGATACTTTTCTTTGTTTCCATAGGACTGAACCTCTTTTGAATACTCTTCAATCGCATGTCTTTGGGTTGCGGGATTGCATCGATCATAGTCTTCTTCAAAATAGAGCCTCAGATCCTCATATGTATCATCAGTAACCAAAGGATCGATCTTTCCAAAGAGGAGAACATTTATATGGTGCATCGGCAGAAAAGCGTTTGAAATTGCCAGAAGCAATCCCGATATCTCGAACAATGAGACCTCTCCAAAGAATAGAGTATTGAAAAAGAAATTAGAGACACCAAAGATAATTAAAAACCATTCTAGAACTTCTGTCATTTCTAATGCCAAGGTGGCACCAAGAGATTTTCCAATTGAGCTACGCCTTAGGATATTATATTTGTCAACATAATACATTAAAAAGTTGCCAATAATGGTCCAGACAAGCGCCATTGGGAGAATGGGTGCATAAAGAGCCGCAACAAACATGCTTTTAATCAGGCATGAATATTTCTCTGCAAAGTCACATGCAAAGTCCTCGAATAGCTGATTTGCTTCTTTCTGTGTCATCAGAGAGTTCTCTCCTTGTTCCATAGCTCTTCTTCTCTGATAAAGGCGTGCGTGGTAGGAAATATTTATGAAGCGTGTTGCAGGTGTCAAGAATGCGCTAAACACAAAAACTTGATGAATGGAGAGAATCAACCCTCCGATTCCCCAGTAGTTGTGCGTCAATATAGCTAAGACTAACGTAATGCCACCAGTATTGAAAAACTGAGCCCAACTCAGCCTTGTCGCAAAAGCCATATAATAGTCAGTCCATGAATCGTATTTTTCAAAGGAACAAATTCTTTTCAGAGCAGACCTGAGCACAGAGTTGATCCCAATCACAATGCACGTAGCCACCCCTCCAATAAGCGATATTATCCATTTTTCTTGTGTAGTTAGCATCGTTTGATCTTGTTTTCCTGTCAGATATTCTTTTTTCTTTATGTTTACTTGTGAGATTGAATAGAATGAGAGTACTAGGATAGCTGCGCTAATCAGATGGCCTATCACTCTGTTGCGGATCTTTGTAGAGGTAGGAATAGCTAAATTCTGCCAAAATACATCTGAAGGTTCGTCTGCTGGTCTGACTTTTATTTCATGACCGTCCCAAATAGGCCTCGCGTTTTCTCTGCTTCCAAAAATAATTTTCGATAGGGGATGCTGTTTCTGAAAATTCTCAAGTACTTCCCAGTATTCATCTTGCTTATTGAAAGTTACAAATGCGATCTGCATGTAGTGAGCTCCCACTCCTCGTGTGAAATCCTTCTCATAATCGTTAACTAGTTTTTGGAGATGATCAATTTGACTGTCGATCTCTTCGATGCTAGTTTTCTGAGAAATTGAGTCTTGATTTTTCGCCAGTTCTTTCCTCTTTCTAATTTGCAATTCCTCAATTCGAGCTTCTATTCCAAGTTTTGTTGTAATGTCATATGCTAAATTAACTCGAGCTACATCAGTGTATTTTCCAGGCCTTGAATATATTCGAAACCATTCTGTTATATCTGCTTTAACATTAGCATCTTGATGAGCTGGTGGTGGCAAATTCCTCACTTCGACAGTGAAGTCTGCTGGTGTCCAATCTCGATCATCACATTCTTGGGCTTGCTTCCGCTGCTGATATCGAAAGTATTGAAAAAGAAAAATCACAACAACGTAGGCGATAAGTGTTAAGAGCTTATACAAGACAAGAGATTCTCCTTTGTTCTGAAGTTTGTTCGCAAGGGATAATTTTAATACGGTGTAATTCACGCAGACATCAGTCGAGAGAGCATTTTCAACTTTGAGCTCTGCATTACAAAAATGTCCAAGATGATTTGAATATAACGCGTAGAATCCAAAAATGAAGAGGAAAGCAATCAGAATTCTGAAGGTAAACAAATAGAATTGGAAGTACAAGGAGAACGAAGGCCCGAGAAAATTCAATTCATCGTAGTCGCAACAGAGTGGAAGAGCATTATTGAAAATAGGTCGTCCGCTCATTTCATCAACATCAATCGGCTGTCCAGCAGGAGGGCATATAGGTTTGGCAATACGCATTGCCTGATGATGTTCTTCTGCCATCATCCAGTCAGGAGGAACTTGATATGGATCATACTTTTTCTGTATCGTCAGAACTGGGTCTTTTTCTTCAGTTTCATCAACTCCGAGCTTTTTGAACGATTGAAGAGCAGTATAATTGTCTTTTTCAATGTAGTTTATGTATTGGTTTTCTATTAAAGGAATATTCATCGAAATCGAGAAAAGATTCAACTTATGGGAGAATATTTATTATTCTCATCTATCAAGTGAGAGTATCATATTGTTTAATTAATCATAACATGTTATGAAGTATATTTGAAGGAGCAAAGCTCGCGTTTCACTCTTCGAATGCTCCAAAAAGTGACTAACACTCCACAGGCTCACTCAACATAGATTGGATTTCAATCATTGACAAGAATCAGCAAAAAAAAAAAGCTGGGCATCTTGGTTTTAGTCTACAAAGAAATGATAAGTTTGCTAGTTTATCGATAATCTGAGGTAAACGGGAGCTATTTGAACAGCTAGAAAATAGTAAGTGCAGCTGGAGCAACACGAAGTGTTGCATTTGATGAAGTGCACCATAAAGATTCGCGTGGATGTTTACTATCTGAGAAAAGTGACTCATCATAGATTCTTGATGACAGATTCCAATGTCTTTTCATCAGTTTTTCCCAAAACATTTCACTAAACAATCAGGAACTTTAAGCGATATTTACTCTTGAAAAGAACCAAATCTATTATTCGGATACTTTTAATTTTCAAAATATCACAAGAGTATCTATTAATCCTGAAAATATAATTGAGTCTCTTCAATATCTAATGTCATCTCTTTAAATCTGAGAAAGAGATATATGGACAATTTACAAAAAGAGCATAGTGGGATGATCAAATTCATACATATGATCTCAAAATATATTCTTTTTCTTTTCCAGTGATCCAACGAATATGATTGCCAGCAGATTTTCTGGGATTTTTGTGAAAAATATGTTGAACATTTCACAAGATACCTTTGAACTTTAACTAATGAATCTGTTGGAAAAATAGCGTTCTATAATATTTCAGGTTTCAATCCAAAACGCTGAAGTTGATTTACCGAATACAATTTTGAATATCAGAAAATCTTTCAGTATTTAATTTTTCACAAGCAAAGATAGTAACGCTAACCCTAATGCCAATCGTGGACATTAAGCACAGCAATGATGTCAGCAATATAGATACCACACAGACAGACCTAACAACAACTTGCAGGTCAAAGGATAAAAAAGAATTTCCAAATATTGATGTGCCTTGCCGAATTTGTTTAGAAACAAACTTCAGACAAGTGAATACGACACTACTTCAACCTTGCGCATGCAGTGGATCAATTGGGACTGTACATGAAGAATGTCTTAAAGAAGCTATTATATTCAGAGCGAAAACATCCCAAGAGCCTTTGGCTTGTGAAATTTGCAAGAATGAATACAAAATGACAATAGAGATCGAGAAGCGGATTGGTCTGGGAGGATTTACCAAGAAAAATTATAAATTAATCATCCTCACGGTATTCCTAACGTTATTGCTACTCACTATTGCTGTTGCCTTCGGATTACTCGTTTCGGAATTGGTTCGATTATTGCGTGGTGAAAATAGGGAACTCGCAATCCACTGTATCTCCAATCCTTTGTTTCCAACATTCTTTGGGGTATTAGCGATCATTTTTGCTGCGATACTCGCTGTTGTGATGTTTCTAAGCTGCCAGTTATTTTCATCGACGGAACTACGGTGGAAAATCCATGATGCTGAAAAGACTCTTCCAGAAGATCCTGAATGGGATGTTAAATTTGATGCACTCTTGGAGCAAAAATCTCAATAAGCGTTTGTAACAATTATGATAGAACTCCTCACATGGATTTTTTGATTTTAATAAATGAAGAGCTTCTCACAATATGGGAGAGTTATTTTGTCAATAATAAGCTCAATTTATTATTCAGAAGGTCTTCGTTCCCTAACATGTCGTTAATCAATTCTATTTCGAATACTACAATTCTCTCCTCTATGAGATACTCTAGCAAGCACCTTAATGAATGAATTTGAATATACCGATCTCTGAAATCTCTTTTCATAGCGTGAATGATAACTAGATTTATAAGTGGCGAGGATTGCTCCAGCACTAACAGTCCTCAAATGAATACTTATGAATATAATTTCTTATTCTTCATTTAAAAAGTGGGCAAATATTTCTCGAATGATAAAAAAAAAAATTAATGAAATGCGTATTTTCTAATGGATTTTTTAGAACGGGCATTCTGAGACTTCTTTGAATTTCAAAGTTTTCACTGTTGATTGATAAATGGAGATTCCTGAAAGTCTCCAGTTAATTCGGATTTGAGATATTCTTGTGACTCTGGAAATAATTCCTCACATATGTTTTGCTTGAACATCATAAAGTCAGGACACTTTCGCATCGTTTCATAATGATTTTGATACAGCTGAAGGTAGTTCTATTTTCAGTTTAGAGAAATCAAATCGCTTGACGCTTACGAAAAAGATCGTATCAAGAGATGTGGAATCTGATCTGCACGGATGATGACAGTACATAAATTCCAATTCATTAATTGTATTTTTCGGACGTTCTTCTTCATCTTGCAAATAGTATCTTATCAGATTGATTAAGTTAGCTTTCTCGCTTGCGGGAGAATGAGTGCTAAGATAATTTGATCATAAGATTAACGTCGTGACAGAATGTTTTACTGGTAAGAATTGTTAACTCCCTCTACTGGAGTATTCTCTTGAACAACAGGCGAGATATCAGATCTTTGATGCTCTTGCTCATCTATTGAGCTTTTTATTTTCTTGGTCTGCACATCTAATGATTCTTTTGGAGCACTTGAAAGACCACTCGTTATAGTTTTAAACTGCTCTTGACAATCTTTTGACTGAGATGGTTTCCGGCGAATCTTTTTCATCCATTCACTAAATAAAATCAATTAAAGATATATTCACACTGTTAACAAAAAAGAGAGTACGTGCTTCCTCGTGTAAAATAAGGATTTCTATAAGCAATTGTCCCTGGCGGACTTTTAATTCTTTTGAATTCATAAAGATTCAGCTTGAATATTAAGTTAGAGAAACTTTGGCGAAGAAACTGCCTACTTGTCGTATAAATGAAGACATTTGTTTTTGATTGTAAACAGTCGGAAGAATAGTTCTGGAAAAACGTTCAACATCGGTCACAATGAAATAGGTCCCATCAGAACTCCATTCAATAATCGAAGGGAATCGCTTTTGCTTTCGAAAAAGACAATTTAGCAATCACGAGAGAGGAACTAGTAGATACCTCGACCATCGCATACAGCTCAGTCAGAAACTTACTCTGTGGCTTTGGCCGCTCATCCTTTAAAACCTTTGTATCGAAGGACTGAGGATGTAGGTTTTCCATTTAAAATAACAAATTATTATTATCAGGTCCGAATTTCAACTATTTATATAGACGTTTTGCATCGTCGAGAACCTGATTTTTATAGTTCGTAGATCGATACCTTACACTGAAACAAAAAGTTCAATCATTGAAGAGCAATGTTTGATCGATCTATTTTGTGGAGATCATAAAAGTTACATTTTAATGGAATTTTAACTGCAAATTTTTCAATATCTAATCCGCAATGAACTTCTCAAAATTAACTTTTCGAAACTTTTGGAACTCTATTCACTGCAAATTAATGGACATAAAATTCAAAATTAATGGTTCTCATTTATAAAGATTGCTGAAGCTCATAGAACATCAAGATTAAGAAAGGCCGCGAAGAAAGTAAATGAGAAAATTTGTTTCTATCTTAAATTTCTACAAGCAGTATAATTCGCGAGCTTTTTTGCAAAAACCAATTTCTGTTCACATTCAAGAAGCTCATGATATTTCGTCAAAAAGATCATTCACTTCAATAAGTGGACTGTTAGATGATGATGTGATCCAAAATGACTTGATTAACAACTCGAAATAACTCTCATTTTCCAGATTAGGCTTGTAGTTAATCATTAAATATAGGTTGAGAGGTTTGAAAGATATGGCCCTTATCTAGGTGGAAAGTCCTACTAAAGCTACAACGTCCGGATCAATCCTTATCCTATTTCTGAACCTTGAGCTCGACAGCAGGAGGTATTGGATTAGCTGCTCGCTTATTTCGGTTCTCTGAGGGTATATTTTAAGACTTGTTTATACTCTGTGCGTAGTTGCTGTTTGTTCCTATATTAAGAAATCTACTCAAACTGAGCCATGAGAATCTCGAACGTTTGCAGTCCTTTTAATTTTTTCTCGAACCTTCAATGATCGGAATAAAAATCTCATAGAAAAACAAAGAATAATTGATATTACCGAATTTAAATATTTCAGAAAGTCAGTTGAAACAACAATACAAAATAAATGCCGTACGATAGGCCCAAAATGGTTGGATCTGGAAATGCCAGCAAGAATGCTATTCCAAGTGATGAAGTTTTGAAAATGATCCATAGTTAGAAAGATGAAAATAAATACTATAAGAGTCAAATTTAGTAGTAGCATGAATACAGCTAAAACAAAAAAAGAGAGACCTCATACAGATAGCAGAGAAGCTTCGAATTGGTATTCACTCAACAGCTTTCAGGCAATGGCATAAATCGAGAAAGACTCGCAATTTCGCCATGATAATAATTAAAGACGAAATACTGAAGTTTGCTACCTCAATCCAAATAGAGTAAGGGCAATTATTTTTATTTGGGCAAAACAGCAACTTATTTATTCGAGCTCAGGTAGGAGTTAGCTTAACTATGTTAATTTCTTTTTTGTTTATTATCTAGGTTTATTAGTCCAAATTTCCAAACGAAAATCATCGCTGTATTTTCTCAGTTTTCAGCTTAAGCCAAGCCAACGCTTTTTCGTTATTTTGCTCAAGGAGCAGCGGAGCCAACTTCTCGTACACCTACATTTTCAGAATCAATACAGAAGCAATGCAGTGTGTATTACTTCTTTGTGGTAATTGTTAATGAATTCAATATCAAGAGTTGACAATAGATCGGTCTTGATAAGTTTCGTCTCGTAAGGCACCATTGTTAAATTCAGAAATCCCCAGAAGCTGCCATCGAATTTATCGACAGTGAGAAGGAGATTTTCAATTCTAATTCCATAGGCGCCTTCTTTATAGTAACCAGGTTCTAAATCAACACGTAAATAAGCAAGAATAAGATATCTATATTGAGATACCGTTGCTCAACACCATGCCTGGCTTGTACTTAAAAGTTTCTCCTTTATCCACACATGCTGGACCTGCGAAAAAGTGGCATAAATCAACTTAGTAAAACTTTGTACCTTCGTGACAGAGACCAAAATGCCCAACACCATGACCAGTGGCATGTCCATAAAAATAGCCAACCTATAATAAATTTAAAGACAGAAAAAATAACTAAATCACTTCAAGTAGGTGCCTCCTTGCCACAATATCCAGTTCAACGCCGGTAGCCTCTCGGCTGTTTGGAATTATCAAGCGTTCCATGTCTAAATTACCCAGCAGAACCCGTGTATACATTTCTTTTTCTTCTTCAGTTGGAGTTCCGTAATGGACAGTCCTTGTTATATCGGTTGTTCCGTCTCTGAAGAAAGGAAGATATGATTCAAACAATTGCACCAACCACAAAAAACATACAGGTATTGTCCGCCGGAATCTAATAAATACATCTCATGGTTGTTAATCATCTTTGATTGAGTCGGAGAGGGCGCATAATGTACGATTGCTCCATTTGATCCGATGGAAGAGATAGTTTCAAATGATAACCCTTTGTACCATTTTTGTTGCGCTCTAAATTTTTCTAATTCGAGAGCTCCATCGTACTCACTGATGTCCTGTCTTTTTAGAATGTTAAGTTGCTCGTCCAGCCAAGCAAGATAAGAAACCTATTTCCAGATAATTAGCGTGTAGGATTTGTCGGCCATTAAAGAAATACCACAGCCACTCCATCACGAATATGACAGTCAATAAAACCTTTTGATTCTCTGCTATTTTTAATGGCCTGACAGATGCGATAATAAAGGAGTGAAAATTTCAAGGATACCTTTAGGTGTTCAACGATAGGATTGGAGTCGTCCACCAACTCATTATCCTTAAGACAACGATAGATAAAACTATTGCAGTAACTTTTATTAATGTATATTTTCTCGTCCTTGAGAGCTTCGAAATCCTTGCCAACTTCATTATAATTTGCGATTTTAATATTGAGTTCCTTTAAATATTCCTCAATTTTCGGCACTATTCTATCTTTCTTAACATAAAGTGTGCCTGATGATAAAATCGCAGGACCCGTTTCAGGAAAAGAATAGGTCAGCACTAAATATGAGAAGAAGATAGGAGTATAAGGACTATCTTGACCTCGAAGATTGAGAAGCCCTAATTCAAATATTTCATATCACCTCGATTAAGTTGACAAAAAATAATGTCTACATGCGATTTCGTCAAGACGAGTCAGAATAATTTTGTTCGCGAGAGCTTTTAATTCAGCTCCAAGGCGTTGAATTTTGGATGATGCTTCTTCTCCAGCGAATTCAACATCAAGCATGAAAATCTGGAGTTTATGTGGATGATAACAAACAAGAAATGGTTCATGTTATATACTGGGGAAGAGAGATCTGAGGGTTTGTCAGTCCAAAGTTGATCAATAAGATTATCAAGGATAGGAACCAAAGCAACGTTTTTCGCATTACACATTGCCTCAATAGATTCGATGTTACCTAGAGACGTTATTCAATCAAAGTAATTCTAAGAAATACTAATTGGATGAAGGTGAGGATCATATCCAATTCGTGTGCCTTCTGGAAACGCTTGAATAACATGCCACCATTGCTTTTCTCCAGATACCATCTTTCTCATCTCCCAGCCTTCGTATAATTCAAGCTTTGCCTACGTTTAGTTGATAGAAATTTTTTTTTTTCTCTCTCTCTGATAATTTACCTGGATATAATATCTTGAATCTGTCCATAAGAGCGCACTGGGAAGCAAATCACTGACCAGAGCGACACCATTAGAACCTTTGAATCCAGAAATAAATGCAAGACGTTCTTCTGAAGGATTGATGTCTTCATCCTGAATCGAAATAGGTTAATTCTAAATAAAATTTTGAAAACTCTACGAAATGAGCGTCATCATGTGGAATAACATAAGCTTGAATGTTATTTTTCTTCATCAACTCCTTTAAGGCTGACAATTTTTCTTTCCCACTAAAAGTTTTCGATTCCATATCCAATTAATTTTGAAGTCAAAATATATATAAGTTGTACTGAAATGAGACATATATTGTTTGAATATTGCTATTTGTTAAGATTAATAGTATTAATTTCAGTGCTCTCCAACGCTTTTTCGTTATTTTGCTCAAGGAGCAGCGGAGCCAACTTCTCGTACACCTACATTTTCAGAATCAATACA